>ENA-UZWY01002167-UZWY01002167.1-metagenome-genome-assembly--contig:-Day-2--50m-contig-2167_pt1 | contig 10487 bp, 10 predicted proteins | sample MGYA00260341_ERZ794901 | MGnify/ENA metagenome assembly ERZ794901 | reverse complement strand
CCAACTAAAGCAGTCGCGATAAAACTCGCTTTCCCTTCGGCTGCCGCGAAATTGCTCGGTAACATAATCGCCGCTTTCGATCCTGTGAGAAAAACATTACCGTCTGCTCTATTAGCAATGACACCATTGACTGACTGTCCTTCTCTCAGCCCGAGTGACCTGGCTTCAGGAGGCTCAAGTCTTAAGGTATAAACAGAACTGCCACCCTGAGAATAGGTGGCGTTTACCCTAATGGGCTGATTGACAGAGTCTGCGCTTATCAAGGAACGACCAAGGGATACTGGATCCAATCCTTATAGGGATCGGTCGTATCATTCNNCTTGAAAACCAACTTTCTAAAATCTTTCTCTGATGGCAGCCTTAATTTTGAATTCGCATAAAGCCAATTTGGGTTAGCCCTCTTGAATGCTTTAGGGTTAGCAGCAACAAACGCTTGCTTGAGGAAATCACCATTTATATTCGTCTTAGCGATCACTCGCTCTATGATTCTTGACAAGCTATCCCCCCGCTTGACCAGATAATAACCATTCTCATCAATTTGACTGATATCGCCAGTAGAAACAGATTCATCAACCGCTTTTTTCAGGTCAGACAACATTCTCTCTAACGCGCGGGAGAGCTCTTCATTCTTCTCTGCGCCGTTAACGCCAAAAGCCTCCGTTCCCTCAAGGACTTTTGTGAGGTTGGTGTTTGCCGGGCCTGGCTCTGCTTGATCATCGACGGCGACATCACTCGCGGTCGACGCAGGCGTGACGGCATTAGATGCGCAACCGGCCAGGAAGACAACTGTCAGCAGAACAGAAACGCCCCAAATGATTACTCTATTCATAACATTAACCGTATCGACTTAGCATTCATGATGACTCCGCTTCTCAAGTTTACATCCCCTTCAACCGTATGCAGCAACGCACTTTGTCGATTTGATCGCACTATTTCAGCAATGGCGACGCTTTCCAGCGCAGAGGCGATTCCATGACTCTTGAAAATTTCATTTCCGGGAAACAATAAAAACCGATCACCTATTCTAAAGCCATCGGCTTTCCCTGCATTCAATGTTAGCATTTCACCAGCAACAGAAACGCTGTACGGTGCTCTTTCANNGGCCAAGTACCCAAAACCTTTGTCCCCTGCATGAGCCTGAGCTCTCCATCAACGTTAATCGCGTGACGAGGTTCCGGTATTAGGGAAGAAAACGCTGCGGTTAAGTAACCTTTTATCTTTGATGCCTTGGCTTTTTCTTCGATTCTCACCGTGGACTCAAGTTTTAACTCGTCACCCTGACTTGAACCCCGCACGGCCAATAAGTTGCCGATCGACCGATTGCTTTGATCACTCGCGAGCAATAAACCTGACTCATCAAAGATTAACGCTCGCACTGCCCAACCCGATAATCTGCCGACATTGATCGTGGCCGCAGAGGGATTGGCGGGAAGAAGTAATATCTCACTAAAAGCCAGCCTGAAGGGCTGATCACTCGATTGCTGGGTACAAAGAGGAGAAGCTGATGCTGGTGAATACCTATCCTTGTCAATTTTGGCGACAAGGTCCGCGCTCATACCAGCTTGACCGCCTGACACGTCAAACTCCAACTTATCAAGCGCTAGGTCAGTCTGATAGATCGTTGAATCTGCAATTATCTTTGAATTAGACATCAAACCCATCGATCGTATATGGGCACTTTCCCCGATGGCTAGTCTAAAAATAGCATCCTTAAAGTCTTTTAACGCAAATTCTGTTTCGGCAATGGCAAACGAGGTATGCAAGCTACACAGAAGTGATAAACACAAGATAATAGGGCCTTTCTTACAAGCACCTAGACGATTCATCATGTTTTCGCTCCCACAAAGCAACTGAAAGTTTACTCAGCCACTTATAAACTCCATTCTAAATGCTTACGCTAGTCACCGCCGGCGGAGGCCATTTGCGATTCCCCCTCACTTTCGGCCACCAGATCAGCGACTGCGTCACCACCAATTCTCAACGTCGTCTCGTAGCTGTGTCCGCCAATTGGCCGAACGCTCACTAACTCAGCGCCATAGATAACGCCTTCTACTTTTGACCTGAGAGACTCTTCTACAACTTTCGATGATGACATCAAACCGTTCACTTCAATGTACTGACCGTAAATTTGCTCCACAAGCGACTTGTAAGCTTCTAACTTCGAGGCTTTTGCCGCCATCAACCGTTTCTCTTCTTCGGATTGGCCGGATTGAGCAGAAATAACGGCATAACCAATGCCAGTAATCGCCTCCGCGCGGGTCTTGTTCAAGCCAGGGACATAATGATTTGTCACACAACCCGCCAATAACATCGTTAATGAGGCAAAAAAGAAAATCCTGAACATACAAACACCCTAAATTCGTCTTGTCACAGAGATTTAATCGGTTGCAGCGCAATTTTCTTTAATGTGGGCATGGTTCCTGCATTAAACACCCGACTAGCACTCAATCTGTCTTAATTCTGGCAGAAAACGACATTGGAAGGGATTTTATGGAACTCACTTGGGATAAATTGACGAATATTCGACAATTTGCTGGAAATTTCCCGTGGAGTTCTCTGGCAGTACCTGCTGTCGTCATGATTATTCTGGCGTTACTCATCCTACCGATGCCAGCCGTCATGCTGGATATATTCTTTTCTATCAACATTATCCTAGCGCTGCTCATCATCATGGTGGCCATCAACACGGCAAGCCCCCTTGATTTTTCTTCTTTCCCCATCGTCATACTTTTCGCAACGATCATGCGTCTAGGACTCAACGTTGCCTCAACCAGGGTGGTTCTGCTTGAAGGTCATCAAGGGGGAGCAGCTGCGGGAAAGGTTATCGAGGCATTTGGTCAATTTGTGATTGGGGGCAACTACGCCGTCGGTTTTATCGTCTTTGCAATTTTGATGATCATCAACTTTATCGTGATTACCAAGGGTGCCGGTAGAGTCTCTGAAGTCATCGCGCGTTTCACGCTCGATGCTTTACCCGGCAAACAAATGGCCATTGATGCTGACCTCAATGCCGGCGTAATCGACCAAGACACAGCCAGAGACCGGAGAGCGCAAGTCTCTCAAGAATCAGATTTCTATGGTTCCATGGATGGTGCATCCAAATTCGTCAGAGGAGATGCTGTCGCCGGCCTATTGATTCTGATGATTAACTTAGTCGGCGGATTAGCGATAGGCATGCTGCAGCACGATCTAAGCTTCGGAGAAGCCTCCAGAGCCTATATGTTATTAACGATCGGCGATGGCCTAGTCGCACAGTTACCTGCACTTATTTTATCCCTAGCGACGGCACTGGTCGTATCAAGGGTATCGACTTCAGAATCCGCTCCACAGCAAGCGACCAGACAACTTGGCAATCCTGTCGCATTCACGATAGCCGGCGGCACTCTGACCATTCTAGGGTTGATACCCGGCATGCCTAACGCAGTATTCCTAACATTAGGCATATTGTCGTTGGCAGCCGCCTACTTACTCAGGAGAAACCTTGAAAAGATTGATAACACCGCAGAAACATCAAATATAGCGGATGATCCAACATCACCCAGCGAGCCACTAGAGCTCGATTGGGATGATGCAGGGCAAGTTGACGTTATCAGCATCGAATTAGGTTACGGTCTCATTTCATTAATTGATTCTGAACACAACAGCAGCCTGCTACAGCGGGCAAAAGGCATTCGGAAAAAAATGTCATCTGATCTCGGGTTCCTGCTCCCTACCGTGAGAATCAGAGACAATCTAGACAATCCGCCAACGCAATATCGTATCGTCCTAAATGGCACGAGCAGGGGCAGCGGCATGATAGAAATTGGTCGTGATCTGGCGATCAACCCGGGCAGTGTTTACGAAGAAATTGATGGCATAGCAACTAAAGATCCAGCATTTGGGCTGGATGCTGTTTGGATAAAAACAGAAGAAAAGGAATACGCACAGGCCTTGGGCTATACAGTGGTCGATGCTGCCTCGGTGATTGCGACACATATGAATTCCATCCTGAGGTCTAATGCCGACGAGTTAATGACCTTCGATATCGCTCAGCAGCTTATCGATAGAATCGCCGAAAACTCACCCAAATTACTTGAAGATTTCATTCCTGATCAATTAACCCTAAGCACGTTAGTCAAAATACTACAAAACCTCTTAGCTGAGGGTGTCCCTCTAAAAGACATGCGTACCATTCTCGAAACACTTTCCGAAGGTGCGAGCTTTTCGAAGGATGCTGAAAAACTTACGGCATTAGTCAGGATCAAACTCGGAAGATTGATCATTCACGAGATAAATGAACCAGACAATGCGCTCGAGGTTATGACGCTAGAACCTAGCCTAGAGCAATTATTAAATGACCTCATTTCAAATGCGCAATCCATTGAGGATGTTGCACTTGAGCCTAATCTCTCTCAAAGCTTTTTCAGTTCAATTTCTGACGTAGTGGAAGAGATGGAGAAAGAAGAAAAATATCCGGTTTTAGTTGTTTCTCCCACGATTCGTAGCTGGTTAGCCAGATTATTGAAGCGGGCTAAGCAAGAAATATCGGTACTCTCATATCGAGAAATACCTGACGATCAATCAATTAGGATCGTCCAAACTATTGAGTTAAACGAGACCTCTGAGGAATAAAAAATGGAACTTAAACGCTACCTAGAAGCTGATTCAAAACAAGCCCTGGAGAAAATAAGGAGCATCCATGGGGATGATGCGCTCATTATCTCGACCGAAAAAGTGGGTAATAAAACTGAGGTCATCATTGGCGTTGAAGAGCAGAAGGACGACGAAGTAACTCACCCAGAAACAACCGAACCCGGGTTTAAAAAACAATTGAATAACGCCCGTGTCACCGAAGAGCCCAATTCACCCAAAGATCCATGGAAAGTTTTGGCAAGAATGAATAGTGAGATCAAAACACTCAAAGCTTCTATGGAAACCATGCAAATCAAGGTACAAACAGAGCATCAGCCTATTTCGCTTGACTCCTTAGATACAAAAGTAAATGACGCAGGTTTTAACTTGCAAGCGATTGAACTCAATGGTCACTGGCAAAATTCCCACATATTCTTGGGCACACCCGGGTCAGGCAAAAGCCAAATAATTAAGCGGATCGCACTCGCTAAAATAGAAAATAATGAGGCAAAACCGCTTATCATCAGCGCTTCCCTAGAAGGTCTTGAGTTAGACTATTCCTTGGCTAGCTTCTCGGAGCGCAATAATATCCCTCTTATGGCGATAGGGTTGGAACAATTGGCTGAAATACTCCCTAAAATGGCTAATATTTTTGACCTTGTGTTAATAGAAGCGAACACTGTGAACCATATCACGCAACCAAATTTCGAAGATGTAGACTGCAACTTGACTCGCCATCTCTGCATCGCTGCCGATTCTGATATTGATTACTTATCTCGGGAACCGAACATAGACTATAATCTCTTGAATTCTGTCGTCTTAACCAGGCTAGATCTCTGCGAAGACCTTCCAAGCAAGCTCTTGGAAATGACTAATCTGAACGTAAAGATCACGGGTACTTCCACAGGTCATAAAATCTAAAAGGCTAGAAAATGGCGCATCTTATAGGTATTGCAAGCGGTAAAGGTGGTGTGGGTAAGACCACAATGACCATAAATTTAGCTATCGCCTTACAAAAAAGTGGCCTGAGCACCTTGGTGCTCGACGCAGACCTTGGTTTAGCAAATGCGCAACTCATGCTGGGCGTAAAGCCGACTTACACAATATCAGATTTAATTTCTGGCGATTTGACGCTAGATGAAATTGAACACAATTGTTACGGAGGTGTTGGTCTAATTCCTGGCGCCTCTGGTAAAGAAGGACTCACCAACTTATCCACCGCAACGTTAACGGATTTAATTAATTTACTGAAGGCCTCACCTAAGCAAATAGTCCTCTTGGACACCGCTGCAGGTATCTCAGAGCAAAACATGCAATTGCTGTCTGCCTGCGATAGCAAATTAATCATCTTCTTAGATGAACCATCCTCCATTGCCGATGCCTATGGTGTATTGAAGATACAACAGTCCAAAACTGGACTAGATTCAACTTTCCTCGTGCCAAACAAAGTTGACGATCAAAGTGAAGGAAAACAGTTATTCAGCAAAATGAATGGCCTGTGTATGAGTTTTCTATCCGAGCCGACACAGTATGTTGGATCTATTCGAAGAGATCCCAAAGTATTAACCTCTGTCAGATCACGATCCCCTCTCGCTAAACAGTACCCAGAGAGTCTGGCGTGGCATGACATCAGGCTTATTGCAGGACAATTAGCCCAGTCTCTGACGCTAAATTAACTATTTATGACATCTAATAAACTTGTTAAGCTGTTGATAAATTTGAACACATTCATAGTGGCTAATAGTGATGAAATCCAGCCTGCCATTTAGAGCGACCGAGAGCGGCAACAAACTCTTGCCAGAGCATTACTCTCTCGTCAAAAGGACCGCGCTCTACCTGAAAACCAGACTTCCCAATTCCGTAGAGGTAGATGACCTCATTCAGTCGGGTTTAGAAGGTCTGATGCAAGCCCAAAAATCATATGACGCCGGTAAAGAAGTCGCCTTTGACCTTTACGCCAAGACCAGAATCAAGGGCGCAATGTTAGACGAAGTCAGACGACTTTCGTATGCCACCCGAACAACGGTGTCTCTAAAGCGCGAGCAAGCATCAACTTTTGATCATCTCTCTAACAGCCTAAACAGAACCCCAACTAACAGAGAAATGGCCAGTTATCTTGGTAAAGATATTGCGACCTTCGAGAAGGAGCGCTTAATTGCTTCGGGCAGTGAGACTATTAGTGTCGAAGCTCAACCTGCCTCGCACTCTGAGGAGGAAGATACAACATCCGATCCTGCCCATATATATGACCAATCGGCACTTTTGATAGAACTTCAGAAACATATCGAAAATCTGCCAGAGAGAACAAAACTGATTATCTCCCTCTATTACACAGAGGAAATGAATCTGAAGGAAATAGCCGCGATACTTGAAATATCCGAATCTAGGGTGAGCCAAATTCTTAGTGAAACTGCCGGGAAATTGAAAACCAGATTAACCTTAAATTAAAGCGCTAGTTTTCACTGCTAAGCATAAATTGGCACACGAACATCGGCTCGGAGGAGTCAACCATGGGTTTATTTAAAGGACTACAAGCCTCCAAAGAGAGAAAAAAAGCTAAGGAATTTTATAGCGAAGTTCCTAAGATGAATACTCAACCAAGAGAACTGAGGAAACTCAAAGCTGTCCTCGGCGCCCGACTGACCGCTTTCATCGATAAAACATTTATCGAAGGGGCAGAGAGTATTTCTGAATGGCAGGAAAAAGGCAGTCAGGGTCGCCCGCCTGCAACGTTTTCTAGCGCGTACAAAGACGTAAAGACGATTGGCGGGACGGTAACGGTCTACCTGCCGCAGAAGTACACAAACTTTTATTTTGAACTCGGGTCAAAATATCAATCCGCGATGCTTGTTAAGAACGAAGTCATTAGCCTGGCTGATTCAACAGCCGCTGAAATTAGCGATAGCTTGAAGCTAGAGAACCCCATCGTACCTCTGTCTTTCCTGAGATCGGAAGATGAAGAAACTGAAGAAGAATAGCGCAAGTAAAAGAACGAAATTTTCTCACTCATCGAGACTCTAACCATTGTCAAACTACGCCTACCATCCAGAAGTGAAAAATTTGGCGAGCCGCATTATAAATGACTGCCCGGTTCCGGATGAATACTCAGACTTCTTTTTCAGAGACGGAATTTACTGTGAATTCAATCCTGCCAATAATGACTTTGTGTGTTGCTGGTGCTTTGATAGCGAACAACAATATTTCTGGATAGGCGAAGGTAAATATTGGACCAAATACGAAAACATTGAAGCCGACAATATCGCGCAACATTTACTATCCACTATTCCTTCTCTGTCGACCTCGGCAGAATCCACCGAAGGCTACGGCATGATCACGGAAACTTTATTCAAGATCAAAACCGATCAATCTTCTCATCCTGTAAACTGACGGTATTCCTGTACAAATCGTGAGACTAACAAGATAGTTATTTGCACTTGCAGCATTGATGCAGAGAAGATCAATCAGACGCACGTATTTCAGCTGGGGCCCGTGATGTTTGCTTAACCAGAGCCAGCCGATAGATCATCAGAACGCTGCGTTCGAACATTGTTCGCCTTGATGCTCGTGATCGATCGATAGTCGCGCTTCTTAGTAAATTCGAAAATAGGGCTAATAATATTTGTTAGTACTTTTTCCCGCTTGTTAAAAAGCCGTAACAACCATACACCAATCCGGCTTAGCCCAAGTCACGTCGAAGACGAACGAAACAAATTTTTAAGCCATATTAGACCAATGCTTTGATTGCATCGTAATCATCAATTGCCGAAAACAATCGCTCCGTGATTTTCCTAAACAACAATACGCTGCGTTCATTTTCCCAGTCGCAGTTACCGCCACCAATCACAGAAAAAGCAGTTATCGCGCACATCGATTGGCACATATTTTTCATCAGCTTTTCTTGGCTATATTCAATTCCAGCGGCTAACAACCCTCGTTGGTATTGAGCCACTGATGACTCAAATATTTCTCGACGTAGTTCGATGTCAATATTTGTCGTTAACAAATAAGCAAGATCCCAACCAGGTTTGTGAGCAAGCGAGAGTTGCCAATCAATCACAGCAACCTCTGACTCATCGGACGAATAAAAAATATTCTCAACGCGAAAATCCCAGTGCGACAGCGTCTGAGTGCCTTGGGTAAAAATCTCGGCAAATCGAGGATAATAAGCGATGATCTGCTCGAGCTTCTGTCGCTGCGATTCACTCAAGAGGTGCCCAAACCGCTCTAGAAAAACCTGATGGTTCGCAACCATATCATCAGCTAATTGGAGCATAAATGGCGCTTTGGAATCTGGGAGCCACGACAGCTCCTGCGTTCTATTCCAATATTGTGTATTGATCGGGATTAATGCCTCGATCGCCATTTCAATTTGATGGCGACTAGCACCAACGATCTGGTCTGGAGTATGCCAGTTGGCCATGTATTCAAGCACTAGCAGCACTTCTGAGCGCTCGTGATTGAACTCCACGTAGTATGGATGGGCCGTTCGACAGGCCACCGTTTTGGCAGAATGCTGATAGAAGTTAACTTCTCGCGCGTAGTACTGGTAGTCGAGACACAATTGGTGAAAATCTTTTGTTGCCGCTTGGATCTTTAGGAAAAATGAGCGTTTGGTTCCTGCTTGCGTTTCGACTTCAAGAATGCCGAACGATCCAAGTTGGCCGATCCCTTCTCCAATTTGCTGAAAGGTGTGACTTTCTACACCTCGATCCTCGGGAGCAAGACACTTCCCCATACATTGCTCAACCCAATTTGAATTGATCGCATCCAGACTTGCTAACGTTAACGACATTTAAAACTCCATACTACTTAGACTTTAAGCGCATTGTTATAGTTCTTCTCTAGTAAGCCAAGTATGGTTCGATTTTCGTTTTCTGTTGGACAATATCCGACATATGTGGATTTTTACTGGTCGACATTATACGGGCAAAAACGGGCACTGCTCTCGTCACATTAACCAGAAATAACGAAGAAGAATGACAAACTGAAGAGCAGGCCTGCATCGCCAGAATATCAGCCACCAGCTTGAGCAGTCTATGGGCGAATAAGCGACATTTTTTTGCGTAACGAGCCAAGTAGTCTCCAGCCCTGTAAGCGTTTGAAAGAAGGTTTCACGAGGCGCGTCACCGTTGTAGACAATCTAATACGTGATCGGCACCAAAGGATGATCCGCGCAAAGCCTTACAAATTAGATTGGCAAAAAAACAGCGGGTTGGCCGAGACGTCTATTTATTGTGACCCAGTTCACATTTATAGGTTAATAAAAAACATATCATGCGCAGGTGTAAATTACGCTGTGGTTTTTTCACGACACTATTAAACAACCCTTTTCACTTTTTCTTCGACGGAAGCTTTTTGAAATCCTACGAATTATTTGTCAATAGGCTTCTATATTTGCTATTGATCGCTGCAACTCCAATTTGCATATGGAGTGCTTGCAGGTTTTTCATCTCCGGATGGGAACCTCTGTACGCATTGCACTTGGCATTTATTCCCATTATGGCGGTGACATACTTCAGTGGTTTTTCCTTCGCAATCAAGGCCACGGTTGTCGTTATGATATTCAACGCCGTCGCTCTGGGCAACCTGCTCACCTATCACATGTGGGGGCTCGGCAGTGGCGGTATTCTGATCGCAACCACTTTTTGCTGGCTTTTTTTCGGCGTGCGCCGTGCGATGCTGAATATGATCACCGCCATGTCGGTCGGATTATCTTACTTTTTCTGGTTTCTGGAACTCCCCCTGCAGTTCGAGGTAGTGATAACCTATGCGGACGTGATAGTGCAGTTCGCGGCACTCTTGCTTTTTACGTATCCGATAGTCGCTGCCCTCAATCATGTCAAATTGCAGCAGGCTGAAGCCGAAGCGAAACAGCA
>ENA-UZWY01016504-UZWY01016504.1-metagenome-genome-assembly--contig:-Day-2--50m-contig-16504_pt1 | contig 10490 bp, 8 predicted proteins | sample MGYA00260341_ERZ794901 | MGnify/ENA metagenome assembly ERZ794901 | reverse complement strand
TTTTTATAAAAACAATAGGACTGGTGACTTAATGAATAGAATCAGTGAAGATGTAAGTAAAGTAAGAATGTACATTGGTCCTGCAATTATGTACGCGATAAACACCTCTACACTTTTTGTAATAGTAATAACATACATGGTTAGTGTTGCTCCTAAGCTTACAATGTATACCTTAATCCCTTTGCCTATTCTTTCATTAATAATTTACAAAATAAGTGTTTTAATTAATCTGAAAAGTAAAATTGTTCAAGAATTTTTATCTAAACTCACTACTTATACACAAGAATCTTTTAGTGGGGTAAAAATTATCAAAACATATACTGTAGAAGAAAATATAAACGATCAATTAGAAAAGTTAGCATCTTCAAGTAAAGAAAAAAATATGTCACTTGTAAAAATTCAAGCATGGTTTTTTCCTCTTATGATTTTATTAATTGGGATTAGTAATATTTTAGTTGTTTTTGTTGGAGGAATACAATACATGAATAATGAAATTGAATTGGGTGTTTTGGCTGAATTCATTATTTATGTAAATCTATTAACATGGCCAGTTGCTACAGTTGGTTGGATAACATCTATTGTACAACAAGCAGAAGCCTCTCAAAAAAGAATTAATGAATTTTTAAAAACAAATTCAAGTATAACGAACAAATCTAAAAGCAATAAAAAAATAGAAGGAAAAATTGATTTTAATAATGTTGACTTTACCTATCCTGAAACTAAAATCACAGCTAACAATAATATTTCTTTTACAATAAATAAAGGTGAATCAATAGCTATTATGGGTGATGTTGGATCAGGAAAAACTACATTACTTGAGCTTCTTTGTAGAGTTTATGACCCATCAAAAGGTGAAATTCTTTTTGATAATATCAACATCAAAAAAATAAATATCAAAGAATTGAGAAAATCTATTGGATACGTTCCTCAATCTACATTTTTATTTTCTGACACAATTAAAAGAAATATTAAATTTGGAAACTACAATGCCTCTATGACAGAAGTTAAAAATGCAGCTAAAAATGCATGTTTATCAAAAGATATTAATGCTTTTAGAAACAAATATGAAACATTGCTTGGAGAAAGAGGTGTAAACCTTTCTGGTGGACAAAAACAAAGAATGGCTATAGCTAGAGCACTAATCAAAAAGCCAAAAATACTTATATTGGATGACAGCTTATCAGCTGTAGATACTGAGACAGAAAAGGAAATATTATCAAACATAAATAAGTTTAGTAAAAAAATAACTCTAATTATAGCTACACATAGAATTTCTTCTGCTAAAAAGTGTGACAAAATACTTGTTCTTGAAAATGGAAAAGTAATTGAATTTGGCTCTCATAAAGAATTAATTAAAAATAAAAGATACTACTCTAGAGCAGTTTTAAAACAATCATCTTAAAAGAAACTATTTAGATATTTGGTGAGTTTATTTTTTTTTTTCATTTTTGGAGAATAAACTATTACAAAATGGAAGAAAGAAAATACAATGATGCTGAGGATATTTACTCAAAAATTCTTAGAGCTGGTAGAAGAACTTATTTTTTTGATGTTAGATCTACAAAAGCTGGAGATTATTATCTAACTATTTCTGAAAGTAAAAAATTTACCAATGAAGATGGTAGTTTTTACTTCAAAAAACATAAAATTTATTTGTATAAAGAAGATTTTCAAGGGTTTAATGATCTTGTTAAAGAAATGACTCAATACATAATTGATGAAAAAGGTTTAGAAGTAATTAGTGAAAGACATCAAAAAGATTATGTAAAAGAAGATCATCATTCTAAACCTGAAGAAACAGAAGAAAAAGAAGAAACTGAGGAAACTGAGGAAACTGAGGAAACTAAATCATCTTCAGAAGAAAATTTTACTGATGTCGATTTTGATGACATTTAGATTTTTTTTAACATGAGATTATTAAGTTATATATTATTTTTTTTTAGTTTAATCTCTTTTTCTCAAAACAAAATTGATTTAACTTATTATTTAAATAATACTGAATCATACAATCAAAACATTCCTAAGCCAAATTCATTAAGTTTAGGAGAAGAACAAATTGGCAGTTCACATATAAGTCACGATAGATTAGTTCAGTATATGTATTCATTGGCTAATGCTTCTGAAAGAATCTCAATTACTAATAGAGGAACAACATATGAAGGAAGACCTTTAATTCTTTTAACTATAACCTCAAAAAAAAATCATGAGCAAATAGAATCTATCAGAAAACAACACTTAAGTTTAAACTCAAAAGAGGGTGTTAAAAAAGATTTAAATACCATGCCTGTTGTTATTTATCAAGGATATTCAATCCATGGAAATGAACCAAGCGGAAGTAATGCCGCAATGTTATATGCATATTATCTCGCTGCTTCAAATGACAATAGCTTATTAGAAGCTTTAGATAAAAGTATCATTTTATTAGATCCATCTTTTAATCCTTGAAAAAAATCAAATTAAAGTCAAGGTGTTTGTTAAATGGCTTATAATGATTTTTGCATTTTTTGCTTTTGTAATTGGAGGGTCTAGATTGGTTTATATCACCTATGTTTTAGAGCAGCTTTCCCCTGCTCTTCAAATTCCTTTAGCATTTGTATATCTAGTTATTCCAATAAGTGGAGTTTTAATAGCTTACTATAAAATTTTAGAAATTTTAAATCATAACAAATGATTGAATATTTACCAATATTAGTACTTTTAATTAGTTTCGGTATTCTTCTTATTTTTTCAGTTCCTGTTGCATGGTCGATTGCAATTTCTTCACTATTGACAATTATGGTAAGTGTACCGTTGTTACCATCTTTAACTACTGTTTCACAGAGGATAGCCACAGGATTGGATAGTTTTGCGTTATTAGCGATTCCTTTTTTTATTCTTTCTGGGCAAATAATGACTGAAGGAGGTATAGCAAGTAGACTTATTTCATTTGCAAAAACTCTGGTTGGTTTTTTACCAGGAGGATTAGCTTTGATTAATATTATCTCAGCCATGTTGATGGGTTCCATCGCGGGATCTGCTATGGCTTCTGCTTCTGCAATGGGTAGCATTCTTGGTCCTGAAATGGAAAAAGAAGGCTATTCAAAAGAATTTGGTGTGGCAGTTAATATAACCTCAGCTACTACAGGACTTATCATTCCTCCTAGTAATGTACTAATTGTTTACTCTTTAGCAAGTGGAGGTGTTTCTGTAGCAGCCTTATTTCTTGCTGGTTATATTCCTGGAATTTTGACAGGATTGTTTTTAATGATAGTAGCTATGATTTGGTCGAAGAAAAACAATTACAAAGTTGGAAAGAGATCTACATTAAAAGAAGTTTTTACTGAATTTATAAATGCTCTGCCCAGTTTATTTTTACTAGTTATTGTAGTTGGTGGAATTATTGGTGGAATTTTCACAGCTACTGAAGCTTCTGCTATTGCTGTTTTGTATACTCTTGTTTTGGGTTTTATATACAGGGAATTAACCGTTAAGGGAATGCCAAAAGTTTTATTGGAATCAATTGAAACCACTGCAATAGTAATGTTGCTTATTGGGGCTTCTATGTGTATGTCATGGGTTCTTTCATTTGAAAACATTCCACAAGACATAAGTGCTTTTTTATTAGGAATAAGTGATAATAAGATTATAATTCTGCTAATTATTAATTTGATACTACTAATGGTAGGCATTTTTATGGACATGACACCTGCCGTATTGATTTTTACTCCAATTTTTTTACCAGTTGTTACTTCATTAGGCATGGATCCAACACATTTTGGAATAATTTTAGTTCTAAATTTATGCATTGGATTATGTACCCCGCCAGTAGGATCAGTACTTTTTGTTGGTGTAGGAATTGCCAATACAACTATTACAAAAGTTATAAAACCACTGATTCCATTTTTTATTGTAATGATTTTTTCTCTTTTTTTAGTAACTTATATTCCAGCATTGAGTTTGTTTCTGCCTGAATTATTTAATCTTTAATCTATTTTTAGATCTATTTATTTTAAAAATAATTAACTTTCATAATGATTATATAATTTATGTTATCAAATTTTGATTTAAAAGGTAAAGTTGCTGTAATTACTGGTGGTACAGGAATTTTAGGTAGTTCTATAGCTTTAAGTCTTTCTAATTCTGGAGTTAAAATAGTTATTCTAGGTAGATCTATTGAAAAAATAGAAACCGTAACGACTTTTTTAAATAACAAAGGGGGGGATGCTATTGGTTTTGAATGTAATGTTTTATCAAAAAAATCAATTATAAATGTTAGTACTAAAATATTAGAAAAATGGGGTAAAGTCGATATTCTTTTAAATGCAGCAGGTGGAAATATGCCAGGTGCAACTATTGGGGAGAATCAAAATATATTTGATCTTTCAATGGATGATTTTGTAAAAGTTACTGAGTTAAACTTAAATGGGTCTGTCATTACTTCATTAGTTTTTGGAGAGATAATGGCTAATCAAGAATCTGGTGTAATAATTAATTATTCTTCAATGACTGCAGATAGAGTTCTAACCAGAGTTGTTGGATATTCAGCTTCTAAAGCTGCAATTGAAAATTTTACTAAATGGATGTCAGTTGAAATGGCATTAAAATTTAATGGTAAAGTTAGAGTAAATGCTATTGCTCCAGGCTTTTTTATCGGAAATCAAAATAGATCCTTGCTGTTAAACGATGATGGTTCTTATACTAAAAGGGGAAATACTATAATTAATAATACACCTATGAAACGTTTTGGAAAAGCAGAGGAATTAAATGGCGCCATACATTTTTTATGTAGTGATGCGGCAAGTTTTATTACGGGTGTTGTACTGCCAATAGACGGAGGTTTTAGCGCATTCAGTGGAGTTTAATTTAAATTATATTTTAAAAATAAATATGAAAAACTTAATTAGACAATTTTTAATTATATCTCAATTCTTACTGTTGATACCTTTTGCCAGTTTTTCTCAATCTAATTGGATCGAACTTTTTAATGGTAAAGATTTGAAAGGGTGGGAAATAAAACAAGGTAAAGTAGAGTTTTCTATTCAAAATGGAGTTGTAACTGGAACTTCAATTTTAAATTCACCAAGCACTTATTTATGTACAAAAAAATATTATGATGATTTTATTTTAGAATATGAAATTTATGCTGATGTAGGATTAAATTCTGGTGTACAATTTAGAAGCCTATTATCTGATAAAGGGCAAGTTTATGGTTATCAATGTGAGCTTGACACAGATGAAAAAAGGGCATGGACTGGAGGTATTTATGACCAATCCAGGAGAGATCTTTTTCTTTATCCACTTTCAAGAAATGAAAAAGGAAAAAATGCTTTTAATAATGGAGTTTGGAATAAAATTAGAATTGAAGCCATAGGGAATACAATAAGAACTTGGGTAAATGGAATACAATGTTCAAATTTAATTGATGATTCATCCTCTAATGGTTTTATAGCTCTTCAAGTTCATAATATTGGTAAAAAATCATTGGTTGGTAAAGAAATTAAATGGAAGAATATGAGGATTTTAACTGAAAATATAGAAAAAAATAGATGGCCGATTGAAAGTTATGCAACAGAAATAAATAATATAGATAATTTTCTTTCCGAAGATCAAATTTCGAAAGGATGGAGATTTCTTTGGGATGGTATTTCAACAAAAGGTTGGAGGGGAGCAAAATTAAAAACTTTTCCATCTAAGGGATGGATAATTAAAGATAATACTCTAATAGTTCTATCAAGCGGTGGATTAGAATCGAAAGGAGGAGGGGATATTGTAACTGAAAAAAAATTCAGCAATTTTGAACTGGAAGTGGACTTTAAAATAACAAAGGGTGCGAATAGTGGAATAAAATATTTTGTTGATACTGAACTGAATAAAGGTGAGGGTTCTTCTATTGGTTTGGAATTCCAAATTTTGGATGATAAAAATCATCCAGATGCAAAAAAAGGAGTTTTAGGGAACAGAACAGTTGGATCTTTATATGATTTAATAACTGCTGAAAACTTACAAGAAGTTGGCAGAAAGAAAAGAAATGTTAAACCTAACACTTGGCATCGGGCGCGAATAACTGTCAATGGCAGTCACGTAGAGCATTGGTTAGATAACCTTAAAATGTTGGAGTTTAATAGACATTCTCAAGTTTTCAAATCCCTTATTAATTATAGTAAATATCGTAAATGGTCTGGATTTGGTCAGGGAAAATCTGGATATATTTTATTACAAGATCACGGGAATGAAGTGTATTTTAAAAATATAAAAATTAGAGAGTATTAATTAAAAAATAAATCATGAAATTAAATCGAAGAAAATTTTTAAAAGAAACAACATTGGCTTCAGCAGGTATTGTAACTGCTATTGGAAGTTTATATGCATCCCCAAATAAACTTTCAGCTAAAAGTTATTCTAGAATCATTGGTGCAAATGATAGATTAAATTTTGCTTTTCAAGGATTAGGAAGAAGGATACCAGGTTTGCTAAGATCAACTTTAAAGTTAAAAAATGTTGATGTTATATATTTCTGTGATGTAATGGATAAGCAAATAATAAATGCCAATAAACAATTAAATAAGTTAGCTGGATATTCAGCTGAATCAGAAAAAGATATTCACAATATTTTTGATGATAAAAATATTGATGCAATTATCATGGCAACACCAGATCATTGGCATGCATATGGAGCATGTAAAGCTATGGAAGCTAATAAGCATGTTTATTTAGAAAAACCATGCAGTCATAATATGATGGAAAGTGAACTCATTGTAAATCATCAAAAATATTTTAAAAAGGTTGTGCAAATGGGTAATCAACAAAGGTCATCTACGCATACAAATTCTATTATAAAAAAAATTCATGATGGAATAATTGGAAATGCTTATAATGCAGTAGCTTTTTATAATAATAATAGAGGAAGAGTTCCAAATCAAGTGCCAATGTCTCCCCCTAAGGGTTTGGATTGGAATCTTTTTCAGGGTCCTGCACCAAGAAGAAATTATACACATGATACATGGGATTATAATTGGAGATGGTATGGTTGGGATTATGGAACTGGGGAAGCTGGAAATAATGCAACACATGAATTAGACATTGCTCGTTGGGCTTTAGATGTTAATTATCCAATTTCTGTTAATGTATTTGCTGACAAAAATCATTTTTTGGACGATGGTTGGACAATGTATGATAATATGGAAGCTAAGTTTAAGTTTTCAAAAAATAAATCAATTAATTGGAATGGTAGAAGTAGAAACGCATTTGGAAAGAATAGGGATGGTGGCCGAGGTACAATTATATATGGAACGGAAGGCTCTGTATTTATTAACCGAAAAGAATATATATTGTATGATATAAAAGGGAATGTAATAGATAATGTTAAATCAAATGATAATGAATCTGGAATAGCACTTGGTGGTGGAGGTGATATGACAACTAGACATATGCAAAATTTTGTTGATTCCATCAGACATGGTGATACCCTTAACTCTCCTATTGATGATGCTGTAATTAGTCAAAGCCTGGTTCATTATGCAAACATTTCATATCGAAGTGATCGATCTTTTAATATTGATGAAAAGAGTGGAAAAATAAAAGATACTAAAGCAAAAAAGTTTTGGTCAAGGAGTTATGAGTCAGGATGGAAAGTTGAAAAGAAATAAAGATTAAAAATTTGTTCAATAAAATCTTAATAATTTTAATTCTGATTCCAATATTGGGATGCCGTGATTCAAAACCAAACATTTTGATAATTTTAGCTGATGATGCAGGTTATGCTGACTTTGGTTTTAGAGGAAGTGATGAAATTAAAACTCCACAAATTGATAAACTAGCATCAGACGGGGTGGTTTTTAATAATGCATATGTTTCTGCATCCGTTTGTAGCCCTTCAAGGGCTGGTCTATTGACTGGGATGTATCAACAGAGGTTTGGTCATGAGTGTAATTTGGATAGTGATGTAAATAATTCATTTGATCCCAATCAGATTACAATTGCTGAGGCATTGAGAACAAAAGGGTATAACACAGGATTAATTGGTAAATGGCACCTAGGAGATAAAAAGCAAAATCATCCATTAAATAATGGATTCGATTATTTCTGGGGATTTATATCAGGTGCAAGAGATTATTTTTATAATCCAAATGAAAAATTAAAGAAAAGTATAAGAAATGTTGTTGAAAACAATTCAAATACAGAATTTGAAGGGTATTTGACAGACGTGTTAGGGAATAAAGCAGTTGATTTTGTCGAAAAGAACCACGAAGAAAACACCCCTTTTTTCTTATTTCTCTCATTTAATGCTCCACACACCCCAATGCAAGCAAAAAAGGAAGTTTTAGAAAAATTCAAGGATAATCCAAGAAAAGTTTATGCCTCAATGATGTGGTCCATGGATCAGGCTGTTGGACAAGTAATTAAAGAATTAAAAGAGAATAATCAATATGATAATACAATAATTTATTTTTTAAGTGATAATGGAGCTGCTATGTCTAATAACGCCTCTTCATTTCCTTATAAGGGCTGGAAAGGCAATCAATATGAGGGTGGAATTAAAACTCCAATGATAATGACTTGGAAAAATAAAATAAAATCCAATATAGAGTTTAATGGATTTATTTCTTCTTTGGATATTTTTAAAACAAGTTTAGAAAATGCAGGAGTTGATGAAAGCTTAATAAAAAATGCAGATGGTAAGAATATTTTAAATTCGTTAAAAGTTAATATGCCATTAAATCAAGATTTATTTTGGAGAAAAGATAAAATGGCAACAGTTCGATCAGGAAACTATAAACTTATCAGATTAAATGATTCCAGTACAGTTCTTTATAATATTAACAAGAATTTTTTTGAAGATTATGATTTAAAATATGAGAATCCATTAATGCACGATTCATTATTGAATAAACTAGATAACTGGGAAAAAAAATTAATAAAACCAAATTGGATTGAAAACAAAAATTGGAACATTGTAACAGGAATGATTTATCAAGATTTAATGAATAATGAAGAAATAAGAGCATATTCACCTAAAGATTTAAATTAAGACGAGTGAATTTTAAACCTTTTTATTAAATAATCAATAACAACTCATTATGAAACTTTTTAAAAGCTTAATACTGTTCTTATTAATAATATTTAGTTGCTCTCCTCCTAACAATTACGATATTTTAATCAAAAATGGAGCAATTGTTGATGGCTCAGGTAACGCTGCTTATCTAGGTTCTGTTGGCATTAATGCAGACACTATTGCAGCTGTTGGAAAGCTAAAGGCAACAGGGACCTTAGAAATAGATGCAACTGATTTGATAGTCGCACCTGGCTTTATAAATATACTTTCTTGGGCAACTGAATCATTAATAGAAGATGGTAGATCCCAAAGTGATATTAAGCAAGGAGTCACTTTAGAGATTTTTGGTGAAGGCTGGTCTATGGGTCCATTGGGTGAAGATTTAAAAAAGGAATTACAATTACCAACATCACAAGGTGATATTAAATACGATATAGATTGGAATACACTGGATGAATATTTACAATCATTAGTAAGACGTGGTATTTCACCAAATGTAGCTTCATTTATTGGTGCAACAACAGTTAGAATTAACCATATAGGCTATGAGAATCGTGCACCAACAGATAAAGAATTGACTTCGATGAAACATATGGTGAAACAAGCGATGGAAGATGGTGCACTTGGTGTTGGTTCATCATTAATTTATGCACCTGCTTTTTATTCAACTACAGAAGAATTGATTGCATTATGCAAGGTTGCATCAAAATATGATGGACTTTATATTTCACACATGCGCAGTGAAGGAAATCGTTTATTACAAAGTATTGATGAATTAATGCGTATTGCAAATGAAGCTGATATTCGCGCAGAAATTTATCACTTAAAAATGAGTGGTAAAGAAAATTGGAGTAAATATGATGATGTTGTTAGAAAAATTGATTCCGCAAGGACTGCAGGTTTAAGTATAACAACTAATATGTATACGTATGTTGCCGGCGCAACAGGTTTGGATGCTTCCATGCCCCCTTGGGTTCAAGAAGGTGGTTATAAAAAATGGGCACAGCGTTTGCAAGACTCAGAAATTCGTAAAAAAGTTTTAGTAGAAATGACAACTCCGACTGACAAATGGGAAAATTTAATGGACGCTGCAGGAACTTCAGATAATTTATTATTAGTGGGTTTTAAAAATGATAGTTTACGTCATTATACAGGGAAAACTTTAACCGAGGTTGCTAACATACATGGTAAATCACCTGAAGAAACTGCGATGGATTTAGTAATTGCGGATGGTAGTCGAGTTGGAACCGTTTACTTTTTGATGTCAGAAGAAAATGTAAAAAAACAAATAGCATTACCTTATATGAGTTTTGGATCTGATGCTGGCTCAATAGCTCCAGAAGGGGTGTTTTTAAATTCAAGCACACATCCTAGAGCTTATGGAAATTTTTCTAGATTACTGGGGAAGTATGTTAGAGATGAACAAATAATTTCAATTGAAGAAGCTGTCAGAAAACTA
>ENA-UZWY01015436-UZWY01015436.1-metagenome-genome-assembly--contig:-Day-2--50m-contig-15436_pt1 | contig 10537 bp, 9 predicted proteins | sample MGYA00260341_ERZ794901 | MGnify/ENA metagenome assembly ERZ794901 | reverse complement strand
TTTAAAATAATCCTGATTACGCTGAAGAGTTCCGCTGAGCGCGGCTGGCGCGTCTGGTCCGGAAGCATAATTCTGCTGTTGTGCTAGTTCGGTTTTGTTCCAGTCACAGGCAGACAGCATCATTAGTGTTACTCCGCAGAGCAGACTGATTATAAGCTTAATCTTCATTCAGTTTTTCCTTTTGTTTAATATGCTCATTGTTGTTAATGTTACCACTCTAAAAAACTATCTCTACTGTAGCAAGTTTTTTGTAGCAATTCTTTAAGGAGCTTTGTGAAGACCACTGTTATTATTAATCCATATGCGGGAAACGGCCGAACGGAAAAGATCTGGCCGGAAATTGCGGTTGCTTTAAAACAAAGCATCGGAACTTTTCAAACTGAACAGACGACTTGTCAGGGCGACGCTATTCTTTTGACGCGGAAGGCTCTTGAAGGAGGCACAACAAGAATAGTGGCAGTCGGAGGAGATGGTCATCTCAACGAAGTGCTGAATGGATTTATTGAAAATGATGTTCAGTTTAATCCGCAGGCAAGCTTGAGTTTTGTGATGACCGGAACTGGTTGTGATTTTCAGCGTTCCTTGGGGATATCAACGAAGTGGCAGACTACAGTAGAAAAGCTGAAAGATGCTCCAATACGTCAAATTGATGTAGGAAAAGTCAGTTACACTGCTGCGGATAAAACAAAACAAATCCGCTATTTTGACAACATCGCGAGTTTCGGACTCAGCGGGGCGGTTGATCATTACATTGAAAATTCACGGCTGCGTAAATATCTTGATGGGACAATGCTGTTTTTGTGGGCCACGATCAAAACAGTTTTCACTCACCCTAACCAGTCAATCCGCTACCGCATAGACGACGGACCAGAAGAGGAAATCCGTACAAGACTCTGCTTATTGGCCAACGGTCGTTATTTTGGAGGTGCGATGCACGCGGCTCCAGAAGCAGAACTGGATGACGGTCTGCTGGATTTGTTAATGCTGAAAGAAATTTCTCTGGCAAAATTTCTCTGGCATTTGCCTAAAATTTACAAAGGAACACATTTAGAACTTCAGGAGATCTTTTTTCAAAAGGTACGTAAATTTACCGCACAGAGTTCGGAACAGGTTATTTTGGATATTGATGGTGAGTCTCCGGGAAATCTTGAAGCAACTTTTGAAGTCCTGCCTCGGATTCTAAATCTGCAAATTTAACGGATTTGTTTGCTGAATAGGTTATAAGTCATAGTACAGTCTCGTTGCTGAGGAAGCGAAAACTTGGTCTAAGCGAGCGGATTAATGTCAGTAAAATTTCTCCTTGGGTCGAAATGAGTACTTCATTTGGCATTGCTGGGCTTCCCTCCAGATACATACACGTTTATCGATTCACGCTTCTACGGGCCTGACAATTTCTTATGAGCTAGTTGTAATTTAATTTTTGCTAAAATGTTCAAGTGACATTCCGCAGACGTTCAAGCAGAAGTTGATGACGCGAATTGAATAATGCCCTGAAAGCCAAAACAACAATTAAAGTTGCGCCTAAAGCAGCTGCGGTTGCAATCACGAAAATCATCATTATTTGATAACGTACTGCTTCACCGGGGCTGACTCCTGCCAATATCTGACCTGTCATCATGCCAGGTAAACTCACAATTCCCATCACCATCATCGAATTCAGCGTGGGAATCATGCTGGTGCGTAAGGCATCACGTATCAATTCATGTACGGCCTCCCATGATGTTGCTCCAAGACTGAGCAGCATTTCCACTTCTTTACGACGCACAGACAAACTTTCCATAAAACGTTCCAGTGCCAGTGAAATCCCATTCAATGTGTTACCCAAAACCATCCCCAGCAGAGGGAAAAGGTACTGTGGTGAATACCACGGATCAATTTGCAAAATTCCGGAAAGTGCGAAAAACATGACAAAAAAAGCTGCACCAAGGATTGAAATAAAACTGTTAAGGTAAATTGTACTAAAGCGTTTTCCTGTACGTCCAACCGCGGTGATGGAGGCGACTGTCGCCATAAAAAATGCAACCCCAAGAATCCAGAGTGGATTGTTGAGCGCAAAAACCCAGTCCAGTAAAAATCCAACCATCAGCAACTGCCCCACCATTCTCAAGGAGGCGATTCCCCACTGTTTTGTCAACCCAAGTTTTAAAACGATTGACAGGCCAATATTGACTGCCATCAGTAGCGACGCAAAAAGCAGTTGTCCGCTGCTGAGAAAAATATAATTAGTTTCCATTATCTCTGTCCAGGCGAAAAGTTCTGCTGCACATTCTCTGTAATTGTTCCGGATTATGACTGACCCAAATCCAGGCACGTTGAGTTGTTGAAATAGGAGAATTTTGCTGCTTTTCTGGGATTTCAGTCTGCCATTTTAGGAGCAGTTTTTCGAAGAGTTTAGTCAATTCTGTGTCGAGGGATGAGGTAGGTTCATCCAGCAAAAGCACCTGCGGTTCTAGCTGCAGTACCCTGAGTAGTGCGGCAATTTGTGCTTCTCCTCCGGAAAGTTCCTTTGCGGGACGCTTTAAAAATCTGGAGGGATCTGCAATTCCAGAAGAGTTTGAAGACGTTAACGGTAACGCCAGTTCTTTGAGCCAGTTTAGAATTTTTTCACGGTCATATTGTAGATGTTGATGTGCTTTCAGGCGAAAAATGCGTTTCAAATTTTCTTCAACTGTTTCTTCAAAAAAAGCAGGAAGCTGCTGGATGTAGCAGACTTTGCTGCGGTATTGAGGCATTTCCCATTCCTGTAGTGATTTAGCGGCAAAACTTATCGCACCTTTTTCAGCAGAAGGTCCGGCAGTTATCACATCCAATCCGGCCAAAGTACGTAGCAACAGACTTTTTCCGCTTCCGGAGGCTCCGGTTAAAGCAAGTCGCTCTCCGGATGCTAAATCAAGAGAGATATTTTTCCAGATCCAGTTTGTAGAAATTTGACGACTCAGATTTTCCGCGGAAAGCAGCGGTTCATATTTTTGACTTGTTCTCCCTGAGGAGATGCCCGTAGAATGCAACACTTTAGCCTTTTCTTATTTCATTTCAGAGTCAGTCTTTATGTCAGTTAATTCTTCTCTTTTGAAGCGCAAGCACTGGATTTTTGATCTTGATGGTACGCTTACTGTGGCAGTTCATGATTTTGTTGCTATCCGAAAAGAACTCGGAATTCAAGCAGGACTGCCAATTATCAAAACCATCAAGTCTCTTCCGGAAAACGAATCAGTACTATTACAGAACAAGCTGCACGCGATAGAAGAAAAGCTTGCGCGTAACGCGAGACCGGCGCAGGGAGTAAAAAATTTGCTGGAAACCCTGCAGCGCGAGAATTACAGTCTCGGTATCCTCACTTTGAATACCAGAGAAAATGCCTGGTTTACGCTTGAAGCTCTCGGTTTAGCACAGTACTTCAGTGAAGAATTTGTTATCGGACGCTGGTGCGAGGAACCAAAACCGTCCCCGAAAGGTATACACAAAATGCTGAAACAGTGGAATGTCACTGCAAACGAAGCACTGATGGTGGGAGATTTTCTTTATGATCTGCAAGTTGGACGTGCCGCTGAAACAGCAACGGTTCATGTTGATCCAAGCGGAGAATTTGCCTGGCCTGAACTGGCGGACATTCAGGTTAACTCACTGGATGAACTCGCCGGGCTGCTGCCAAAATGAAGCAGCAAGATACTGAAAACTTTCCGCTTCTCACTTGCGACTTTCTCCCCTTTGGTGTTTGATGGCCCTTGGTTTGCTCTATAAATAAAGGCGATTTTATGATTTAGATTTTGCATCCTGAACAGTTGCCTTTTCCGACGCAGGCTCTTCTTTTATACTGCCGGCCATTTGTGAAACAAGGATGCTGATTTCGTAAAGGATGATGAGAGGTCCGGCCATTAGAGTCTGGGTAAAAACGTCAGGCGGTGTCAGTATCGCGGCTGCAATAAAAATTACGACCAGTGAATATTTTCGATTTTTACGCAACCAGTCCGCATTGACTATGCCAAATCTGGTCAGAATGAATGAGACTGTCGGTAGTTCAAAGATCAGCCCAAAAGCAAATAAAAGATGGATAGTCAGCGACAAATAACTGGCCATGCTCAAGGACGGCAAGGTGTATTTATTTTCAAAACCTAAAAAGAAATCGTAACCGTATGGTATCACAACAAAATAGCCGAAAAGACCTCCGCCGACAAAAAGTGGATATGAAAGCAAAATGAAAGGCCAGATGGCTTTGCGTTCCTTTGAAAAAAGCGCTGGCCTGACAAACAACCAGATTTGACCAAGTAAATACGGAAATGATAAAAAAAGCGCAGCATAAAGGCCTATCCGTAAATAAGTGAAAAACGGTTCCGTCAACTCCAGAAAGACCAGTGGGATATTACGCGCATCAAGTGGGGCACGGAAAGCAGAAAGAATCGGTTGATCCAGTTCCATCTCGATGGAAGTTGCGCCCACGAAAACGACAATTATGACGATCAGTGTATGTACGAGACGCTTGCGTAATTCGCCTAAATGAGAAGTCAGAGGCATCGGTACGTCGCCTGTATGGTCTCCTCGCTCAGACTTTTCTTTTTGCTCAGTATTTTGTTTGCTCATTATATTACGACACAAAGAATGACGTTATTTTTGATTTTATGTGTTGAACACGCAGAATTCTGCCCTAAACCGTCAACCATATTTTTAAAACTCGCTCAGAAAGTAGCCGTTAAGGACTAAGCGCCGATCGTATTTTTTACCATAAACTGTTCTTATTTGCACGATAAACAAATGAATAATTACGAATATTCTATGCAGTATGAAAAATTTGCGAAAATACTTTTTGTTAATTTCGCTAAATCTACGCGGAATAGCTGCGGATATCTTCTGTTGATTTTGATATGCGTCTGCTGGTCTTCTCCAAGTCTGGCTCAGGAGAATGCAGCAGGAAAGCATAAAAAAATATATTTGCTCTCACAAAGCATGAAGCTGGGCAAAAAACCGGTTTATGGCGCTTTTTTCTCTGCGGACAATCAGCATGCAGTGGTCTTGTCCGGAAATTCTTCTCTGGAAATATACAGGACTCAAAACGGCAAAAGGCAGCGTGTGATTTCAAGTCAGGAACAAAAGGCGATTTCTCTGGTTCTTCATCCTGGCGGAAAATTAGTTGTCACCGGAGGTCAGGATGAAACGATTAGAATATGGGACACACAACTGACCACAGCACAAGGAGTTCTGCGCGGTCACCTCGGTGCGGTTTCCAAACTTGCACTGAACATCAGTGGTGAAATTCTGGCTTCCGGAAGCCAGGACGGAACAGTTATTTTGTGGAAAATGCAGGATAAGGAAATGCTGAAATCCGCTAAACTTATCAGCAAAGGCAGCATAAAAAGCCTAGCTTTCCATCCACAGAAAAATATCCTTGCAGTGGGTGGTGAGGATGGAAGTTTGCAGTTCCGTAGTGTTCCGGAACTGAAACTGGTTTCTACTTTGCCAGCCCATAAAAATGCGGTTACTGCAGGAGAATTTAATGCACGTGGGGATGTTTTTGTTTCCGGCTCCCAGAACGGAAAACTGATTGTCTGGGATTGGAAAAATAAAAAACAACTCTCAGTTATAGAATTTGAAGATGCTGTTACAGACCTGAAAATTCATCCAAAACGGGAAGAAATTGCTGTTGGTACAGCAGGCGGTAATTTTGAAATATGGAGTCTGGAAAAAGGTGAACAACTGTACAATATAAATAAGTTCGAAGCGGGACTTACTCAGGTAGCATTTGACAACAACGGTCAGCGTATAATTTGCGCACTTGAAAACGGCAGCGTGCATATTTGGGAATATGGAGCATCCCTGCATCTGCAAACATTGAGCGGACACGAACGGACAGTCGAATCACTGGAATTTTCTGCGGACAGCAAACGGCTGATCAGCTCTGCAGCGGATAAAAGCGTACGTATCTGGAAGCTCGAAAGCAAAGAGACTCCGGAAAATTTTGAGATGGGCAACCACAGGGTGCAGGCCGTTCGTTTTGTTCCCACCAGTCAAAATTTTGCCACAGCCGGTACGGACAGTTCGGTGATAATTTGGGATGCAAAAGACGGCAGCCTTATCCGTGAGCTGAAATTTCATCAAGGTAAAGTTAATGCGCTCAGTTTTCATCCTCAGGATCCGGTACTGCTTTCCGTTGGTTCCGACAAACAGTGGGCACTCTGGAATTTGGATTCAGGAAAATTACTCCGTTCAGGCCGCGGGCATGCCTCACAGATATTGACTACGGCAATTTCTCATGACGGTAAGAGCTTTGCCACTGCAGGTAGTGATCTTTCAATTATTCTCTGGAAATATCCTCAGGGAGAACCGCTCATAAAACTGAAAGGGCACAGAAAAGCAGTTACAACTGTGGCTTTTAGTCCAGATGGGAAAATATTGGCAAGTGGTTCTCAGGACAATCAAATTTTCTTATGGAAACTTGATGATGAAATTTCAAAAACCCCTTTCCGGAAACTGGAAGGACACGGATTCATCGTAAAAAAGGTGCTGTTTTCCAAAGACGGAAAAGCATTAATTTCAATTTCCAAAGACAAAACTGTACGTCTCTGGGAAGTAAAAAGCGGCAAAATGCTGCGTATCCTGCATGGTGACAGTACTGCTCTGGTTGCCGCGGCGCTGAGTCCGGACGGAAAACTAATTGCTTTAAGCAACCTCACAAAAGACATTTTTATCCTCAAATTTCCAACTGATATTCCTGAATTACAGGATACAGCAGAGGACTCAGAATCCGGCGATGCGGCTAATTCAGCAGAGGCGCAAGCTGCTGATTCAGCTCTGAACGATGCTGAAATTTCTGTGATCGATTTAGCTGATTTGAGTGAAAAAGAAAAACAACCGATGACCGCAGAAGAGTTACGCACTTATGCTGTACCTGAAACCGATAAATTGTCCACGGATTATCTTCAACAGCAGAAACGTCTCAATCAACTGCTTAAAAGTAATAAAACCTGCCTGCATATTACAGAAATGGAAAAGCTGGCCCTGCAAATTTTAAGCATAATTCCCAATGCTATGGCCGCTTATCACGCACTTCTCAAGTCCGCTATCCTGAAACGTGATTTTACAAATATGCACTTGCTGGTGAGGGCCGGAAACTTCGCGGAACTTGATACGGAGCGCTATGACTATCAATCCATTCTGGAAATTAGAAATATTTTTGATAATTTACATATTGATGTTTTTGATCAATCCTTTGAGCGCCGCGGCAATAAACAGCAAATCAAATTAACAAATTGCGAAGGAAAATCAGCAGCGGTCAGTTTAGGGAAAATTTCACGCAACTTACGTTATCCCGATGAATTTTTAACAAGGATTACTTCAACAGCACGCATGCTTGACTTGCGTGATTTTATAGGATTAGCAGAGGTTGAATTTCAAAACAGGATGTTTGCGGAAATTAAACGAGTAACTGTGTACGGCAATCCTCATGCACCTTCACGTTTAGCGATGACTACGAAAAAACGGTCTGAGCCAATTCCGGCAGGAACACTTAAAATAAATCTTGAAAAAGCACAGACTTGGAAAAATGACGGTATGACCGCATTTCGTCTGCGCAAAGAAAGTGGTCCATGGAAAACTTACCATAGCGAACAGGATAACCGAATTGTCATGCATCTTCCTGCGGGCGCATATTATTTAAAAGTTGCAGGTAAAATACGCAAAACGTTTTTTCTTATTGCCGGAACACAGCTTGATTTGACAGTTGAATAAAATTGCTGCATTCATAAAAAAACCTAAAGCAGTGTCATCGTTTACGTAGTGAGAAAACTTGTCAGCGACCAAGGTTCGCTTTTGGTCACCTCCCGGTTATTCTGCACGTTCCGTCAACTACGACTTGGGTGACACTTTGGTATGTCTTTGTCGTATAAAGCTTAAACTAGACGATTATCCAAGAACTTCTTCTAAAACATCAGGACGTTTGAGAGCCAATGTCAAGAGCGACTGTGCTGCTCCTGATGGATTGCGGCGGCCCTGTTCCCAATCCTGCAAAGTACGTTTTGAAACACCAAGAAGTTTTGCAAACTTGGCTTGAGGCATGCCTATTTTTGAGCGTGCTTCCATTGCAGGCGAAATTTTGACAGTTAAACGCTTTCCTCCACCAGCTTTAATTTCTTGTACACCGTCTAACACTTCCTGCCAGACATCTCGTTCTTTCTCATTCATTTTCAAATATCTCCTTCAATTTATTCAAAATATGTGACGGAACATTCTCTTGTCGAGTTTTTGCATAAATCGTCAACATCCAAAACTCATTCGGTTCAAAACGAACATAGTAAATGACTCGTACACCGCCGCTTTTTCCCCGTCCTCGCATTTTCCAGCGCAATTTTCGGACTCCGCCTGAACCTGAAACTAAATTTCCTGCAAGCGGTTGGGCCAGCAAAAACTGCTGTAGCTCAGCATATTCATCATCAGATAAATATTTTGGAAGCCAGTTTTCAAAACTGGATGTCTCTATAAAAGTGAGCATTGTCTAACTATACGGCATTGCCGGATAGTGTCAAGTGACAATATTTTTCAAAGAGTTTATCTTAAAGCACCAGGCAAAATCGAACTCCGGAACCAATACCAGGCGATTGTACCGGTGGCCAGATTTCCCAGGGCGATACCGATAAAAAATCCGGTTGTGCCCCAAATTTGTGATCCCAGATAAACCAGTGGAATGAGGAAGAGAAAAAGCCGCATGATATTGATGATGGTTGAATGAAAAGGCCGGTGAAGCGCATTGCATGAGCCACTGACCAATTGTGAAATTCCATGAAAGCCAAAGCCAAAAGGTACGATCCAGAAAAATTGCTTTATCAAAGTTTGTATTTCCAGATCATCTGAAAATGCCCAGGCAATACCACCGGAAAATAGCGCCAGAAATGCCCATACAGTAATGCCCCAAATTAGTGCAAAGCGTAGCACAAACCGGCTTGCGGTCTTAATTCTGTCGAATTTTTTTGCTCCGTAATTTTGACCTATGAATGGAATTATCACCGATGAAAGAGCCATTGAGCCGATCATCGCCAACGATTCTATCCGTGAGCCCACCCCAAAAGCCGCGACCGTCGCGTCACCAAGATCTGCCGCAATCCGGGTTAAGACTGCATTAGAGACAGGAAATAAAAGCTGGGTTAACATCGCAGGAATTCCGATATAAAGCAGTGCTTTCCATGAACTTAGAATTTCAGCAATTCCCGGCCAGTTTGCGGTCAACATCCGTTCCCGTTTTCCAAGCATCCATAAACCCACAATCATGATACTGATATAAGAAATTACAGTGGCTATTGCTGCTCCCTCAATTCCCATTTCCGGAAATGGACCATAGCCAAAAATTAAAATTGGATCCAGTACGGCATTCACGACCGCGGCAATTACCATGATGATGCTTGGTGTTTTGGTATCGCCGGTAGCACGGATCGCACTGTTTCCGACTATCGGAATTACCACAAAAACGACACCCATCAACCATGGAATCATGTATTCCTCAATCAGTGGAAGCGATTCATCAGTGGCTCCCATCAGCCTAAAAATTGCGTCAAGGTTAAGATAGCTCAATCCGGCTACTACCAGAATAATCAAAGCTACCAAAAGCAGACTGTCTGTAGTGAGGCGCTGTACTCGATGGTGATCTCCTTCACCGATAGCACGTGAAATTACTGACGCGGCGCCAATTCCAATGCCAAAAGAAAAACTCATCAAGGTAAATGTAACCGGAAAAGTAAAACTGATGGCCACCAATTCCCGAACTCCGATCAGGCTGATGTAAAAAGTGTCCACTAAATTTATGAGCAGAATGGAGATCAGACCAAAGATCATTGGAATTGCCAGACGCATCAAGTTAGGTCCCACTGGACCTTTGGTCATGCGATTTATACCAGACTTTTGTTTGGATGAATTAGCAGAAGGAGAGGATGTCAATAAAACCTGAATTATGATGATTGGGAAACACCTTTCTGCAGGCAGAGAGGAATTGGAATAATAGCACACTCTACTCTCAACTCACAAATTGATTTGTTTTTGAGCTAGCTATTTCAACACTTGAATTATCAAAGTGAAGCTGGAAACAGCTTGATTGCCGGGTATATCTGTGGGAATCTGGACAGCATAAATTTACTCAACATTTGTGATGGCTTAGTAAAAACTATTAAACTAGTTATTTGTCATCTCGAAAGAAAGAGAGAGATTTTAATAATCAGTGTTTAACATAAAAACAGATTTCTCGCTTTGCTCGAAATGACACCTTTTTATGACTTTTTACTGTTTCATCATTTGTAGCGCAAGAAAACTTAATGACATCCACCAGCCTGAACGAATCCGCTTCAGTACTTGAAACTCAAACTTACGATAGTTTGTTTGATGACCTTGCGCTGCGTCGTGAATTAAGCGCAAATCTGGTTGGATTCTGCCGTTATCTACGACAGCACGGACTGAGCACTGGCTTGGGAGAACAGATGGATGCCCTGCGTGCTTTGGAAGAGGTTGAACTTGAAAATCAAGCTGCTTTCAAAATGGCACTGCGTACAACTTTGGCCAAGAGTGT
>ENA-UZWY01006724-UZWY01006724.1-metagenome-genome-assembly--contig:-Day-2--50m-contig-6724_pt1 | contig 10564 bp, 7 predicted proteins | sample MGYA00260341_ERZ794901 | MGnify/ENA metagenome assembly ERZ794901 | reverse complement strand
GTTTTAGGCTGCACCCATTATGCGTACTTGGTGCCTCAAATAAAGAAAATTATTGGAAATCATATTCAGATCGTTGACTCTGGACTTGCCGTTGCAAAACAAACGCAAAGAGTTTTAAATGGTGTTAATCTCCTAAATTCATCTACTAGTGAAGAGACTTTTCATCATTTTTATATCAATAAAAAATCTAAAGTACTAGTTGAAATTTTGAAAAATTACAATACTGTAAAGGTTATGGAAAAAGAATTTTAGAACGATGAATTAATATTAGGACATGCTGATGCTCTTGGCTTTCTTGTAAATAAATTTACACCTACAGATACCTGATGAAATCCAGTGTTGGTTAGAACAATATCATTTAATTGATTGGTATACGTGTAAGAAAACATCCATTTATTATAATTAACACCTATAATAGGAGTTATATACTTCAGATCCTCTATAGGGCTTACATCAAAACTTTTTCTATACGATAGTGCAGCCCATAATTGAGCTTTGTTAAAGTCTTTGTATGCCTTTAGGTTAAAGTCAACTATTCGCTCACCTGTTGATTCTCTGAGTTGAACCATTAGTGAGGGCTCTAATTGAATTGTTTTACTTTGTCCAAAGTAATATCCTAATGACAGAACATAATTCCTAATGTCTAGGGGCTCTAGATTGTTGTTAAGATTGTTTTTTGCAGACAATAAAAGATTTTTAACCGTAAAATAAGACGAAAAACCAGATTTGTGGTAGGCAACACTAAAGTCAGCGTTATAATATGCTGAACTTTGGATAATTTGTGCTACGGTTGGATCTCCAAAAAATTGTGTTTGATCTACTTGATTTTGAACAGCTGTAAAAGATAATCCAAAAGAAATTTGATTGAAAAGGGAGCTTCTATTGATATTTAAATGGTAAGCAAAAGTACCTTGTATCCCTTTTTGAGAATGAAAACCATTACTGTCGTTAAAAAGAATAAAACCAAATGCTCCTTTTTCATTAAAACGATTGTGAAAACTTAAGGTTTGAAGTGTTGGTGCATCCTTAATACCAGCCCACTGTTGTCTTGCCGTGAGACGTAATTTCCCTGTATTTCCAATACCAGCTGCTGAGGGATGGACTAGATAAACATTGTCAGATAAATAATCTGAGTAAATAGGGAGTGTTTCTTGAGCATCACTGTCTAAAAAGAAGAAAACAGATGCAAATAATAAAATAGTACTTTTAAATAGCTTCATAGAGTTCACTAAAGTTGTGAATTGTAAATATATTATTTTTATATGAAACGATGTGAACGTATTAATAAATTTAACAATACCCTAAGAAAAGTGTTCGCCTCAGTTAAAAACTAAAAACTGTTTTATAATTTGCACAAAACTCGAACCTACTTTTAGTACACTATTTTGCAAATTCTTTTTCTAATTCCTCCAATGATTTACCTTTAGTTTCAGGCACTACTTTTATCATAAAGAATAAGCCAATTAATGCAATTACACCAAATATAAAGAACGTTAGTGCATTTCCTAAGGTAGATAGTTCCCACGGGAAAACCAACTGAACTAAAGAGCTTATTAATGAGTTTACAAAAGCAATAACGCCAATAGCTAACCCTCTATATTTTAAAGGGTACAACTCTGATAACAATACCCACATAACTGGACCTAATGAAAATGCAAAACAAGCAATAAAACCTAAAATACCCATCAATATCAAAGTAGCATTAATTGAAGTTGCTACTTCTAAAATTGCTCCATCATTTTTACTGTATACCCTGTTTCCTAGAACTTGCTTTAAATCATTTTTGAAAGCGATATCACTTTCATAAACTTTATCAACCAATGGAAGTAATTGTTGAGACTCGTTGAATTCTAACTGGTTTATATTTTCTGTGCTTAATTGATAAGTTGCTTGATTAAAACCATATGCACACAAAAGTAAACTAATCGCTATTCCAGCTGTCCCAAATAATAATAGCGGCCTTCTACCCATTCTATCTATAAGGTAGATGGCAAGAAAGGTGAAAATTACTGAAATAGAACTCAATAAAACTCCCGATGAGAAAGCAGCATCTGTTCCTATACCGGTTTGTTCAAAAATAGAGGTTGCATAAAAATACACTGCGTTTATTCCGGTGATTTGCTGAAGAATACCAACAACCAAACCAACACCTAGAATAAAACGTAGGGAGGGTTTTAATATATCTAATAATTTTAAAGATTCTTTGTTACTTTCAGCTCTTATATTATTTTCAATTATGGTATTCTCCACTCCTCCCCGTTCATCACCATGTATTTTGATTAAGACTTTTTTTGCAGCAGCATAATTCTTTGTGAGATACAACCAACGAGGACTTTTAGGAACAAAAAATAAGAAAATAAAATAAATTACAGCTGGTATAAACTCTACACCTAACATCCACCTCCAAACATTCTCATCAGTTAAGAAAGTACTCTCTGATGTGTTGTACTTATTGAAAAAATAATTACTAAGAAATGCTGCAAAAAAACCAAAAACAATGTTTAATTGTTGAAGGGAAACAAGTTTACCTCTATTTTCTGCAGTAGAAATTTCTGCGATATACATTGGTGCTAGTACTAATGCCGCACCAAAAGCAATTCCTCCAATAATTCTTGCAATATATAGCATTTCATAAGATGATGCTAGAGCAGACAAAACAGCAGAAATTGCATATAAGAAAGCAACAAAAATTAACATCTTTTTTCTTCCAAAAAGATCACTTAACCTTCCAGAAAATAACATCGCAAACATTGCTGCAAAGGACGGAGCACTAACTACCCAACCCGATTGAATTTCATTTAAATTAAATTCAGGACCTGCAAATGACATTACTCCAGAAATGATCCCTGCGTCAAATCCAAATAGAAACCCTCCCAATGCTACTATAAAACTTATAAAAATAGTGTATGTCTTGTTGCTCATTATTTTTAGGTATAGGAATAATATTATTTTTTTAAACTGCTTTTTTAATTTGCGATTTTAAATCTTTGATAAAACGATGAAAATCTACAGTAATTCTGTGTCTATTGGTATTAATTTGCTTCATATGAGGATGACTAACCTCTCGCTCACATAAGGACTCAATATTTGAAGGACGTTTCCATGCTTTTTTTAGCGCCAAACTTAATAGTTTACTTTGCTGTTCAGCTCCAGGCCAAATACATCCTAAGGGCTGAAACATGCCTATAAAAAAGAGATTATCGTATTTCGGATGAAACATTTTTAGGTAAAGTGGCACTGGGCCCTCTCTGTAATTTAAGAAACTTTTGTCAAAAAAAGGATGTGCTAATGCAAAACCTGTGCAGGCAATTATAACATCGAATTCCTCGTTGGTATTGTCTTTAAAAAACACTTTTTTTCCATCAAATCGATCAATTTCTACTTTTGGCTTTATTTTACCATGTCTAATTTTATACAACAACTCACTGTTAATTGTTGGATGGGTAGCACCAAATTTGTGATCTGGTTTTGGCAACCCATATATTTTATTTGACCCATTATTTATATTAGCAATTAAACCCGCCACAAGATTTCTTAAAAAAATAGGCATAAAACTCATCTTTGTAGCAAAAACATCAGTTGGTTTTCCCATTAAAAATTTAGGGATTATTCGATACCCTCTTCTCCAACTTAAGGCTGTTTTACTAGACACACGACTAGACTCAACAGCTACATCACAAGCAGAATTTCCACCACCAATAACTAAGACTTTTTTATCTGCAAAAGGTGCTGCTTTTTTATAGTGATGAGAATGTAAAAAACTCCCTGAAAATTTACCTGGATAGTTCGGGTATTTAGGTTCCCAATGGTGGCCATTACAAACAACCAAGTCTGTAAAGGTTTGTACCTGCTTATTTTCATCTTTTAAGGTAGTTACTTCCCAAAGACCATTATCTTGTCTTACACAGCTTTCAACAAGCGTATTGAACTCAATATGTTGGTAAAGACTAAAGTATTTGGCATAGGATTGAAAATAGCTTCTAAGTTCTTCATGTGAAGGATAATCAGAAACCTCTGGACTAAAAGGAAAATCTTCATAGTGAGATAAAGTTTTTGAACTTATAATATGGGTGGTTTCAAAAACACTAGAATGGCTTTCATTTTCGTTGTAAATCCAATTACCACCTACATCACTATTGTAATCATAGGCTACTACTGATATTCCTGCCTCAATTAAGTTTTTGATGGCAGGAAGTCCGGAAGGCCCGGCTCCTATAATACAAACATGTTTAGTCAAAATAAAACCTTATTAGTCAAAGAAATTTAAAGATAAATAATAAGTTGATTATTCTTCTAAGAAATACAGATAATTATAAATTTATAAAAAGCATTTTAGCATATACATTATAGAAGAAATAAAGAAAAACCTAATAACTACTTGTCCGCTTTGAGTAATTAAGATCTTATGTTTTTTATTTATTTTGTTGTGTAATAAAAAACAGGATGAAGATGTAAAAACAGCTAAATTGATAAAAAAAAGTGTTTCATCTCTAATAACAATGGCTAAAGTACAGACCGAAAAGGTAAATATAGCATTAAAGAAAATGAGCTTAAATTCGCTTATATGAAGTTTTGTTAATAGATAATTTAGTAATAACATTAGAACTAAAATAAACCCAATGGTTGAAAAATCAACTATAGTTTCAGTTTTAAAGTTGAGCAATCGAACAATTGTATAGAAGAGTATTAAATGAACTAGCAATGAAAATAAAAGACTACTATTTTCATTTGTTTTTTTTAAAATTGGAATTAAAATCAAAAAGGCACCCAACACCATTATATCGATTTCAATATTAAAAAATTTGATGAAAAAAAGTGAAGGTAATAATGAGGATAAAATAAAAATATAAAAGCCAATTCCGTAAAGATCATTAAGTCTTTTAGAATTTTTGTGTAATGCACCTGACAGAAGCGAGTAACTGATTTTTCTTTGTAAAAAACTACAGGCAATAAAAAATGAAATAACGGTGAGTAATGTTGCAGGAAATGCAAAAAGTAATGTGGTAATCATTTTTAGGGGTTATAAATGAATATGTTATAAGCAAAACTAATAAAAAAATTTTGTTTTATAAACCTCTTACATTTTTTTATACCATGAAATTAAAGAGCATAGTATGTATTGTTAATTTTTAAGTAAAAAAAAAATCATAATATGTTTATTCTTACAATTAGATATTAAATAATTCTAAATGTAGAAAAAGGACTTTAGCATATACAAAAAAGAAGAAATAAAGAAGAACCCAATAACTACTTGTCCAGTTTGAGTAAGTAATATCTTATTTTTTTTATTTAATTTATTGTGTAACAAAAAACAGGATGAAGATGTAAAAACAGCTAAATTGATAAAAAAAAGTGTTTGGTCTCTAATAACAATAGCTAAAGTACAGACCGAAAAGGTAAATATAGCATTAAGAAATACGAGCTTAACTTCGCTTATAATAAGTTTTGTAAACAAATAATTTAGTAGTAAAATTAAAACAAGAAAAAACCCAATGATTGAAATATCAACAATAGTTTCAGTCTTAAAGTTTAATAATTTAATTATTGTGAAAGAAATCATTAAATGGACTAGCAATGATAATAAGAGACTTTTATTATCAATTGTTTTTTTTAAAATTGGAATTAAAATAATAATAAATCCAAGCATCCACATATTTATATCAATTTTAAAAAATTTAATAAAAAAAAGTGTGGGCAAAAATGAGGCTATTAAGAAAATATAAAAGCCTAAACCATACAGGTCATTTAATTTTTGTGAATTTTTATGAAGAGCACCAGAAAGAAGTGAGTAACTAATTTTTCTTTGAATGAAAGTAGTTGCGATAAAAATTAAAATAACAGTTAGTACTGTTATAGGAAACGCAAAAAGTAATGTGGTAATCATTTTTTGAGGGATTTAAATTATAAAATTAGAGGTATTAGATTTTATTATTTGTTAGAAAACAATTGCTCAAAAACAAAATTGAAAAAAAAAATGATTAGTTTTGAATTAAAACACATTATATGTATCTCAAAAAAAAAATGTGATAAGTATAAAAAAAATATAAGCTTTTAAATATGGGATTAAATAACAGATTATGAACGTTAATTAATTTCACCTCCTCAAAAACCTCCAATACATGTTTGATCTAATTTTACCTTACGCTATTTTAAGTTGTTGCTGGTTGTTAGCGCTCTTTTTAATTTTGAGACTTTTTTTGATTGCGGGTAATCTTCACCTTAATTCAAACAAAATATTACTTTTAATTTTAGGGGTAATATCATTTTCTATAGTTAGGCATTTGTCAATCTTTATTATACGATATGTATATGATGTTTATTTTCCAATTGGATTAATTTTTAATACTTCTTTAGCATGCTTTATTCCAATTTTATGCTATTTGTATGTTAAAAAATCCATTAATACCAATGAAGATATTGAATATTCAGATATCCTTCACTTTTTAGTATTTCTTATATTTTATATATTGTTTGAATTACCATACAAACAAGATAATATTGAAAATATAGACATCAATAGTAAGAACTTATATTGGGCAATTTATTTTAAGGCCAAAACTATACCAGATTGGTTAATTGTTTTAAGAAATCTATTAAATGTTACTTACAGCATAATGTCTTATAGACTAATTATTAAAACTTTTAGATCTAAGTCATCATCAAAAAATGAAAGTTTTTTTAAAAAATTATTGAATATGTTTACCCACGTAAAATCCTCTTCAAGACAGGTAGAAAGGGTTAGACGTTGGTTATATAACTTTACAAACATAAAATTTTTACTGACTTTAATTACGTTCTATTTTAGCACGCTTAAAATAATGCGTGGTCAGGATATTGTAGACTCCCAATTAACAGCATCTTCTTTAGTATCGATCCTATTTTTAATGCTTGCCATTTATTTAAATAAAAATAGATCAATTCTTTACAGCCTTCCATCATTTATGAAATCAGACAGTCTTAAAAGAGAAAAAATAAAAGAAGAAATAAAAGAAGAAGAAATCTATGAATACATGTTAAATCAAATTGAAGGTGAAGAATTATACTTGAATGAAAAATTTAGAGTAAACTGGCTATCAGAAAAGCTAGGAATCAAGGTTGAACATATTAACGTAACATTAATTGAAAATAATTTTAAAAACTTTTCAATGTTTTCAAACTATTTAAAAATAAATAAAGCTAAACGATTACTTAAAGAAGGATACCTAAAAAATTACAACATTGAAGGTTTGGCTTATGCCTCTGGCTTTAAAGCAGCTAACACATTTTATAGAATCTTCAAAAATGAAACAGGTCTTACACCAAAGATGTATGCAGAAAATCACAATTACAATGATCAAATCATACAATGATCAAATCATACAATATAAAAACATTATTTAATTAGATTTTTTTTGCCCTAAAATAAAACGGCACTAGAATTATCTGATGCCGTTTAAAAATAAATTATAAAATAGGGGATATTTTATATAAGAGTATAAAACTCGATACTTCAAAATTAATTTTTTTACACCACAAATAAAACCAATTTTGTTTAAAAGTTATCTCAAAAACAAAATGAGATATTTATTTGTATTTTGGGAGAGCAATCAAAAAAACATATTTATGTTTGCAAGAATGTATCTTTAAACCAAAAATGAATGCTATTACCTGATATAATTTTAATTGCAGTTTGGCTATTAGCACTAATAGTTATTTTTAGGCTTATTTATAAATCTGGAAACCTTCATTTAAATTCCAACAGAATAATTTTAATAATTTTAGTAATATACTTTCTTGGAATAACTAGACACATTTCAATGGATTTCGTAGAAAAATTATATGCGGTTAAATTTCCAATTGGGCTTATATTTAACACTTCTTTATTGTGTTGTATTCCAATTTTATTTTATCTGTATGTAAAAAAAACAGTGTCTAATGTTAATGCTTTCAATTCCACAGACATTATTCACATTGTTGTTTTTTTTATTTTTTACATCCTTTATGAATTACCCTTTAAACCAACTGCATCTGAATTTATGAGTTTAAGCCAGGAAGAAATATACTGGTCTAATTATTTTAATGCAAAAAAAATTCCAACTTGGCTAATTATTCTTCGAAACCTTTTAAATTTTGTGTATTTAATATTAACCTACAGATTACTTCTTAATACTTTTAAAATAAAAAAGACATCTACAAAGGATGGAATAGTGAATAGATTTCTAAATAAATTTTCTCATGTAAAATCACCTTCAAAGCAAGTAGAAAAAGTAAAGTTGTGGCTATATAACATAACACACTATAAAGTTTTAATGTCGTTATTTACATTTTACTTTAGCATAAAATTGAGTATAAATGAGGGATATTTTAATAATAATGAACACTTAGCATCAAATTTTTTGGGATTTATAGTTTTAGGACTTCTTTATTTCTTAAACAAAAACCAAACCATACTTTATAATTTACCCTCTTTTATGAATGAAGATAGTCTAAGGAGAGAAAAAATAAGAGAAGAAATTAAAGTTGAAGAAATATATAAATATATTATAAGTCAAACTGAAGAACACAAATTGTACTTAAATGATCAATTCAAATTAGATTGGTTGGCGAATGAATTAGAAATTAAGGCAGAGTATATTTCAGTAACATTAAAAGAAAATAATTTTGACAATTTTAAAATGTTTACAAATCATTTAAGAGTAAAAAAGGCTAAGAAATTAATAAAGCAGGGCTATTTGAAAAATTACAATATTGAAGCACTAGCAAAAGCATCTGGTTTCAATGCTACAAATTCTTTTTATAGAATTTTCAAAAATGAAACAGGTCTTACACCAAAAATGTTTTCAGATACCACAAAAAATTAACCTAACACACATTAACTAAAGTGCATACTTATTAAAATTAAATATACTTGTTGACAGTCCTTGATGAAAAAAAGATTAAAAAGCCAAAGTGAGATACTTTGGCTTTCTTAGTTTAGGGGATTGAATTAATGTAAATTAATTTAACATTATCAAATCAATCAAAGGGTAAAAATTTCATTGTAAAGATATTATTACAATTAAATTATTCTCTTTTTTTTAAAACAATAAAAGATCTTACTTTCTTTACAAAGTTCTCATTTAAGAGTTAATGCGTTCTCTTTTTAGCTAAAGGTTTGTTTTTTGGTCTTTTAGGTGTATTTTCGGGTAGTTAAATTAATTTTGTTTATGTTTTATTAAATAAAATTCAACACAAAATTGATTTTTATTAAACCCTAAAAAATGATAAAATTAAAATTATCTCTTCTATTTGCTTTTGTATTTCTAAATGCAACAGCTCAAAATCAAAACCTTAACTCTAAAGTTATAGAATCTCTAAAAATTGAATTTGATAGTATAAATAATAAAATTTACGAGATAAGCCCTAAAGAATTTTCTGAGCTTGCACACCATTTCATAAATAAATTAGACTCCATTACAAAGCGAATTAAACAGGTAAAAAAGAAAAAAAATTTAAAGAAAGAAAAAATCAAAGTTGATCTTCAGGAAATACATGACATCAAAGCAGATATGATGCTCGATATGATGATTTATGGAGAAGGCGTCAAAGACAATATAGACTCAATTGATTACTACAGAAATAAAATATCATCAATTACTAATGATATAAGAATAAGGGGGAGATCACATGGTATTACAGCCCATTTACTCTATAAAGAACAAAATTTCGCTAAATCTATAAATCAATACAAAGAGGCTCTTGTAATTTTAGGGTTCCCAGAAAATAAAGATCTTAGAGAATATCAAATCTCAGCTTTGGTAAATTTAATTTCAAGACTTTTAGCTTTAAATATTATTGAAATTGCAGAAAAAAACTACAAAAGACTTTATGAAACTATTATAGACATGCCTGACCATGAACGATATAAAAATTACATTGAGTTGTTAAAAATAGAGGAATCTATTATTTTAATTGCCAAAAAAGATTACAAAAACAGTCTTAAAGTCTTAAAAAAAATTAAAGAAAATAATCTAGACAAGAAAAGTCTGATATATAGATATAAAATTAATTTACACAAAACTTATTTAGGATTGAAAGAATATAAATTGGGAGAATTTCATTTTGATATAGCGGAATCTAAAAAACATAGAAACGATAATTACTATATTAATAAACTTAGATATGCCGTTAAAAATAAAAATATTGAAAAAGCTGACCTGTACTTTAGTAAAATTGAAACATATTCTGAAGATTCCGAACATAGCAAAATTGTAAGTGACTATTTTACATTAAAAAAAAATGACAGTAAAACTATTGAACTTCTAAATTTAACACTAAATTTAAAGGAATCAGAAGCTGTAAAAGCGATAGCGGGGAGATTTAACATTTTAAAATTTGATGATGAGTTAAGTGAAGAGTTAGCTGAAATGAAAACCCTAAATAAGTTAAGAGAACAGGAAATAATTGATAACAAACTTTTGTATACTAAGATTGGGGTTTCTGTTCTATTTATAATTATTATCATTTTAACTTTTGTAGAATGGGCTGCCAGAAAAAAACGCTACTTAGATAATCTTACTCAAAAATCTAAAAGAACAATTTTGGA
>ENA-UZWY01006618-UZWY01006618.1-metagenome-genome-assembly--contig:-Day-2--50m-contig-6618_pt1 | contig 10566 bp, 8 predicted proteins | sample MGYA00260341_ERZ794901 | MGnify/ENA metagenome assembly ERZ794901 | reverse complement strand
TCAAAAGCGTTTTTGCGGTGACGAGATGCTGTGGCGACCATCATAATCATCTCACCAGGTACAAGATCACCATAGCGGTGGATCACCAAAGCATCCCCAAGCGACCACCGCTTAACTGCTTGATCTGCAATTTCGGTCAGGGCCTTTTCGGTCATCCCCGGATAATGCTCAATCGTCATTTTCTCTAACGTGCCATCCGAATTGTCACGCACAATACCCGTAAATGTAACGACCGCACCTTGGTCTTGATGTCCCTTGGCAAAGGCCGTGGACTCCTCGCCCAAATCAAAGGCTTCAGATTGAACCGAAATCTTCATGATTAGCCACCCGTCATGGGCGGAAAGAACGCCACTTCACGCGCACCTGTGATGCTGGCATCAAACTCCGTAAGTTCTTGATCAACAGCCACTCGAAGGGCTGATGTGTCAGCAAAAGCAGCCGCGTAACGCTCTTCGCGTGCGCTGAGCTCGGAAACCAATTCAGCCACGGTCGCGGCTGATGTCTCAACAGCTTCTTTCGGGACACCGATACGTTCACGGACCCAAGCAAAGTAAAGTACATCTACCATTTTCATTCTTTCAGATGGGGACGTGCTTTTTGGAAATAGTCCCAGCCGGTGATGGCAGTCAGGATCATAGCCAGCCACAATAGTACAAGTCCGATGTTCGCGGTCAGCTTGAACGCTGTGAATTTCCACTGCAGACCAAGCACATCTTCGAGTTCGCCAGCAATAATCGCATCAAATGTTTGGCCATCCATCCCAAAGGACGACATGCCAACCATATGCTCAAATATGCCATGCGCGAAAAGGACCGAGATCGCCAGCATTTGAACCGTCGTCTTCCATTTCGCCAGCTTAGTAACTTTGAGCGTGCCTGCCGTATCACCAAGATATTCCCGAAGCCCAGAAACGAAAGTCTCTCGGAACAAAATGACAACGGTGGGAACCAAAATCCAGAACGACAATCCGGTCAAAGCAACCAGCGCCAATAGCGCCGAAACGACCATAGCCTTGTCAGCAATCGGGTCCAGCATGGTGCCGAGCTTGGTGGTCTGCTTCCATGAACGCGCCAAGTACCCGTCAAACCAATCCGTAATTGAAGCGCTCGCGAATAATACCAACGCGATCCAATCGGCGTAAGGGCGCATAACGAATAGAAACACTAGACCGACCACTGGGGCCGCCAACAAGCGGAAAATAGTAAGGATATTTGGCAAATTCAGCGTCATACTGTTTTCCTATCTATTGCCACGCCTTCATGGAAGACCAGAAAGACCGCGACACTGCAAATGTCGCAAAATTACTAGGATCAAAAGCGCATCAGTGTCTAAGCTAACAATATGCGCATTAAAACCGAGTTACCCCGCCCCATAAACGTGATCGAAGATCAACGTATCCTTATGCCAGACGGATGTGAACTATCCGCCCGAATATGGTTGCCAAAGGATGCGGATAGCAATCCTGTCCCCATGATATTGGAGCATCTGCCTTATCGAAAACGCGACGGAACGATCGCGCGGGATGAGGTTTCGCTCCCTTGGATGGCCGGGCATGGGTATGCCTGCGTACGGGTGGACATGCGGGGAACTGGTGACAGCCACGGGCTGCATGAGGACGAATATACGCAACAAGAATGGGAAGACGCGATAAGCGTCATGGATTGGGCGCGCGAACAGCCTTGGTGTGATGGTGCCTTTGGGATGCAAGGGATCAGCTGGGGCGGGTTCAATTGCCTGCAGGTTGCCGCCCTAAAACCAAAAGGGCTTAAGGCAATCATATCCATATGCTCGACGGTGGATCGCTACGCGGATGACATCCACTACAAGGGCGGATCTCTGCTTAACGAAAATCTAGGATGGTCGGCGCAAATGTTGGCCTATTCGTCTCGTGCACCTGACCCAGCGCTTGCCCCTAATTCGTGGCGGGAAATGTGGCAAGAGCGGCTTGAGGCGCAACCGTTCAGCCTTGAAACATGGCTAGACCACCAGACGCGCGACGACTTTTGGAAACACGGTTCTATCTGCGAAGATTATTCGGCTATCGAAGTCGCGGTTCTGTCCATCGGCGGTTGGCATGACGGGTACCGCAACACGATCAACCATCTCGTCAGTAATATCTCTGCGCCTGTAAAAGGGATCATCGGCCCGTGGATTCACAAATATCCACATATTGCAGAACCAAAGCCTGCAATCGGCTTTTTGCAGGAAGCAAAACGATGGTGGGATCACTGGCTAAAAGACGCGGATACCGGCGTCGAGAACGATCCAGACATGCGTATCTATGTTATGGATTCCGTCAAACCCAAAGCATGGCTACCCGAGCGTCCGGGCCGTTGGATCGCTGAAACGCAATGGCCATCGCCCAATATCGCCAATGAGGTTCTGCATCTGACGAGCGCTGGCCTTTCCCATACCGCTGGCGATTGCAATGCTTCTGTATGCTCTCCTGCTGACTGCGGGGCAACTGGCGGAGAGTATTTCCCCTTTGCCTATGGACCCGAATTTCCAATCGATCAACGGGGAGACGATGCCCTGTCCTCTTGCTTTGACGGGCCCGTGTTAGAGCACGCGATTGACCTTGTAGGGGCTGCGAACATCTCGCTGAAACTCAGCGCAGATAAACCTGCCGCCCAAGTTGCCGTCAGGCTTTGTGATGTCTTCCCAGATGGTACCTCGGCCATGATCGCCCACGGTATGCTTAATCTTCAACACAGAAACTCTCACGAGTTCCCTGAGGCGATTGTGCCTGATGAGGTGTTCGATGTGCAGTTTGACCTCGACGATTGCGGTTATCGCGTTCCCGCAGGTCACAAGCTTAGAGTCTCTGTTCAAACCAACTATTGGCCCTTCCTGTGGCCAGCACCGGAACTGGCTACTGTGACCATTCACAACGGTTCAATCACCCTACCCAAGCGCCCACTGGCAGAGGGTGACGAATGGGAGTTTGAACCCGCCGAAGGTAGCCAACCTTGGGAAATTGAAACTCATCGGACGGGCCGATGTACGCGCACTAGGGAATGTGATCTCGAAACGGGTGAAACAGTAATGCGCATATCCAATGGCGATGGTCATGTAACGGATCTGAAGCATGGATTGTCAACATCCTCGGTCACGCATGAAGAATGGCGGATCAACGGAGACAATCCGCTGAGCGCCAAGGCCGACATACGCTGGTTTACCACTATGGGACGGGATGACTGGCAAACGAGCACGGAAGCCAAGGCCTCAATGACAGCCGACGCCAGCGCGTTTCACATTAAGGCCGAGTTACGCACGTGGGAGGGTGACGACCTAGTATTCGAGCGATCTTTCCAACGAAGCATCTTGCGGAACGGTCTGTAGCCCAACAAAAAACGGCGCCTTAAGGCGCCATTTCTCTATTCTTTGGTCTCGTAACTTACGAGTTGAACCACCAGCGCTCAGCCGAGTGAGAACCGTCAAGCTCCCAGTTGGAGGCAACTTCATCCGCGTGGCCGATTTTGGTCGACAGACCCATGATGTAGTTGGCAAACATTGGAACAATCGCTCCTCCGTCGTCGCTGATAAGTGCCTGACACTCAGCATACATTGACGCACGCTTGGTGTTGTCCAGCTCAGAACGGGCTGCAACAACGATATCGTTGAACTTGGCTGAGGCATCTGTGCCTTTCCAAGCTGTATCGTTCCACTCAGTGTCGTTGGTGTAAGCAGCCGAGTACATCCAGTCTTGGGTTGGACGACCACCCCAATAACAAGCAGACCAGCCCTTTTTGTTCCAAACGTTTGACCAGTAGCCATCCGAAGGTTCACGGACAACTTCGACTTCAATACCCGCTGCACCAGCCGAAGCTTGGATAAGCTGAGCCGCGTCAACCGCGCCAGCAAACGCTGCATCAGATGCAGACAGCTGGATTGCGCCACTGTGGCCAGACTTTTTGTAGTGGTACGCCGCTTTGTCAGCATCATACTCACGCTGAGGCATGTCGCCTGCGTGGAATGGTACAGCTGGTGAAATTGGGTGGTCGTTACCCAGAGCACCGTGGCCGAGAAGGATCTTATCAACCATCTCTTGACGTTTGATCGAATACTTCAGCGCCATACGAAGATCGTAGTTATCAAACGGCTCTACATTGAGACGCATTGGGAACGTATAGTGTAGGTACCCAGTTGTCTCGAGGATATCGACCGCAGGCGAACGCGCCAACAGACCAACAGTCTTTGGATCGAGGCGGTCGATTACGTCAACTTGACCCGACATCAAAGCGTTTTGACGCGCAGTGATGTCAATGATCGACAGAAGTGTGAACTCGTCGAAATAAGTCTCTTTGAAGTAGTTAGCGTTGCGTGTCATCTCGGCACGAACACCCGGCTCATAGCTGTTTAGCGAATAGCCACCAGTACCGATGCCTGCAACTGGATCAACCACACCATCAACCGATGGCATAATCGCCAAGTGGTAGTCGCCGATAACGAATGGGAAGTCAGCGTTTGGCCCAGACAGGTCGATTACAACACGGTTCGCACCATCCGTACGGATGTCAGTAACCGCAGACAAAAGGCCTTTGGCTGCTGATTTTGAATCATCACCACGGTGATAGTTCAGCGAAGCAACTACATCATCTGCGTGAAGCGATTTGCCGTTGTGGAATTCAACACCGGTACGCAGGTTGAAGATCCAGCTTGCGCCGCCGTTGCCTGCTTCCCAGCTTTCAGCCAGATCGCCACGAAGCGAACCGTCAGGGCCGATTTCAGTCAGGTGGTTGAAGACTGTGTTGACGAGGTTGCTGGAAAATCCGTTTTCATATGTTGCCGGATCGAGGCTATCAGTTGTCGAACCGTGACCAACACCAAGACGGTAGTGGCCACCTTTGCTTGGGGTGGCTGCCATAACCTGAGTAGCCATACCAAGAGCAGATGGTACAGCAACACCAGCGGCAACCATCGAACGTACAAAAGTACGGCGGTTGATATGTCCGGCAGCGAATTTGGTTTTCTGTTCCGTCATGAACAGAGATTTACGATCTTTCATTTGGCTTATGCCTTCCTGTTGTGAACGTCGTTTTTTAGTCTTTTTGAGACTTCTCTCCCGAGTCTCTCAAAAAGACATACCCATGTTGGTACAGACGGATCGTAACAACAGTTTGGGCCATAAAGCAAATTTCTTTAACAAAGCCAGTTTACTTTTTTACAACGTTTCGCCTACGTTCGCCCCTCAGGGAGTATCGCAAGGTCAAAAAACGACGCGCACCACGAAAGGTGCAACTTTGCTTTACAAGTATTCAAAGGGGGACGGTGACCGTGCATCCGGTTATCAGGACAGTTCTACAACGCCTTGCATTGGGCTTGATGACTTTGTTCTTTGTTTCAATCGTTATCTTTAGCGGCGTCGAAATGCTGCCGGGTGACTTCACTCAGGCCGTCCTTGGACAAGCAGCAACAGAAGAAACCGTTGCAGCCTTCAGACGCGAGCTTGGTCTCGATCAACCTTCCTACATGCGTTATATCGACTGGATCGGCGGCGTATTGCGCGGTGATTTCGGCACCTCGTTCTCGGGTCGTGCCGCGTCGGGTATCGATAGATCCCGCGATGTGGTCGACTTAATCGGTCCGCGCCTATGGAACACTATGTTCCTCGCGTCGATGACCGCGATCGTTGCCGTTCCACTGGCGCTATTCTTAGGTATTACGGCTGCGCTTTATCGCAACTCAGTCTATGATCGCGTGGTCAACGCAACGACATTGGCGACGATTTCCACACCGGAATTCTTCGTTGCTTACATCCTGATTCTCTTCCTTGCAGCGTTGAACCCTGTGTTCCCGTCGCTGGCAAACGTGTCCCCAGACACCGTTTTGAGTGAGCGAATCTATAGAAGCGCACTTCCTTCGATGACACTCGCGCTGGTAATTATCGCACATATGATGCGCATGACCCGCGCAGCAATCATCAACCTGCTCGCCAGCCCGTACATCGAAATGGCGCGTCTAAAAGGTCTTTCGTCAACGCGCGTCATTCTATTCCACGCACTGCCAAACGCTTGGGCCCCTATCGTCAACGTAATCGCATTCAACCTCGCCTATCTGGTTGTGGGTGTGGTCGTTGTAGAGGTGGTCTTTGTATATCCCGGTGTCGGTCAACTTATGGTCGATGCAGTGACAACCCGTGACATTCCGGTGGTTCAGGCCTGTGCCTTGATCTTCGCCGCGACGTATATCGTGCTGAACCTTTCAGCCGACATTATATCGATTGTCACCAACCCGAGGCTTCTGCACCCAAGATGAGTACATCCGAAGGTTATTCCGCAAAGGACGAAGTTGGTCAGGTCCGCACACGCCGTACATGGCTGCAGCGCACTTGGATTGAGCTGAAAAAAGCCCCGCTTACAGCTTGGATGGGCATGATTGTTATCTCGCTCTATCTTCTCGTCGCTTTATTCGCCCCCATCATAGCCCCTTATGGCGAAGCTGAAATCACACCGATTCCCTACGCTCCTTGGGGCGGGGATCATTTCTTTGGCACCGACCAAATTGGACGAGACATTCTTTCTCGCCTCATATTCGGTGCCCGAAACACAATTGGTATCGCGCTGGCTACAACGTTCCTCGCCTTTTTCATTGGCGGCGGCTTCGCGCTTATGGCTGCAATCAGCCGCGGCTGGGTCGATCAACTTCTGTCGCGTTTTGTTGATATCTTGATGGCGATCCCAAGCCTGATTTTTGCACTGATGCTTCTTTCGATCTTCGGCTCTAACATTTACTCGCTGATTTGCATCATCGCTGTCTTGGACTCGACGCGCGTCTTCCGACTGACCCGCGCCGTCGCGATGAACGTGGTGGTCATGGAGTACGTTGAGGCTGCTAAGCTTCGCGGAGAAGGTCTCGGTTGGATCATGCGACGCGAGATCCTGCCTAACATCATGCCGCCTCTCGTTGCTGAATTTGGTCTGCGTTTCTGTTTCGTCTTCCTGACGATTGCCGCGCTGTCATTCCTCGGTGTTGGCATCCAGCCGCCGACGGCTGACTGGGGTTCGATGGTTCGCGAAAATGCTTCGTTGATCCAATTCGCTCAGTTTGATCTGAAAGCCGGTATCACACCGCTTCTGCCTGCAGCAGCGATTGCCATTCTTACGATCGCGGTGAACTTCGTGGTTGATTGGTTCCTTATGAAAACGAGCGGTCTTCGCGATGAGCACTGATAACAAAGAAGTCCTTCTAGACATCAAGAATATGGTGATCGACGGGTTCTCGGACGAAAAATGGCACGAGATCATCAAAGGCGTCGACCTGAAGCTACACAAAGGCGAAGTTCTGGGTCTGATCGGTGAATCAGGGGCTGGAAAGTCCACGCTTGGTTTGGCTGCAATGGCGTTTGCACGCCCGGGATGTCGACTAACAAGCGGAGAAATCTGGTTCGACGGTGTCGATCTAATGAAGCAATCCGAAGCAGAAAAGCAAAAACTTCGCGGCGCGCGCATTGCGTATGTCGCACAGTCTGCTGCTGCTGCGTTTAACCCAGCCCACACGCTAATGGAGCAAACCATCGAAGCTGGCGTTCGTCACGGACTAGTATCCGCTGAAGAAGCCCGCGAGGACGCCAAAAAGCTGTTCGCGTCGATGGACTTGCCCGACCCTGACAACATCGGCGACCGCTACCCGCACCAAGTTTCCGGTGGGCAATTGCAGCGCGCAATGACCGCTATGGCAATGGCATCACGCCCTGACCTCATCATCTTTGACGAACCGACCACCGCACTAGACGTGACCACACAGGTCAACGTATTGGCCGCGATGCGAAGTGCGGTCGAGCAATTCGGGACAGCCGCTATCTACATCACACACGACCTGGCTGTCGTGGCGCAGATGGCCGACCGGATCAAAGTTCTCCGCTACGGAAATGAGGTCGAGGAAGCCGACACCCAGTCGATGCTGACCAGCCCCAAGGAAGAATACACGAAATCTCTCTGGTCTGTCCGCTCAATCGAAAAGGCGGGCGAAAGTGCCGATGACAAGATTCTTGAGATCAATGGAATCACTGCTGCGTATGGTAAGGTGCCCGTACTTAAGGATGTAAACATCGCCGTTTCACGCGGAAAGACTGTGTCCATCGTTGGTGAATCAGGATCTGGTAAATCAACCACTGCCCGCGTTATCACCGGTCTCCTGCCCCAGCTTGAAGGTGAAGTCCTGTTTAATGGCGAAAAACTGCCGCACAAACTTAAAGACCGGTCGCGCGATCAACTGCAACGCATTCAGATGATTTATCAATCGGCAGATACAGCGATGAACCCACGCCAAACCGTGGGTGAGATCATTGGCCGTCCTGTCGAATTCTACACCGGCAAACGCGGCAAAGCTGCGCATCAACGTGTGAAAGAACTGCTTGAGATGATTGAGCTTGATGAAAGCTTCCTTGATCGTCTTCCGGGTGAGCTTTCTGGCGGACAAAAGCAGCGTATCTGTATTGCCCGCGCCCTGGCCGCTGAGCCTGAGCTGATCATCTGTGACGAAGTCACGTCAGCGCTCGACCAAATCGTCCAAGAGGGCATTCTAAAGCTTCTGATGAACCTTCAGGAAGATTTGGGCGTGTCCTACATCTTTATCACCCACGACATTGCAACGGTCCGTGCAATCAGTGACGAAGTTGTTGTGATGTATCAGGGTGAAGTTGTTGAACAGGGTGGCAAAGAAGAAATCTTCCAGCCACCGCATCCGGCTTATACCGAGCTACTGCTTGCGTCAGTTCCTGAGATGGAGATCGGCTGGCTTGAGAAGACACTAACAACCCTCGGCGAAAAGCGCGCTGCGATGGGCTAAGCCCGCCCCACGAGTTGACAAGAATATAAGCCGGGTTTCAGCCCGGCTTCTTTTTTGGGTGATTATTCGTCATCTTTTCCCTTTGACACCGAAAACCCAGCGGCCAGCGCGACACCTATCGCAACACCCATGCCAATGCCCAACGCGATGTTTCCCATGGCAACGCCAAGTGCAGTCCCTATTCCTGCCCCAAGCGCGACGCCGACACCGATGTTCAGGCTCATTTTTTCTTCGTCGTCTTTGTCGCTCATGGCGGTCTCCTTATTTGCCCTCGTGGAAAAATGCGTAAATGGTTTCAGCAAGTGCATCTGATACACCGTCCACTGCTTTTAGATCTACAAGGTTCGCCCGTGACACTGCTTTGGCCGAACCGAAGTGCGCAAGCAGCGCCCTCTTTCGTGTAGCTCCAACGCCCGGAACATCATCCAAAGGCGTAGCGCCGATCGCCTTGGACCGTTTCGCCCTGTGTGTGCCGATTGCAAAACGGTGCGCTTCGTCCCGCATACGTTGGATAAAGTATAGTACAGGGTCATTGTGCCTAAGGGCAAAGGGTCGATCACCGGGCCGATAGAACTCTTCCTTGCCCGCGTCACGATCCACGCCTTTTGCCACTCCGACCATGGGAATGTCGCTAACACCCATTTCGTTCATGATACCCGCCACGACGCTCACCTGCCCTGCGCCTCCATCGATAAGCAACAGATCAGGCCAAATGCCGTTTTCGCGGTCTGGGTCCTCTTTCAGCAGCCTTGAGAAGCGTCGTGTCAGGACCTCTTTCATCATACCAAAGTCATCCCCCGGTGTGATGCTGTCGCCTTTGATGTTGAACTTACGATATTGGTTTTTGAGAAAGCCCTCCGGTCCCGCACAAATCATTGCACCAACAGCGTTGGTGCCTTGGATATGCGAGTTATCGTAAACCTCGATGCGCTTGGGTGGCGCTTCAAGACCAAAAGCCGTTGCCAAGTCACGGAGCAGCTTGGCCTGTGTCGCGCTCTCGGCCATTTTCCGAGCGAGGCTTTCGCGCGCGTTTCTTAGCGCCCCATCGACAAGCTCGGCCTTTTCGCCGCGTTGGGGCACGATCAATTCAACCTTCCGGCCAGCTTTCTCAGACAAAGCTTGTGATAGCAACTCAGGTTCATCAACCGGATTGGACAGTATGATTTGTTTGGGCGGTTCCTTAGTTTGATAAAACTGCCCAAGAAACGCTTGCAAGATTTCCGGCTCTTCTACATCAGCAGACAAACGAGGGTAGTAGTCGTGGTTCCCCCAGTTCTGATTGGCACGGATAAAGAAAACCTGAACACAGGCCTGCCCCTTCTCAACATGCAAAGCCACGATATCGGCTTCTTGCACCGTTTTGGGATTGATCCCCTGCGAGGTCTGCACCTGCGTCAGGGCCTTAATGCGGTCCCGCAGGGCGGCAGCACGTTCAAACTCCATAGCGGCTGAGGCCGCTTGCATATCGCCTGCCAAGCGTTCTTGGATTTCTGTTGAGCGCCCCGCTAGAAACCTTTCTGCGTCTTTGACCGATACCGCGTATTCCTGCTCAGATATGCGGCCCACGCACGGTCCAGAACACCGCTTGATTTGGAACAACAAACAAGGGCGCGTTCTGCTTTCGAACGTAGAGTCGGTGCAGTTACGCAATAAAAAAACACGCTGAAGCTGGTTTAGCGTCCTATTCACAGACCCAGCGCTTGCGAACGGACCAAAATAGGCGCCCTTCTCCTTGCGCGCACCGCGATGTTTTTTGATCTGTGGAAATGCGTGCTC
>ENA-UZWY01016511-UZWY01016511.1-metagenome-genome-assembly--contig:-Day-2--50m-contig-16511_pt1 | contig 10567 bp, 16 predicted proteins | sample MGYA00260341_ERZ794901 | MGnify/ENA metagenome assembly ERZ794901 | reverse complement strand
GCCAGAACCAGAATCTATACACATATCAGATATGACAGTGTCTGAAGAATTACCAAATCTAGCAGATGCCTTAGCTCAATTGGATGAAGGCATGGGCTTTATCGATTGACTGTGGCTCAATCAATAATGAATCGAGAAATCATTCCTCTTCATGTAATGGTCCGTCTACGACAGCCCATACATAGATTCCACACAGCAAAACTAGCATACCTACGAGTAATAGCAACAAACCCGTGGGTTCAGGAAAAACCTCTATCCGCCCAGTTAGGTATGCTAAGATAACTAAAACAACCCCAACACCAATTACTTTTTTTGAAGAATTAACAGGGTCTTTCCACCGACCGATAACTGGAGCAACTCCCTTAACCTTGAAAGTCCATCTAAACCATGCCATATACAGTAGTACAAGGCCCAAAAGGGAGATACTGCCTTGTGAAAAAGAAGACGAATCCCATGGCCCTGGGATATCAAGGTCGACAAAACTCTGTACAACACAGATTATTCCGGCAAGGGTTAACCAACGCCACTCCGGTTCATCACCCATGACCACCTTAGAAGGCTCTCTTAGAAAGAGTCCTCCCACAATACTGACTATTAGCGCTGACCTGGCTTCCAAAAACCGAGAGGGGTTACCGCTTCTTCATTTGCGGTTCTGAATGCTAGATGATCGGCCCTTTCATTCCATCTATGACCACTATGGGCACGAATATGTTCCCATTCAAGAGGCCTCAAAGCACTGACATCATCCCAAAGTAATCGCAATCTTCTGACCATTTCCTTGTTTGCTTTCGCCTTCCATGCTCCACTGGTTAGATTACCAGCATAGGTTGAATCAGTTCGAATCATTACCGCATCTTTCCCCTCTTGTAGCAACAACCAACGCAAAGCATGAGCCATTGCACTCAGTTCTCCAGTGTTATTGGAGCCGACATCTGCACCAAGAAAACCCTCTTCATCTGGATTTGTAATCACTTTACCACAGAACTCATGGATAATTTCGCCAGTTCCACGACCAAGTTTCGAATCACCTTCAACGATGACGACACCCCATGCTGCAACGGTTTCAGCGTCTACATTCTGATTACCGAGGCACGAACCATCGACGTAAACGACTAGCAAATAATCACTCGCCGATCTCTGCTTTGTATTCAGCAGCACCGAGTAAAGAAGAAAGATTTCCAGCGTCAGCAATAGACATTTTAACCATCCAACCCTCTCCATATGGATCTTGATTTATCAATTCAGGCGTGTCTTCAAGTGCTTCGTTAACTGCAATTATTTCTCCAACCAGCGGAGAATATATTGGCGAAGCCGATTTTACAGATTCAACAATAGCGATTTCATCCATTACCCCACAGTCTTGGCCAACTTCAGGTAATTCGACATAAACGATATCGGTTAGTGCATGTTGTGCGTGATCTGTAATCCCAAGAACAAACTCATCTCCATCGATGCGTATCCATTCATGTTCCTTTGTATAATGCAATCCTTCTGGAACTTCACTCATCGTAATCGTCTCCAGTCATTGCACTAGGCAGGGGGTCATGAAATTTCCTTCACAAGTTTTGCTTGCAGTAGGGGCATAAGTTGAAACTAGGGTCAACCTCTTTACCGCACGAAGGACAGTTTTTCTGAGTCGAACCTTCATTCGAAACCATTACTGAATCGTTGAGAATGGTGTCGCCAACATTACCAATAGAGACTAGAGGTTGGTCTTTTTCTAGGTGCATGGCTCTTACGCGCCCGGCTTCAGCATACATACCAAGGCGTTGGTATTCATCAGCAGCAGCCTCGAAATCTCTGGCCTTTTCCAAATCTTGAGGTGATGATTTTCTCGGTTGTGTTAGAGGAGCAGCAACAACCGGTTGAGGTGCCTGCGGTTGAACCACCTGTGGACGGGGTACGGGCATAGAACTGTGGACTATCTGCTGTGGTATGACTGGCTGAGAAACAGTTGGAGTAAAACCTCGCTGCACGTACATCACTTGCTGATTTTTTGCACTTAATGCGAGGATCATAAAGACAAAACTACCACAACAACTTAACATACCGATTGCACCAAAAAAATCCATAGCTCCCGAGTCATCAAAATCTACCGAAAAAGCATCTGCTTCAGCAGTATTTTCGTCACTTCCATCAATGCAATCCTGGAATCCATCATTGACATCTGTAGCAGTAACAGTATCTCCAGAACCACACTCAAAAGATGGGTCATTTGAGACATCTGCGGCTAACATCAAAACAAAAACAAAGAACAGCACACCAGAGAGTTTCCAATGGCGCGATTTTTTACTTACAGGTCCCCCTGTAATCGCCGGCTGCATGTTCTTAGATTCGGGTGTGGCTTTTCACCATTGTCATTATTCTACCTTGGTAGTATTGACAACTGCCGTTACGGTGTTGTCTGGAGACAAAATCTAAGATTCATTCTTCTTCGAGTTTCTCATCTAGAACAGTCGCTTCAAGCCTAGCCCATGCTCCGCCCATCTTTTCTTCCTTTTCGCTTTCACTAACTTCCTTTTCTATGCGCGCAACAACTTCAGACTCGATTTCATCTGGAAACCAAGCAACCAATGGACCCTTTCCCAATTTGGTAATCCATCCAAGTAGTAGAAAAATTACTGCTGCAAAGGGAATAAGAGAAGAAGCCGAGTTCAGATCAGATGTAATGACGCCCGAAACCATAGCTAAACCAGTAGCGAAAACAAGTCCAGACCCGCATCCAATAAGTATTCGACCGGCTTTAATGCTCGGAGTCATAATTTCACCAAAGAGGATATTCAATAGGTTTCTCTCATCAGTTTGTGAATCTTGTATGGGAGGAGTGCTCGGTTAACCGGAGTAACTTCGAGAATACGCGCATCGTCTCTGCGTCTAATATCCTGCAACAAGGGATGACGGCTTTTCTTATGCAAGGCGAGAACTGTTGGCTTATCGATTTCCAAAGCAGAGCGAACTACATTGACGAAGTCTTCAGATTCTACTGCGAACTTACCAATTTCATCAATAACAATCATTTCACAGTAATCTTTAGCGAATTCAATTGCAGGAATCGCAACGGATTCGAGTGCTTCAGTATCAATTCCATAACCTAGCACTCGAAGCCTAGAATCGATATTTTTGTGAGCCATTACGGCCTCATCACCAGTTTTGATATCAATGACTTTGAAACCTACTCTCTCTGAACCGTCTAGGATTGGTTCAGTTCGCATGCCTCCGATAATCTCAATAGAAGAAGAATCGCCCCCTCTAGCATCGATTTCACCTCTTCTCTCGTCCTTTATCATCTCTAAGACTTTGGCGAGAACAGCGGTTTTACCACTTCGCGGAAGACCTGTGATGCCAATCTTTGGATGTATTCCGATATCAGCACCTCCAGAATGACTACTCAGGCAGTAGTTCAAGGACGGGGCGTTCTGATTAATAAGGATGCGTAGGGTTGTTGCTCGATAACCTCATCTGTAACGTCATTCCCTGAAGCGGAGAAAATAAATTACAAACTATCCTGATTAAGGATTTCCACAACCGTTTTCCGGCATCATTCAAACTAGTTTATCATCACCGAGCATTGGAGAGGCTACAATTTCCCGGCCTTTTGCAGATAGGTGCCACATGTCGCTTACCCAATCTAATAATTTCTTTAGCCTATCATCATCAACGCCGCTACTTTTTGCCAGCAATCTCAGAAGATCGAGCTCATCTTCATCATAATCTCCATCAGCAGCAGCAACAACCGCCCCATCCCTCAATGCGAGTCTGATGGTAGCAATTTCCATTCCAGAGATGACATCTGTAATATCTGGAGGCGAGGCTAGACATTGACGAATATTTTCGCGTACACTTGGATGAATCAGCATCAAACCCATGCATGATTCGATAGCAGCGATTTCTTCACGAACTAATTCACCATCTGCAGCAGCGATTATCATTAACACAGTAGCATGCTTTCTTCGCTCATCGGCATCTAGCAGTTGTACGCTGTCGGGCAGCATTTACAACCCTCATTCAGCCAGTTCGTTGAGTAGATCGACACCGGATTGCATCCAACGGTATCCTTTCTTAGTCCACTCTAACAAACGATCAATCGAATCATCAGCCAAATCAAGGTGTTCCACAATTTCTTCGAGAACGTCACGCTCATCATCGTCAACATTACCGTCAGCTGCAGCCATCATTACAGCATCACGTAGTGCTAAGCGGCCAGACTCTTGACCCAAGTCTGCTAAGCAGTCTGCAAGAGGAGGAGGATTCTTCAAGTATGCACGAATTTCTTTTCGTTGTCCCGGAGAGAGTAAAGCAGTACCAAGGCGTTGTTCAAAAGTGGACATTTCTTCGACAGTCAACTCATTATCGACACGGGTCATGAAGGCGAGAAGTTTCGCATAGGCAAATCTTTCCACTTGGGGCAGCATATGAAGAGTATCAGGCAGCATAAGACCACCGTATACGTCATCAGACTTCAATCACACGCACTATTTGACAAATCTAGAATCGAATAGAGATGGTTATCGATTAGCGAGAATTGAATATTACTAATCTCGGTTTCACAAATCGGTCGTATGCCTCTTTTCATGGCGAAATGCAATTTCCCTCAACCCCAAATAATCTAACACTCCCCATAATGCACAATTATCGGCCCATGAAATACGGTGATTGATTTTGAGAAATTCAACTGCTAGGGCAAAACAAGCAGTAGAGCCAATTAGTCCAATCGTGTAGACTGCAAAGGCAGTAGCCATTGTGCGTTTTGCATTTAATGTGGTATTGAATGTCCACTTTCTATGCGTCCAATGAGCAAATACGCTGCCTAATATCCAAGCACTAGCCCATGATAATGAAGCACCGAACTTTTTGTTTTCAAGGATTAAAAATAAACTTTCGTAGAATAGATAGAAAACTATGAGATTCATTAGCCCGATAACCATGTACCGGCCAAACGTGTTTTCAGGCAACTTCACGGTTAGGCCATCGCTACATAGAAGATGACCTTGCCGGTCAATCATCATTTGTGATTACATCGCTTTCTTTTCCAGTTAAGAGGCCACGCAGTTCCGCATTATCATTCAGTATGGCGTCTAGAATTTCATACTTGACACCTAGGCGTTCAGCTAGAACCCCAAGCGCTAGCGAGTCTTTGGGCAAACATTTGCCCCCGAATCCACGATTAAGTCCGAAGATGGGATCAAGGTGAGATGGACCGATTGGTTGCGCTTGTTCGGCAGTAATAATCTCACGAATTTTATACCAATCTTCACCCATTTTATCACATATGTCATACATCTGGTTAGCAAAAATCACCTTTACCGCGTAAAAGGTATTCTTAGTATATTTTACTAGTTCAGCTTGTGTTGGAGTGACGTGAAATGTTTGGTCAGTCCTGAGGACTCCCGCTTCTCGATGTTGTTCAAATACGCGCTGGGCAACATCGGAGCGATGCGTTCCACAAACCAATATATCTTGATTAGCAAAATCTTCCAATCGTTGTCTTTCAACCAAAAACTCTGGCGAATATGCAATCTTTAAATGAGAATATTCATCATGATATTTCTGTGTAGTTCCGGGAATTACAGTACTTTTTATCACTGCGGTAAAACCATCTGGCAATTGATCTAGTATCCCTTCTACAATTCGCGTATCGCATTCACCGGTTTCGGGATGAGGTGGCGTTGGGACTGCAATATATGCAAAATCAACATTATCTGTGATTATCGAAAGTTCAGTCCCTCTTGCAGGGTCATGAATGAATAATTCATGTGCATGAGCAAAACAATGTTCGATTGCTCCACCAACCATTCCTGCGCCAATAATGCCTATTTTCACTATTTCACTTCCTATGTGGAGCTGGATTTAGAATCCCCTTTTGAGCCATTATTGCTGCTTGAAATAAACCATCAGGAGTCCCACAATCGACCCATGTTTCGCCCCCAGAAGAATGTACTACTGCTGCATCGAGAGCGATATATCTGCGATTGACATCAGATATGGAGAATCCCTCTGGATCGGCGAGGTATAATTCATCGAGATAATCCCAAAATCTTTCATCATAAAGATAGATTCCACCGATTGCAAGTTTTGACGGGGGGTCATCTGGCTTCTCGACGATATCGACTATCTTTCCATCTTTTAGTACTGCAACGCCAAATGCCCTTGGGTCCTCAACCTCTCTTGCAAGAAGTGCACAGCCAGGTGGCTCATCAGCATCGATAAATCTCTGTATCTCATCGGTAAATTCCATCGCCGTAATATTGTCAGAGAAATAAATCATCAGCCGACAATTCTGGTTGTGTGGCCGTGCTAATTCTAATGCTTGTGCAATGCCCAAAGGTTCCTCTTCAAGCACATAATGAATCCTTTCTCCAGGGAGCCCACACCCGATGTGATTGGCGATTTGGCCAATAAATTGGTTTGCAATAATAGTGATATCTTTTATTCCTGCTCGCCGAATTGTACCGAGTGCGTAATCAATAACCGGCCTACCATACAATGGTAACAGTGTCTTTTGCGTATATCGAGTAAAGGGTAAGAGGCGAGAGCCATGCCCACCTGCAACAAGTATGGCCTTAACCTTCATCACTCAGGCTCAGCACTAGTGTCCATATTAGGTTCACTGTCGTCCTCATCATGTTTTGCAGTTATTGCGAAAATCCCTTCCTGTGCATGCTTTTCAAAGTAATCGGTTTGCACTAGTTCAGCGAGTTTTTCCACACCATATTCCTGCAGATCAGCATCTTTCTTTTCCGCATCCTGCCAGCGCCTTTCTGCCATTTCGGCATATCGTTGATTAGCCATTTCGACCATTTTCTCACCTTCGGTTAACTCTCCTTCTAGACCTTCAAACACTTCACCGTGTTCAATAGCGTCTCTTCGTAATGCCGTTTTGTCTAATGCAGAATCCTGTTTGCCCCAAGTGGGCCCTTTTTCATCTCCGCCTCTAATTTGCGTCTTCACCTGCATTGTTTCAGCATGTACAATCCTCGCCTTGAGCGCCTCTAAATTCGACTTAAGGGCGCGCTCTTCGGAGGTGAGTTCGATAAGACCTGTCATATCTATTAGCGCGAGTAGCCGAACAACCGATTTCTTTTTTCGCCCAAGAGCGATAAAAACAAAAATAATATTCAATATTAGGATTAGACCTATTTCAGGGGTAAATCCCTGTTTTAGGAAAAACCATCCGCATGTTCCGATAATTAAAGCATGTAGAAAAACAAGTAATCGAAATCGACCTTTACCCTTCAGATATTGGTCGATGGCATCAACAGCTAAATCGCTATTGATTTCATCTACTGCAGGGCTTTCAATCTTCAGGGACAAAGCAGTCATCATCTACCTCGTGCAACTGTCCAGTCATTATCAGGTGGTCCAAAGCCTCTTCACACTCTGCACTAGAAATGCCTCGTGCTTCTAAACCGTCAAAAAGCTCATCCACCGTCGCCCAAGGACTACCATTCCCAACCTTTTCCTGAGCAATCATCATCATCAACTGTGCAGAGATTGCCAACAAAGGGTCATCACTGCAATCAGTCGGCATTAAGTCCAAGAAAGAGCCCGCAGGATGAGGGATGTCGGCTACTTCTATCACTTCCACCCTTTTGGCGAGATGTTTCATCGGCTCGGGAAGATCAAAGCAATCGAATAGATTGGTCTGACCTTTGGGTAGAGCGTTATCTCCATCTGACAATCTGTAAGTTATATTATTCAAACGATGTAATCTTTGTTCGATCTGTATCCGTTCCCTCTCAAGATCACTTGAAAGTAAACTTAAGTCTTCACTGGCTTTTTGTGTAAGCCAATCGGCAAAAGAGAACTCAGGATTGATGCCAATCATTGCATCAATCAGCATCTGGACCACTTCAGGCATAGAATTAGTATTGAGTGAACCCCCAGAGGACTCATGGTGGTCATCGGCCATATCAACCACTGTTCAGGTGGAAGACCATAAGGATAGCCCAGATATATCGGTAAAAAAATCCTTAAGTTCGAAATAATTAACAGGGGACGCGTTCATGTATAGGCGTCCAGTGCACGTCGCATGCCAGCCTTCAACATAGCAATTTTACCCGGCGACGGCACAGGCCGAGAGGTATCTATTGAAGCAATTAGAATCTTGGAAACCATTCAGGAGCACACTGGTTTTTCATTTAATTTGAAGACAATTCCTTGCGGAGGCCAACATTATCTTGAGACTGGAGAAGAGTGGCCAGAAGGCTCATTTGAGTATTGTAGAGACGAAGCAGATGCAATTTTTCTAGGAGCAATTGGACACCCTGGTGCATTTCTTCCAAATGGCGACCTGGCAGGAGGGTCAGTGATTTTAGGGTTGAGAAGTGGGCTTGATTTGTATGCTAATGTAAGGCCAATAAAACTCTACGATGGGATTCAACATAAGGTTCACGGGGAGTTCCAACAAGTATGGCAACCAGGCATGGTCGACATGATTGTATTGCGTGAAAATACAGAGGGGCTTTACCATTCACTACTCCGCAGGTCAGCGGATAGGGCAATGGGACTGCCTGAATACGAACCCCCCCATATCGAATTCCCTAATTTGGGCGACGAAGTCGCATATGACCCGCGTCCAATATCACGTCAAGGAAGTGAACGGATAATCAAAATGGCATTCGATGTATGTGGCGCAAGAGATGGCGCACCAAGTGATGGCAAGAAGCGAGTTAGCTGTATCGATAAAAGCAATGTCACTAGGGGCTGTCAATTGTTTAGAAGAATATTCGAGGAAGTATCTTCAGATTATGAAGGCATTGAAGTTGACTATGGCTACATTGATGCATTCACTCAGTGGATGATTCGAACACCAGAACATTACGATGTCGTTGTTACAACAAATATGTTTGGAGATATCGCGACAGATCTCGGAACGGTTCTTCAAGGAGGTATGGGGCTTGCAGCTAGCGGCAATATCGGCGACGAACACGCATTCTTCGAACCGGTTCATGGCAGCGCTCCAAAGTATGCAGGATTGGATAAAGTAAATCCAATTGCAAGTATTAATTCAATCGGTTTGATGATGTCTTGGATGGCAAAGAAGTACTCAGCCCCTGGCCTTTACGAGGTTGTAACTGCAATTGACGAGGCAGTAGCAGAGCATATCAAAGATGGAACAATGCTGACATATGACCTTGGCGGAACTGCATCGTGTAGCGAGGTCGGCAAGGCGATTGCAGCAAAGCTCTCTGAGAAACTTAGCGCTTGAATATCTTGGGCTTTGTAATAGACTCATTAATCCCTATCCAAGCAAAGGGTAGGCAGTGTACTGGGGGACTGAACACCCATTGTACTCTTCCATAATGCCTGGAGGGTTTTGGTAGAACCCTTGAGATTTCGTGGAAATGATATATCGGTTGTCTGTACCAACCCACAAGAGACATTGGAATTTTTACCTTGTCTCACCTGGCCAGTAATATGACAGATGATACAGCGGGCACGGTCCTCCTCAAGGCCGACAGTCCGCAGGAACAGAAAAAGAAAATCTGGGCCTTGCTAGCAATTTCAATTTTGTTTGTCTTGCTTGGTCAGGCGGTGATGATTATGGGAGTGGTATTTTCACTGCTACTTCTCGATGGCCGCCGTCTCAAATTTAGTACACCAAGCAGATTAACTGTGAAGACATTTTTCACGGTCTATGCCTTTTCGATGCTCTTTGAACTAAGCGCCATTGCGACCGGCTACGCTAAGAATGAGTTTGGCGGAGGAACACTGTTCCACCCTGACCCACAAATGGACATTCTTATCAGTCAGTGTTACTGGATTCCATTTTCACTCTTTTGGACGTATTTGTTTACCAGGTATTCATTTAGTCGCAAATCAGTCTTTTGGACCGCTGGAGTGTACGGTATGCTCACCGAGCAACTATTCTTGGTGCCGATGCTACTTCTAACCTTGAACCCATTTTTCTTGATAGCGGCCCCGTATGTTCTCTTGCTCTACGGTTCGGCAATTACTGCCCCGTATCTTATTGTCGAGAACATCCTGCCGAAAGACAAACCAACTTCAAAGTGGCAGTATATCTTACCGTCACTGGTGTTGTTCCCGCTTTTGTTTGCGGTCTTTGCTATCTTTCACACGGTAACTGGTCATGTGTATAATGTGTAGTCTCGACTTATACAATACCCTCGCAATACCCTCGCGTTTGATATTCACGCGTGGGTAGCGTCTGTATCGGCCCACTGAATCCCCTTTGTATTGTTAATAAAATACACAGGGTTTCTGCTTGAACCCTTTAGATAATCCAATCCACAATGTATTGTATGCCAAATAAAATAAGAATAAATGGAATGATAGAGCGTAGATAATCCATCCAATTACCATTCCACCCTGTGTCTCTTTCAACAACCCTTTGAGTTTCTGCCTCACCATATTTTTTGACATGGTCTTTTCTAAAACCAGAGTATATCCAATAGTATACTCCACAAGCGAATATAACATTGAGAATTGCCAATGCAATATCTTGGATAGACGCCATGTATTGACGTCATCAATCTAATTTATGACAATATGGGCGATTTTACCCACTGTATTCCCTCTAGTGAGGTGCCTATACAGACGGTACCCA
>ENA-UZWY01011144-UZWY01011144.1-metagenome-genome-assembly--contig:-Day-2--50m-contig-11144_pt1 | contig 10588 bp, 4 predicted proteins | sample MGYA00260341_ERZ794901 | MGnify/ENA metagenome assembly ERZ794901 | reverse complement strand
TGTGACACGGCCTATTAAACGTAAATGTTTGTCTATTACAGGAACTACAACCAAATCGTATTCCTTGGCAATCCGAGCTACTTCTTCCTGATCTAGATCCTGGTCAACAGCTACTACTTCAGGATTCATCAAATTTTCGATCAGTGTATTACGCTCCGCCAATAAGAGTTCCGTTGTGCCAATAGTACCAATCAGGTGATCATATTCATCAACGACATAAGCCGAATAAAATAATTCAAAACCTTCCTTTTTAATAAATTTTTGTATTTCTTTTATCGCAGCCGCGACTGTTTGATCTTTTCGTATCGCAACCACGTAAGGGGTCATCAATCCACCGGCGCTTTCTTCGTCATACTGCAGCAGATGGGTAAGTTCCTCACGGTCCTTTTCCGGAAGTCTTTCAAGCAGAGCATCTGCTTCATCATCATCAAGGAGTCCGACAAAGTCAGCCGCGTCATCCTGCGGCATATCCTCAATTGCATCACTCAAGCGGTCCGGTGATAATTGTTTTACAATATCACCAAGTATAGAAGGAGAGTCCTGTAAATTGTTGAGCACTTCAGAAGAAATTTCTCTTTCGAGATTTTCCAGCACTACCAGTTGATGCTGCAGTTTCAACTGTAGCAATATATTGGCAATTTCAACTGGCTTAAGCGGTTCAAAAACGCTTTTCAGCAATTCTGTACGTTCCGTGCTTATCAGCTTCTTGACCAGTTTGTGATATTGTGTGTCGCGACTTTTATTCATAATTCAGTCTTCAACAAATTCAACTATATTTTTTAACGCTCATTTTAACGTTTTCCAGTTCTGCACCAATTCAGCAAGCAGTCTCACTCCAACGCCTGTTGCACCGCTGTTAGGATGATAACCGATGTGCTTTACATTCCAGGATGTGCCGGCAATATCAAGATGGACCCAGGGTGTTCCATCAATAAAATGCTCTAAAAACATTCCACCGATGATAGTTCCGGAATCTCCGACACCTATGTTTTGCAAATCAGCGTATTTCCCTTTTATCGCTTCGCCATATTCCGGAAAACTCGGCAGTTGCCAAACGCGGTCACCACTGTTAATTCCTGCTTTCCGAACCTGTTCCATCAAGTCATCATTATTCGTGATTGCCCCGGTTGTTAGGTGTCCCAGCGCGGTAACACATGCTCCTGTCAAAGTTGCTAGATCTACAACTGCATCAGGTTTGAATTCCTTAACCACATAACTAAGTGCATCACCTAATATCAACCTGCCTTCTGCATCCGTGTTGAGGATTTCAACACGTTTTCCGTTATGCGCCGTTACGATGTCTCCAGGACGCTGTGCATCACCGCCGGGCAGATTTTCTGTAGTTGGAATGACAGCAACCACGTTTAGTTTTGGATTAACCTGACCAATGACTTTCATCGCCCCCAAAACAGCCGCGGCTCCACACATATCAAATTTCATTTCATCCATGTTTTTTCCAGGTTTGAGTGAAATTCCACCTGAATCAAATGTAACTCCTTTGCCTACAAAAGCAACCGTCTGTTTTGCTTTCTGGTGACTGTATTCCAGCACAATCAGTTTCGCTGGCTCTCTTGAGCCGCGTGAAACGCCCAGCAACATGCCCATACCAAGCTTTTTCATATCTTTTTCTTCAAGGACAGTACATTCCATTTTGTACTGCTTAGCTATTTTTTTTGCTTCTTCAGCTAAATCTTTAGGTTTCAAATCATTTGCCGGAGTATTACCTAAAGTCCTCGCCATATTTGTTCCATCAGCAAGTATTTTCCCATTTTTTAAAGTTTTCAAAGAAGTATGTTTTTCAGGGTCACAACAATGAATTTTGATGAATTTAGTACTTGATATATTATTTTCCTGTTTTTTATAAGCATTGAATTCATAGGCTCCCAATGTCAAACCTTCAACCAGGATCTGCCCTGCATCAGTTTCAGTTGTTTTTTGGAGAAAAGAAGTCAACACAAAACCGACAGTATTTGCTTTAAGCGCTGACAGCATTTTACCTGCTTTTCCGGCAGCACGCCGAAGAGTTTCCGCATCGAGTTCATCTTTTTTGCCGACACCAATCGCCAACATCTGCGGTATTTTTGCATAGCCTGAGACAAAATGCTGGCTACTGCCTTTCTTTCCGTTAAATACTCTCAATTTAAGAGAAGTACTGAGTTGTTTTTTTAACTCATCCGGAAGATCCCTTAGTCCACTGCCAACTAAATCTGTGCCTTCTGCGACAAAGACTACCAGTGCTTCTAGTTTCTCGTTTTTGAGAGGAATTTTGCTGATTTCAATTTTTAATTCCATTTTAATTCCTTGTAATAATTTTGATAATTAAACAACAGGCATATCAACACGCAGCCATTAATATTTTGAGTAAATATTAAGAGTAATAAACATACCGAGCTTGTGCATAAACAGACAAGACTTTAGTGTAATAGTAAATAAGATATCAGCAAAGTGACTTAGTCCTGAGCCTGCTGGAGAGGACATATTCTGTATTAATTTCAAGAAAACTGAAGTGCATTACAGCAGACCAGATGACAACGGTAAAACAAACTAAAAGCAAAACTAGAGACATATTTTTGACTTAAACATTTGATCCTAATCTATTTTCAACAACCTGGCTTCACTTAAATTTAAGTTGACATGTTGGCCAAAAGTCTATAAATTTCGTTGACGAAACACATTAAACTTATACACGATTCGGCACCTAAAATCAACTTCACAAGTTATTCAAAGGTTTATAATCTCTGAGACAAATCACTAAAGAATAAAACGTTTTACACCAACTTTACTAATTCCCTACCCTTTTCCAAATCCTTGTGATTCATGTTCAAGGCCGTAAAAACTTTCAAAATTCTGCTCCTTTCACCTTTTGTCCTGATACTGTTCTCTTTTCCGGGTACAGTTGCTCAAGTCTTTGCTGTAGAAGATGTTCTAAATCCGTCATATAACTGGACACCACAGTTTTACGGAAAGATCGAAGGCGAGAGCAAACTGCTTTACACACGCAGTTTTGCACGTAGTCAGTTACGTTTTGTTGATATAGACAATGATGGTGACGATGACCTGTTTGTAGGAAAAGCAGATGGACGCATTGCTTTTTTCATTAATCAAGGGGATTTTTCCGATCCTCTCTTTGAATTGCAGACAGAAGATTTTGTAGTGATCCATGAAAGTTTAGACGAACAAAACAATCCCACTCTGCAGAAAACCATCCTCGATGTCGGCAATAACGCCGCACCTGAGTTTGCGGACATTGATAATGATGGCGACTTTGATCTCTTTATAGGTTCCAAAGACGGACATATCTTTCACTATGAAAATAGAGGGAACCAGCTCAGTCCAGTTTTTTTCCGTAAAACTCCAATTTATATGGGATTAAAATTTAAAGGAAACAGTGTGCCACGTTTTGCTGACCTAAACGGTGACCGTGCCCTGGATTTATTAATTGGCACAAGATCAGGAATAGTTCATGTATTTTTTAATTCTGGAATGACAGATGAAGCAATATTTTGCACGAAATTTAGTATTGCGGATCCACAGGATTTACGTTGCAAATACCAACCTGAACTGATTACTGATATTACTCCTCAGATTGATGCAGTTCCTGAGTTAGTAGACTGGGATCAGGATAAAGATTTAGATCTGGTTGTAGGCAAATCAAATGGAAAAATCAATTATTATCTTAACAACGGTGACCGCTTTGCACCGCAATGGAAATTAATATCAAAGCATTTCCAGTTTATTGATACCGGAGGAAACGTAGCTCCTACATTTAAAGACCTGAACCATGATAATTTTCCGGAATTATTTTTAGGTACATCATCATCCATGGTTATCTATTACGAAAACAACGAAGTCCTGATGGATCAGTTGAGTAAAATTTCAGCCGTTCAATTGGAAAAACTCGATAAGTCAGCTTCTTTTGAAATAATCCTTTCGCAGGCCTGTAAGCAATTAAGAGGTTTACCTGAGTGTCTAACCACTCTTGCTGCAGCATTCGGTGTACCTGCAGAAGTAAAAATAGCAGGCATGGACGAGCTTCAGCCATATATTTTACGCCCTGATCTAAGTATTGACACAAATCCTGATCAAATATCTCCGGCAACTTCTACCGGTGGAACCGAGACAGAAAGTGGGGCAGATACTGCTGTTGACGAAAACTCTGCAGCTGACACTGAATCCCAAGCTGCAAAAGAGGGTGAAGCTGAAGAAGACGCAGTGCCGACAGATCCTGCAACTGCAGATGGTGAACAAAATGCTGAAACTCCTGCCATAAATAAAGAAATTAAAAAACTTAAACTACAGGGCGTAATTACCAGAAATCAACTCTGGTTAGCCAGTAGAAACTTTTTTAAGATAGAGAGTTTAAGCGGCAGTGAGCGCCATTCCATCATCACAAGCGGTGACTGGAACAAAGACGGTCGTCTCGACATCTTACTGGGCAGTCGTTCAGGAGAAATATTTGCTTTTGAAAACAGGGCTGAGAGTGGAACTGACTGGTACCCCATCCATTTTCCTGCCTTGAAAAAGAATAAAAGACAATTCAGTTCTCCAGCATTAGCAGATATTGATGGAGATGGAGATTTAGATATCATCAGCGGAAATCGACGTGGCAAATTGGAATTGCTGCTCAACCGCGGTTCTGCAACAAAACCGGACTGGATAGTCCATGACGTTAATATTTCGCAAATTGATGTTGGAAGTTTCAGTACTCCTTTACTGCAGGATATGGATAGAGATAATGATCTGGATCTGCTTGTTGGGAATAGTAAAGGTTTAATTATTTATTATGAAAATCAGGGAAGTAAAACGGCACCGCATTTTGTTTTGCGTAATACGCGCATTTCCGGAATCCAGTTGAAGGGCAATGCTGCTCCATCTTTTTGGAAATGGAACGCAGACGAACACCCTGACCTCGTCGTTGGTGGTCGTGAAGGATATTTAAGCCTGATAAGTCATATTCCACCTGAAAAATCTCCTGCACTGCGTGGGTGGAATCTGGAGATTGCACACTGGCAAAACATCAAGAGTATCGGCTACAGCACACCACATTTAGCGGATTTTAACGGAGACAACAAATCAGATTTTATGCTGGGAGATGAGGAAGGCAATCTGCTGTTTTGGATAAATAGTGGAATGATTAAACAAGAAGATACTAAAGAAAAGAGCACATTAATTCTCACCGAAAATATGCTGGAGGTTGAAGAGGAAGAAAAAGAAGAAGAACAACAGGCTGAGACAAAGATTGCCTTCGAGGCTCCGATTACCGAAAAAGATCCGGAGGAAAAGGAACCAACTGAACCTAAATTCGAATTTGTCAGTGCGAGGTATGGAAACCTGGAACTTGGCCGCCGCGCTTTTCCGGCATTTATAGATGTAGATGGAGACAACAATCTTGATTTAATTGTTGGAAACAAAGCCGGAGAGCTGAGATATTACCGACGTGAACAAAACTCTGTAGATGCTGAGTGGACTTTAGAAAGCAAACATTTTCTTGACTATCGGGGAGGCAAGAATTCAGCTCCGGTTTTTACGGATTTAGACGGAGATACGGACTTAGACCTGCTTGTCGGTAATCAACAGGGCAGCATACAGTACTGGGAAAATAAGGGAAATCTTGAGTTTGCGGATTTCGTATACAATCCCACACCGTTTATCGGTGTCACAGGCGGCAGGAACTCTGTCCCTGCTGTTATTGATTTAAATGCAGATGGTCTTAATGATCTTCTTGTCGGTAATTTTTTGGGGCAGATCTATAAATATGAACGTACCGGCATAAGTAAAGGCGACCGTTTCCAACTGGACATACGCAAATATTTAAACCTGGACGTTGGTCTCGGTGCAATACCGATAATTGCAGATCTTAATAATGATCAACAGCCGGAACTGATCATAGGTTCTGATGCGGGAAAGATTAAGAGCTTTCAGCTTGATCCCGAAAATGCAGGTTCAATTAACTGGAAAGCTTCTCCGGAATATTTTAAGGAACTGAAATTACCTGTTGGAGGGAATCCGGTTTTTGTTGATCTGGATAATGATGGTGATTTGGATTTGATAATCGGGAGCGAGGCTGGAACCCTGTATTACTTTCGTAACACAGGGCGCTGAATATTAAGCATGAGGCTTGTGGACAGAAAAACAAATGAGTGTTTCGTGTCCACTGCTCAAAAAGACTACCCTATCAGCTTTAACACAGTCATAGAATTCTGATTTGCCTGTGCCATCATGGAAGTACTTGCTTCCATCATGATCTGATTCCGGGTAAATGTTGCCATTTCTTCCGCCATATCCGCATCACGAATTACAGATTCCGAACTGATAGAATTTTCGTGTGCTATACGAAGGTAATTCAGGTTACTTTCCAGATTGTTCTTCTGGAACGCACCCATCTTACCACGTGTATCACTAACTTCCTCAATTGCCTGGTCTATAACCCGGATAGCATCTTGAGCTTGATCCGCGTTCAGCACCAATATTTCAGATAAAGATTTGAAATTTGAACTATTTTTCTCACCTCTGCCCAAATCATTGGTTTTCATGCTTCTCAACGATATTTCAGAATGCGAATCACCATTAGGTCCAATCTGAAAGGTCAATGAATTCTGCGAAAAAGTTACTGTTCCCGCATTTCCTCCAGGAGGCAATGATTCACCGGTATAACGAACCTTTATTCCTGCCGCAGTTCCAGCACCTTCGTCACCAGTCAATACCTGACCTTTTCCTGTTGATACTTCCCCGTTTATTTCACCGGCAACATCAGTACCATTTTCCACAGTTACACTTGTATTTGCGACGTTTGATACTAGTCCTGCAGTATTACTTGCAACCTGAAAAGTATGTTCGCTACCGAATTCCTTATGTCTGAATGAAATGGCCTGAGGCACACTCCCACCTGTCACAGGAGGATAAGGTCTGATCAAATCAATCGACAATCCAGCATCACTAATTGCTGAACTGAGATCATTCAGAGTCTGTTCAACTGATTTACCTTTTTGAGTTAAAAAGTTAACAGTCCTTCCACCCTCTGATACAGTGATTTGTTCACCGGCATCAATAATACCTTGAGTCAAAGCTACTGAACCAGTATGATTGGATCGGGTTGCGGCATTATTGATATTAACTGAATAACCACCCACACTAGAACTGTGTGCTTCAGTAGTTGCATCAACAAACTCCAGATGTTTTCCGGTTGTTACTCCATTACCTGCCCGACTTCCATCAAGCAAATAGTTATGACCATACTGCGTACTTGTTGCAATACGGTTGACTTGCTCCAGGATATTATTTATTTCACTTTGATCCGCCTGGAGCATATTTGGATCGTTGACACCCTCGTTGCCTGCATGCACAGCCAATTGACGTGCCTGAATCAAAGCAGTGCTGACTTCATCCAGTGCGCCTTCCGCTGTTTGCATCAGCGAAACTGCCATCTCGGAATTGTCAATAGCTTGATTCAGTCCTGCAGACTGCGCACGCAGATTCTCTGAAATCTGCAATTGCGCAGGACCGTCTGCAGCACGGTTTATTTTTAAACCAGAAGAAAGTTTCTCCATGGTTTTTGCTTGAGCGTCGGCATTTTTGACAACACTCCTGTGAGCGTTTATTGCGCTCATATTATGGTTTACTCGCAAAGACATAATGTCCTCCATTGTGCGTGTTAAACAACCCTCACTGCATGTGAGAGTTTATTGTTGCCTTCAATACTGCATCCATGCACGAATCTTCAGCGTCCTCATCTGTACAAATGAGGGATGATAAGCTGATAGTGAACATTCACCATTCAGCCGATTAAAAGCCCTTTAACAAGCTCCTAATTTCTTAGTCATTTTCATAATTCTGTCCGTATGCTGCTATCAATATTTTATTGTTAGCTTTAAGCATTAAAATGCATACTAAGTGATCAACTTCCATTGTTAGAAGCTAATTCTCGTTTTCAAATCACCCATTCATTTCCGGACCAGCGTGTGAGGTAATTCCATTTTTTCAAACCTGTTGATGAGCGATACAATATGCACCATTCCAATTCATTACAGGTCCGGATCTCAGTCAACTGGTCCCATGATAAATTTCACGAATTCCAATTACCTTTTCTATTCTTGAAAGGAAGTCCACAAGTTCTATTTTTTTGAAACTTGATCATAACTTTACAATCCGGATATTTGTGGATTTCTATTTTTTAAATCCCCTAATTTTCACAGATTGAATCGTCCCTTCATACTGATTCTGCTGATGTAGCCAGTTTCGTAAAAACATAAATCCGTGTTATTTCAAGCAGCACAAAAAATCTTTTTACTGAATTAATTTTAAGATTCCTATTGTTGTCAAAATAACAAATTATTTTTTAAGACCTTTTTACAAAATGCTTCAGTCAGCCTTTAATACTTAAAACAAAGGACAAAATCTTCTTTTTGTCTTTTGTCTTAAATACTTAAGTTTGCAGGTTGCTAATAGCTTTCGTTTCACATACTTTTATTCAATCTTAACCATTACCCTTCATTCAGGATATTTCACAATTTCTATCTTAATAATACGGTTCATTTACGCAGTGTAAACCGACTATCCTTATTGAGATAGCAATCTAAGTCAGTTCTGCAAATAATCATAAAAACTTGTTTTTTGTATAATGCGAGAATTCTTAAACAAATATTTAACTTAAGAATAATGCTACATTCAAAAAAACAATTTATATTTTTAAAACTTTTTACAAAATACTTTAGTCTGCCTTTAATACTTAAGACAAAAGACAATATCTGTTTTTTGTCTTTTGTCTTAAATACTTAAGTCTGCAGGTTGCTAATAGCTTTAGTTTCATATAGAGCTGCACCAAGATTAATAAAGTCAAGAAGCAGAATGCAGTAATAAGAAAGGCTTTCCAGAAGATTTACCAGAAAGCCTTTTCTTATTTGATCTCAGTAAGCCTTAACCTAACAGCTTCATGACTGACATAGAACTCTGATTTGCCTGTGCCAGCATGGCTGTACTTGCTTCCACCATGATATTATCACGTGTAAACGCTGCCATTTCAGCGGCCATATCCGCATCACGAATTACTGATTCTGAGCTCACGGCATTTTCATGAGCAATCCTTAGATAATTCAGGTTGCTTTCCAGATTATTTTTCTGAAATGCCCCCATTGCACCACGATTAGCATTTACCTCCTTAATGGCACTATCAATTACCCGCATGGCATCCTGAGCTTCTTCAGCACTCAGCAATGTCACTTCGTCAAGAGATTTAAAACCAGAGTCATTTATTTGCCCTCTACCCAAATTGGCTGCTTTCATGCTTTGTAAAGAGATTTCCGAAAACTGATTTGCATCTCCGCCAATCTGAAATGTCAACGCGTTTTGTGCAAAGGTAAGAGTACCTGCATTTCCTCCAGGAGGTATCCTTTCACCAGTGTATCTGACTCTAATGCCCTCTGTTGTATCAGCACCAACTGCTCCCGTCAGTACTTGACCTCTGCCTCTTGTCTCTTCACCACCGATTGCTCCAACTACATCCAATCCGTTATCAACAAGGACATTCACATTTGAGACGTTTGAAACAAGTCCGGCTGTGTTACTTGCAACATGGAAAGTGTGTTCACTACCAAACTCCTTATGCCTTAAAGTTATGGCTTGTGGAGTATTCGCTGCAGTTTGTGGAGGAAATGGACGTATTAATTCCAGATCCAAATTAGCATCCTTAATAGCGGTACCAAGATCATTCAAGGTTTGTTCAACTGTTTTCCCTTTTTCTGTTAAAAAGTTAACAGTCCTACCTCCTTCAGAAATTGTAATTTGTTCTCCGGAATCGATGATTGCCTTACTCAGAGCTACGCTACCACTGTGAATAGAACGGGTAGCAGCTCGCTTAATATCAATCTCATAACCACCTGGACCGGATGAGTGCGCTTCAGCACCAGCATCAATAAATTCCAAATAGTCTCCGGTTGTGACTCCGTTTCCAGCACGACTTCCATCTAGCAAATAGTTATGTCCATACTGCGTACTTGATGCAACCCTGTTGATTTGCTCTATAATGTTTTGAAGTTCTGCTTGATCTGCTTCGAGCATTAAAGGATCATTTGCACCTTCGTTGCCTGCATGAACTGCCAGTTGGCGCGCTGTAACCAGTGCTCTACTGACTTCGTCAAGGCCTCCTTCAGCTGTTTGCAACAGAGAAATGGCCATCTGAGAGTTGTCAATTGCCTGCCCCAATCCCGCGGATTTTGCGCGGAGATTTTCTGAAATTTGCAACTGAGCCGGTCCGTCGGCCGCGCGATTAATTTTTAAACCAGAAGAGAGTTTCTCCATAGTTTTTGCCTGAGCGTTGGAATTGTTCACAACGCTGCGATGAGTGTTAATAGCACTCATATTATGATTTACTCTTAAAGACATAGTGTCCTCCTTGAAACATGTTTAAAGATTTTCACCCGATGTGAAAATCAATTTATACCTTAGAAACCATACTTCCATGTAATTTCCCTAAGGAAACCCCGTCTATAATGTCGAGGAATTTTAAGCTGGTGGAGACCATTCCCCATCCAACTGATTAAATAAGCTCCAGAAGCTTTCATACAAATTTTCTATTACAGAATTTTTGCAATAT
>ENA-UZWY01000220-UZWY01000220.1-metagenome-genome-assembly--contig:-Day-2--50m-contig-220_pt1 | contig 10614 bp, 8 predicted proteins | sample MGYA00260341_ERZ794901 | MGnify/ENA metagenome assembly ERZ794901 | reverse complement strand
GAGTTAATGCAAACAGAGTTATGGTTTATCGAATCTATCTCTTCAATGGATAATCTTGTTTGGCCCCTAATTCCAATTTTAGTTTGGTGTGTGGCCCTATTCCAAGCGGTAGAGTATATCTGGGAAACTGATTATATTTCCAAGCCAGTCAAATCGATTGATAAAAGAACTAATATTTTTGATATCTTGAGTACATACGATTCAAAGATAAGAAACACCTGGAATAAGATTGTCAGAGATTATGAAAGTAAAGTATATTCGATAACAAATAACATTAGATCACAGGCATCTAGTTTATTAGAAAAATCTAGTAATCACCCACCCTCAAATGAGAGATTTAAGTACGGTAGAGAAAGCAAAATTGGATCCAACATAATCTTTATAATATTACTAATAATTCTATTTTTATTCCTTTACTGGCTCCCTATTTCTAATTCGGACACCATGAATTTCAATAAAGCGCTTCAAGTATCAAATGTTCTGCTGACCTTGTCGATATTCATTCTAATGTCCTTCTCATTAAATCTCCATACTGGAGTTACTGGGATGGTTAATTTTGGAGTCATATTCTTCGTTGGCATTGGGGCGATAACTGTTGGTATCTTAACTGCCCCCACTGAGGTTCATGGTTATGCATGGCCAGTATTGCCTGCAACTATTTTTGCAATATTATTAGCAGCGGCATTTGGATGGGCGCTAGCCTATCCTACTGCACGTTTAAGAATGGATTATTTTGCCATAGTTACGATTTCTCTTGGTGAAATTGTTCGTGTATTATTAGCTGGAGAGCCTCTATTAAGAGTTGGATCAATTGGTTCCGCAATTGGAATTTCTAAGTATACACTTCCATTAAAACAATGGTGGTTTTGTGGCAGAGGTGTTTCTATCGGGCCAGATACTGATTATATCAGTGCAGATTCATGTAGAAATGATTCAGCACTTATTGGTCCGGCTGATAAGATGGGAGAACTACTCAATCTCACAGATGCAAATGGTTTAATCGAACCAGCACCGTATATGATGCTACTCGCAATTATGGGCATTATCTCAGTAATACTAGTTTGGTGGCTTCTCGAAACCATATTGTCCTCACCTTGGGGTAGAATTTTGAGAGCGATTAGAGAAGATGAAGAAGTGGCTCAACATCACGGTCATGATGTTTTGTCACATAAAGCGGCTAGCCTTGCTTTGGGGGCGGCAATAGCTGGGCTTGCGGGTGCATTCTGGGCTTGGAAACTTACAGGTTTCGAACCATCAATAATGTCTCCTGCTCGTTCTACGTTCTTAGTTTGGGCAGCATTTATTATAGGTGGTAAAGCAAATAATAAGGGAATGATAATAGGTGCCTTCATCATAGTTCTTATGGAATTCGTTTTCAATGTTTTAGTTGCAGCACAAGGTTCACCAGATCTACCATTATATTCAACTGCGGATAAGATAGATAGACTATTCCAATGGTTAGTTATGGATCAATGGGAAGTTACTAAGATATTTATTACCATATTAATTCTAGGAATTCTATTACGAATCAGAATAATTTCTGATATTGGAATGTCAGGAGTATTTGTTTTCTTATTTACTCTATTCATGTTGGGTCAGCGATCCATCGAAGAGTCATTCAATAATGGTGTAAGTGCAGATATGGCTTATGTGAAAGTACTATTAATTGGTAGTTTAATGTTATTTTCATTGAAATTAAACCCAAAAGGATTAATTCCAGAAGTTCCATTTAGACCTTCAAAACATTCAAGTCAATTAGATGAAGGAGTAGGTGAAAAATGAATACTGTCCTTAAGGTAGAAAATCTACGTAAAGAGTTTGGCGGACTTGTAGCTGTAAAGGATGTATCATTTGAAATCAAAGAAGGTGAATTCGTAGGACTTATCGGTCCCAACGGATGTGGCAAATCAACTACCTTCAATTGCATCAGTGGTCTTCTTAATCAGACATCTGGTAAAGTGGAAATTTATGGCCAGGACGTTTCTAATATGAGGCCAGACCAAATTCATGGTTTAGGAATGACAAGAACCTTCCAACATACTAGATTATGGCGAGAAATGACAGTCATTGAAAATCTTCTAGTTCCTCCGAGAAAACAATTATCTCCAAATATTCTGAAATCATTATTCAAATTCCCCCAAAGCCGCCAAGCAGAATCTCTTAGATTAGAAAAAGCTCATGCTATTCTCGAAGAGTTAGAAGTCCCTCATATGGCACATAATCTAGCCAGTGAATTATCAGGAGGTCAATCAAAATTAGTTGATATCGGACGTTCAAGAATGGGCTCTCCAAACCTTCTGTTACTCGATGAACCAGTAGCGGGTGTTGCAGGCCCTTTGGCGATGAAAATTTTCAATAATCTGAGAAAAACAGTCGACGAAACAGGTATTTCTATACTAATAATTGAACACAATATGGACTTTATACTCCGCCAAGGTGTTGATAGAATTATTGTTATGAATGAAGGAGAGGTTTTGATGGTCGGTACTCCTGACGAAGTAAAATCGAATAAAGCAGTCATTGAAGCCTATCTCGGTTCTGCCGGAGAGGAGGAGTGAGTGTAATGGGTAGAGTACTAGATGTAAAAGGACTCAATGGGGGATATGGTTCAGTTCAGATTCTCTATGATATAGACCTATATGTAGAGGAGGGAGAATTTGTTACAATTATTGGACCGAATGGATGTGGGAAATCTACATTTATCAAGACTATATTTGGAATATCTACTTACTATTCAGGAGATGTAATACATGACGAAGAAGATGTTTCCGGTTGGCGAACGGATCAATTAGTAAATAGAGGAATTGCATATGTCCCTCAAGTTGATAACGTATTTCCATCTTTAACAATCTATGAGAATCTACAGATGGGTGGTAATAACCTGTCTAATTTAGTTCTAAATAATAGAATTGAGCGTGCTTTGAATATGTTCCCTGATTTGAAAGAAAGAGTTCATGATTTGGCTGCCTCTCTATCTGGAGGAGAGAGGCAAATGTTGGCAATATCACGTGCTCTGATATCCAATCCAAAGTTTTTGTTGTTAGATGAACCAACTGCAGCATTAAGCCCCCTATATCAACAACAAATCATTGAAAGAATAGATGCCTTGAGAGGCGAGGGAATTACTGTACTAATAGTGGAACAAAACGCTCGTTTAAGCCTTGCCCGCTCAGATAGAGGATATATTTTTGCAGGAGGGAAAGTAGTGCATTCAGGAGATGCTCAACATATTCTAACTGACCCTGAGATAGGCGAATATTTCCTTGGTTCACATTAATATCAATAGAAATTATTTCTTTGATAATACCTTTTCTGCGGCAATTGGTATGAATTGTAGAGAGTTTACTAATCGATGCCCATCCTCAACCTCTATTAATTCAACATTTGAATTAGATTCGGCTACTTTTCTGGAAGATTCTATTGGTACGATATCATCAGAAACACCATGAATAATCACAGTTGAGTGGTTTATCTCTGGCCATGACATCCTTTTAGCGCTGACCATAAAATCCCAACTTAACTTAATTTCTTCATTGAGACCATGATGGAAATAAGGCCTGAATCCATTATTTTCCCATTCATTCAATTCCTCTTCTCCTATTTTTTGAAAATTTTCTGCCAAACCAAATGCAGGAGCCATTAACACCAATTTCAGATTCTTATCTAATAATTCAATAGCTGCATTTGCAACAGCTAACCCTCCGTAAGATGAACCCATGATTAGATCAAAATCACCAATTTCAGATATCTTGTCAAGAACAACTGCTGTTTGCTCGCCGATTGTCCAACCTCTTTCGCTCATATCAATTGAAATTACATCCCATCCTAGATTTTCTATTATCCACTTAGGTTTCGAACCATTGGGGCTTCCTTCAAGTCCATGAGCCCAAAGAACTTTCAATTTATCACTCCAAATCACAGAATTTCAATGCAACAAAATCTGTATTGGTTGGTTCTCTCTTCATAGCATTAGCGTCTAATACACGTAGATGAATTTCACCAACTACATGAATGGTCGCATGATATAAGTGTCCTCCATGTACTGAATGTCCATTATCTGACATTAGAGTATGTAGATGAGTAAAAGGGCCATCATGACCAGGAGCTAAATTACCCTGTGTAGATAGTAATTCCATTGGCCCTTCATGATCTAAAGTTTGATAAATTCCATCTGCCCCTAAATATCCCATCCGAATATCTCTCACTCTTCCTATTCCACTAGTGATTACAGCGCAATCAATTCCATGTTCAGAAAGACTTTGAATAGACTGATGTATTTCCTCTCCAGGGTCCAGTCTTAGTATTACATCGTCGTCTACTCTGACAAATTCCATAGTTGTCGATTAGGGACTTAGATTTGAAACCAACGTAGAGTAATTTTCTATGAGTCTTGGCGAAAATTAAATTTTCTTGCAGTGGAAGCGATTAATACGTAATTTTTGTATTTGATTTACATTAAAACTCCACTAGAAACAAAGGGGTATCAGAAACTATCCAATTTGGTTATAGACCGCAAGTGCGTCGGAGCAAAGCCCAGCGAGGAATAAGTATGACAATGGCAGCACATGACTCGTCCGCTCGTTGGAAAACCTTCTTTTTAGAAGCCAAGGAAACTGAGATATTTACCTTGCTCTCAAAACAGTCTATTACTCCAACGCTTGAAGTTCCATTTCATGAACTTGAGGCTTTTGATCCTGACTTCGCAGAAGATATTCTCCAGTTTCCTCGAACAATTTTAGATACAGGCAAAGAAACACTAAGGCATATTTGTAGAGAACGTGGAGAAGACTTAGATGTTATATTACGTGTAGGTGAATTGCCTCGAGACAGTCGTCGAACTTTACGAGAGATAGGTTCAGCAGATATCGAGAAATTACGAAGTAGCGATGTTCAAGTAATAAAAATCTCAGAGATTAAACCTAGAATGCATATTGCAATTTTTGAGTGTGAATCATGCGGAGTACGGCAAGAACTTATTCAAACCAACGAGAGAGAATTAAAGGAACCAATTCGATGCCCACCTGCAGATCAAGGAGGCTGTGGCGAGAATGCAGGAAGGGGAGGAGCCACACGTTTCCAGCTCATTTTTGAAGTATCAAGATTAATTAATAATCAATGGATAGAAATTCAAGAATTACCAGAGTCAGTAGAAAGTGGTGCTCAACCAGGAAGAGCCAAAGTACTTCTTGAAGGGGACTTAGTAAACAAGCATTTACCAGGTCAAAGAATAGTTGCTAATATGATACCTGTAGTTTATAGTGAGGTAATAAAAAATAAAAAAACCCCAATGTTTGATATTATTTATCATCTTGTTAGTTCTGAACACGAATCTGTTCCATTTACTGAAATTAAAATTACCGATGAAGAAGAAGAACAAATTATTTCTATATCTCAGAGAGAAGATCTTCTCACATTGATGCAGAATTCTATCGCTCCATCTATATTCTCATCTGGTGTTATGAATTTTGTGAAAAGATCCCTTGCTCTCCAATTATTTGGTGGTGTTTCCAGAAGAAATCCTGACGGTACTCGAACTAGAGGGGATATCCATATTCTTTTGATGGGGGATCCAGGAGTCGCTAAATCTCAGTTGCTAACTTATGTTTCAGAATTATCTCCTCGAGGTAAATTTGCATCTGGAGGGGGTGTTTCCGGTGCAGGATTAACAGCCGCAGCAGTAAGAGATACATTTGCTGATGGAAGATTTGCTTTAGAGGCAGGAGTACTCCCTCTTTCAGATAGAGGTTTGGCGGCTATAGACGAGTTCGATAAGATATCTCCCGATGATAGAAAAGTAATGCACCCTGCTATGGAGCAGCAGAAAATTGATATTTCTAAAGGTGGCATTACAGCTTCCCTGCCTTCGCGTTGTGCTATTATTGCAGCAGCAAATCCTAAATCTGGTCGTTTCTCAAAAAGAGGTGCGAATACCAGTGTACTCCGTTCATTTAGCGAAACGGGTTTAGAAGCCCCTTTAGCATCAAGATTTGATATTATATGGATGTTGAGGGATACAGTCAAAGCAGAAACGGACGAAATGATTGCTAAACATATTCTTCGGAGTAGGACCAAAGGAGTCCCCGAAGCTTTAATTGATGAATTTGTAGAAATTGATCCTACTGAAAAAGAAAAAGATTTAATTTTCAAAAATGGAGTTGATGGTAAAGAACATCTTACACAAGCATTCCTTAGAAAATATATTGCATATTCAAAGAGAAATCATCACCCCGATATTAACGATGATGTCATGGCAATGATATTGGAATATTACGTTTCAGAAAGACAATCGTTTGGGCGCGAGGATCAAGATGAAGGAGAATCCAATGTTGTCCCAATAACAGCTAGAGCATTAGAGGCACTAATACGCCTTACAGAAGCTCATGCTCGAATGTATCTCCGAAGTGAAGCAATTGCTGAGGATGCCAAAGTAGCATTAGCGGTCTTCAAGCACTGGCGCGAAGAATCAGGTATTGAAGATGAATCAGAATATTCAGGTGTCACTGTTAGACAGAGAAATACTACATCAATCATTATGGCAATCATTAGAGATATTTGTAATGAGAATAATAATGTAGCAACGATTACTTCAATATATAATCGAGCAATTGCGAAGAAAATTGACGAGTTTACAGTAGATAAGACAGTACAGCAATTGCGTCAAAGTGGCACACTCTATAGTAGTAAAAATGATGAGTATAGTTTTGTCTAGCGCCCCGTTTACCCTATGAAAGATAACCCCGTCTCTGTGATTAATATGGAACCAATGGGAGACATCTCTTCTCCGGATAATTTGAGCCCCGAAGGTTTGGGTTTCATGTGTGGATTAGAAATACATCAACAATTAGCCACTGGTAAACTTCACTCTCGTATGCCAAGTGAATTGTATGATTTCGGATTAGATGAAATCCCTAATAATTGGCCTCGATCTCATAGGAAATTACGAGCAGCCCAAGGAGAAGGTGGAAGAATAGACGTAACAGCCCGTTTTGAATCGAAAAGAAATCGTTCATTTGTTTATGTTCAGTCTCCAAATTCAGGTCTGATCGAACTCGATGAGGCTCCTCCATTGAATCATGATAACAATGCTGTTGATGCAGTTTTGACTATGGCTGCAATGATGAATGCTAAACCCGTATCATCTATGCAGGCTATGAGAAAGACAGTAGTTGACGGTTCAAACACTAGTGGTTTTCAAAGAACCACTTTAGTGGCGACAAATGGAGTCATAGATACAAATCTAGGGACTGTTGGAATTGATGTAATATGTCTCGAAGAAGACTCTGCAAGAAAACTTGAAACAGAATCTACATCAGATGGAGAAATCGTTTTTTATACATTAGATAGATTGGGGGTACCATTAGTCGAGATTGCAACTGCACCTGATATTCAAACGCCAGAGCACGCGAAAGAAGTCGCTTTAATGCTCGGGACATTGTTACGAGATACTCGCCGAGTTAGACGAGGTTTAGGTTCAATTCGTCAAGATCTTAACGTAAGTATTGCATGTGGGGTCCGAGTTGAAATCAAAGGTTGTCAAGATTTAGAATGGGTCCCTCAAATTATCAAAATTGAGATGGCAAGACAATTGCACATGTATCGTTTAGCCAATGAATTACGTAAAGAATTAGAATTGCCTCTTCTCCCTCCCGATCGTCGTTTAGATTCTATTCCTGTGGAAAATAGAGTGGCTCTTTCAGCCTCTTCTAAATTGCCATTTAAAACGGAAGAACTCACAAATTTATTTGTAAATAGTAATTCTGAAATGGTGGTAAAAGCACTTTCTATGGGTTCTGTAGTTCTAGGATTAAAGTTACAGGGTTTTGCAGGAAAAATTGGAACTAAAGAATTGGACGAGAACGGTGCACAAATGCCACGGCTTGGGCGAGAGCTAGCCAGTTCAGCCAAGCAAGCAGGTGTAGCAGGAATTTTCCATTCTGACGAACTTCCAGCATATGGTATCACTTCAGAAGATGTCGATGTAGTAAGAAATGAGTTGCAATTATCAGATTCAGACGCTTTTATCTTATGTGTTGCTCCAAAATGGCAGGCAGAGTTAGCCCTCGAGTCAGTACTGTTACGTGCTAGAAGAGCGTTCCACAGAATACCTGGTGAAGTACGTAATGTGGTAATCAGAAAAGGGGCTCCTGAAGACGGAACAACGACTGCAATGAGACCTCTGCCTAGTGGTGCACGCATGTACCCTGAGACAGACATACAAGTGTTGAATTTAGAATTAGATAGGTGGGATAAGATACAATCTAATCTACCTATGAATAAACAACAAAGATTGTTAAGGTTGCAAAAATACGATATCTCCAGTAATCAGGTAGAGGCTATATTAGGAAGCGAGTTGGATGACATATTCATTTCAGGTTTAACTGAAAATGAGCTATCATCTCCCTCACTTACTCCAAAACCTTGGGCGTCGATTTTGTTAGACAATTCAAGATCAGAGATTTCTAATAAATCAAACGTACCTGTATCTAATGTTCCCTGGGAACTATTAGCCTTGTTAGTATATTCAAGAGAAAAGGGGATTATTACTAGAGAGGGAATAGTCCCTCTCGGTTCAAAGTACCTTTTGAGTATCGATGAAGATTTCTCTACATTTGATAAAAAGATAGATTGGATATCTAAAACAGCTGAAATTGAGGGATTTATTCCTGCAGATAGTTCTTCAGTCGAGAAAGTAATTGATGTAATTATAGCAGACAAATTAGATTTCATTCAAAGCAAAGGTATGGCGGCAATCGGCCCGTTAATGGGTATGGTTATGGCTAAACTTGGCGGCTCTGCCGATGGTAAATTAGTCAATTCTATATTACTTGAAAAAATTAAGAAAATTAGCCAGTGATATTTTCTAATTATTAATTTGGGGCACTCTAATTATCACTAATATTAATCTACTTAGTTACTACCCGCATTGAATCCATGTCTACACTTATAGTGACAGTTTTAGTAATAGCTCTATTGACAATATTGGGGTACTTCGCCGCCAAAGAAGAATNNCGATTAAAGTCCGCTTCAATTGTTTTTCTGGTAGTTCTATTGCTTTCATCAAGTACATTGTCTACGGAGTGGAGTAGAATGACTTCAGAATTAGTTGATAATAACGAAGATCCGCATTATGGTTTGCCTGATTTATGGGATGGTAAGCAAGTAGTTTGCTTCCATTTCCCCGATGGTGCGGCTCCATCTGAATTTGCTGATGGTCGACACCACATAGATCATGATGGTACGGATTTTAGAACAGACAAAAATTGGAATTCAACAGGCGCCTGTGTCGGCGGTTTTGAAGGTTATACAAATGGTCTAGAACTGTTTAATGCCGCTGTGGCAGCTACAGATATGACTTTTGCTTACACCTACACAGAATTCTCTTTTGGATTGCAGATGGATTCTATTAGTGGTGTTTCTCCTTGCGATACACATACTTGTACTGAAGATTTCTCATCCGGTGCATGGTGGCAATTATTAGATAACGGTGCAATCTCTCTGGTTGGTATTTCTGATCTTGAATTAGATAGTGATAGTGTTATTACATGGGAAATTGCCACATACTAAGTCTTTTTGAGATTGTTTTAGATTACGTATTTTAGTAATCTCCAAGATTGAATAAGAGTAATCATCAATAACATAATCACATTGGACTACTTACCTATGTTATTCGATGCGCACGCAGTAACTCTTTCTCCTACTGAACAATTTGTTCTAGATTTGGCGATAGTAACTGTTGCAATTGTATCATTAATATTTACAGATAGTAAGTTCAAATCTAAAAACCCTGGTTTAATTTTTACAATAATTGCCGTACTTGCGATTTCAGGAAGGTTGTTACTAGATCCAATTCCTAATGTACAACCTGTCACATTTTTAGTAATAATGGTTGGAATTTATTTTGGTATTTCTTATTCAATTGCGTTTGCCACTATAGTTACGCTATCTTCTAATGTGATGTTAGAACACGGGCTTTGGTCTAATTACCAAATAATTGGCTGGGCATCTATAGGTATTTTAGCCGCATTGTTACGCACTCAATTTATTCAGAATGAAAAGCTAAATATTACCAATCTCGCAATATTTGCTGCATTCTCTGGATTTTTGTTTAATTGGATAGTTTCTTTGAGTATTCTACACAATGTGGATTCCTCATTCTTCCTAATCTACTTGTTAAATGGCGTTCCTTTTGACTTACTCCATGCCGGCGGGAATGTTGTATTTGTTGCATGGCTTGCAAATCCACTCAGTGAATTAATGAATAGACATACTAACCTTACAAATCCTGAGGCGGTGCCTGAACTTGCCTCAAACTAATGAACTAACGATGATATTAGTCACTCGAAGTGACCTCACATTATCAAAAGGAAAACTTGCTGCACAGTGTAGTCACGCAACTGCAGAATGTATCCTTAAAGCAAAAAGAATTGCACCTAAATTATTAGAAAAATATCGCACTAATGGTGCAAGAAAGATTGTCTGTAGTGCTAGTAATCTTGAGAGTCTAAAACGTATCTTCGGTGAAGCGAATGAAGCAGGATTGATTTGTTATATGGTCAAAGATGCTGGACATACCGAAATACCCTCAGGAACTGTAACAGTTGTAGGGATAGGGCC
>ENA-UZWY01010923-UZWY01010923.1-metagenome-genome-assembly--contig:-Day-2--50m-contig-10923_pt1 | contig 10629 bp, 8 predicted proteins | sample MGYA00260341_ERZ794901 | MGnify/ENA metagenome assembly ERZ794901 | reverse complement strand
GCAAAGGTGGTTAGCGAGAGCAGGCGGTCAGGAACGGTATTTGCCGTCAGGTAACCAATCACAGCTCCCCAATCATGTCCGACTAGATGGACTTTCTCTTCGCCGAGTTGATCAACCCAAGTAAGTACGTCTTCCACCATATGATTGAGGTGATAGTCACCATCAGCAGGCTGCGACTGCAGCTCATAACCTCGCATCATTGGTACGACGACACGATAACCAGCATCAACGAGCGTCGGTATTTGTTGGTCGTAGGAGTGATAGTTGTCCGGAAAGCCATGCAAACACAGCACCAACGGACCACTTCCGTCTTCAAACGCAGAAAACCTCAGCTGATTGTTCTTGAGGATTATTTGCTTCACAGCCTGCCCTGGATAGGAAAGGCCGTGGTCGGAAAGTATTGCATTTCAATATCCGAGTGCTGATGCATACCTATCGCGGTGAAAGCCTGCATTGCCATAACGCCCTTCCAAAGCTCTTGCTCGTTTGAGATAGAAACCTGCATCAAATTCGTCGGTCATACCTATACCGCCATGAATCTGGATTAACTGCGTCGACATTTCATGCAGATAATCGCTCAAACGTGATTTTGAGAGTGAGCACATCTGCGGGATGTTGTGCGCTTCTTCATCGATGGCTTGCAACGCAGCCTCGGCACATGAACGAGCAAGTTCGAGCCCTGTGAACAAGGCTGCGGCTCGATGGCCAAGCGCCTGAAAAGATCCAATGACCTCTCCAAATTGCTCACGCGTTTTCAAATACTCCAACGTCATATCGAAGGCTTGCGCAGCGCAGCCCAGCATTTCTGCACCGAGACCGGCTCGTGCTCGATCGAGAATGGCATCTAGGGGCTCCCAACCCTGATCAAGGACACCCAAAACAGCGTCGGCTGGAACTTCTACACCCTCGAAGGAGATGTTGGCGTAGCCACGACTGTCCATTGTCGAGATTAACTCGCGCTTGAGCCCTGGAGAATCTGCAGGAATCAAAAACAGTGTAATCCCGTTAGTATCTCCTTTTTCACCACTTGTTCTGGTGGCAACAACAAACGTTGTGGCAGCCATACCTTCCAGCACAAAGCCTTTTTTTCCGTTAAGTCTGTATCCCGCGTCGGTGGCCTGAGCTTTTAGTGAGATATCGGCGGGTGCATGTTGGTTCGATTCATCAATAGCCAGTGTCAGAATTTCACTGCCGTCAACTATTTTGGGTAGAAAGGTCTGTTTCTGCGTACCGCTACCAGCAATGTTAAGCGCCGTTGCGCCGACTAGAGCCGAGGCAAAGAGCGGTGATGCTGTAAGGTGACGCCCAAGTTCCTCCAACACGATGCCAAAAGCCAGGTAGTCCAGATCAGACCCGCCATATTCTTCTGGGACTAGGATACCGGTCCATCCCATCTCGATGATTTCCGACCAGGTTTGCGCATCAAAGCGTTGTTCAATGCAGCTGTCGCGCATGGCGCGAAACTTGTTCACTGGTGCTTGTTTGCTTGCCCAGATTTTTGCCTGGTCACGCATTAGTGTTTGTTCATCAGTCAGTGCTGCCAATGTTGTTACTCCCACTGCTCAGTTGTGAAACTTGCTCAGCCTTGCTGGGTCGTTTCGGGTAATCCCAAAATGTTTTTGGAAATGATGTTGTATTGAACTTCGAAAGATCCCCCGGCAATGGAAGATGCCATGCCGTAAAGCCAAGCTCTCACTGTTTCCAACTCTTTCGCGTCAAAAGTATCGCCTTCCCAGCCGAGACCCTGGTCGCCCATGATCTCAAGTGTGAGGTCAGCACGAGTCTGAGAAACGTTTGTCGCTGAATTTTTTAGGATTGAGGCAGCAGCAGAAACCTCAACTTTACCTTTTGCTTCTGCAGCAATTCGAGCGAGTGTAAGTGAATGCGCCTGACGATCTATCAAGTGCTTGGTCAACCGTTGCCGGAGATCACCGTCATTGAGTTTGCCATCGCCGTCGACACCGATATAGCGCTTGGCGAGGTCTTGCATTGGCTCGGACCTAAACCCAGCCGTTCGGGCGCCAATCTGGCTTTGCCTTTCATGTTGCAACAGGCGCTTAACGACACTCCAGCCTTCGTTGAGCGGACCCAGAAGATCTGACTTTTCAGCGATGGCGTCATTGAAGAATGTCTCGCAGAATGCCGATGCACCTGAAATGAGTTTAATCGGCTGGGGGTCGACACCCTCCTGGTCCATCGGCAGCATGACAAAGCTAATGCCATTTCTCTTTTTTGCATCCGGGTCAGTTCTCACTACCGCACCACACCACTGGGATTGATGTGCGCCCGAGGTCCAGATTTTTGAACCATTGACCACGTAATGATCGCCGTCATCGACGGCGCGGGTGCGCAGTGACGCAAGATCTGATCCAGCGCCGGGCTCTGACAACCCGAGGCACCATTTTACCTCACCGCGAGCGATGGGAATGAGGTGCCGGATTTTTTGTTCCTCAGTGCCGTAGTCCAAGATGGTTGGCCCCACCATGGTCACGCCCATCAGTGCGATACCAGGAATTGGGTTAAACGCATCGGCGTTGGATAGCTCGTCATTAATGGTGCGTTCTTCCCGCTGGCCTAAACCCGCTCCGCCATATTCTTTGGGCCAGGTTGGCGCGCCCCAACCTTTTTCTGCGAGTCTCTGACGCCAGAGGTCATGATCGTCTTCAAGTGCTGCGGCATAGCCAACCGTTGCCGGATTCTGCCCTTTCAGAGTGCTTGGGAAATTATCTTTTATCCAGTCTTTGACGCCAGCTCGAAAATTCTGATTTTGTTCGCTCATGTTGGCTGCTTCCCTTTTCTAAATCGTTCCAGTGTTATTCGTTAGCGCATCTTATTCTTGATGCGTTCTCGACCATGTCTGACCGTAAGGTGTCGTTATACAATATTTCGTCATACAATACGGGTGTTCTTTTTCCCCCAATATCGATCCTTGAGTAATCGCTTGTACAACTTGCCGGTCGGCAGCCGCGGTAGCTCGGCTTCGAAATCAATGCTCCTTGGGCACTTGTAGTGCGCAACGTACTCGCGAACATACGCCATCAGTTCTGCTGCCAAAGCATCACTTGGCTCGATGCCCTCTGCTGGTTGCACGACTGCCTTTACTTCTTCACCCATTTCTTCGTTTGGCACTCCAAACACGGCGATATCTGCGATTTTTGGATGCATGGTTAGTGCGTCTTCGATTTCCTGCGGGTAGATGTTGACCCCACCGGAGATGATCATGAAGGTGGCTCTGTCGGTCAGGTAAAGAAATCCATCGTTATCTACATATCCAACATCACCCAACGCGCTCCAGTTGGCATGCTCTGGGTGTTGTACATCTTTCGTCTTACCCTCGTCGTTAAGATAGCTAAACGGCAACTGGGGCAATTCAAAGTAAACCAGACCTGGTTCACCGTTGGGGAGTTCGTTACCTTCCTCATCACAAATGTGAATCGTGCCGAGAATGGACTGACCGACGGTACCCGGTTTAGCCAGCCAAGCTTCGGGGGTCACATGAGTAAAACCGTTACCCTCAGTGCCAGCGTAGTACTCGTAGATAATCGGCCCCCACCAATCAAGCATTTTCTGTTTTACCTCACGAGGACAGGGTGCTGCCGCATGAACGGCGACCTTCAAGGACGATAAGTCAAAAACTTTCCGTTCTGCTTCATCAATCTTCAACATGCGGCTAAACATGGTCGGTACCCACTGGCTATGAGTTACCTGATGGTCCTGAATTGCCTGCAGGGCCTGCAGTTCGTTGAATTTGGGTAGCATGATCACTGTGCCGCCCAGTGCCTGCACGCCCGTGCAGAACCCGACCGGTGCCGAATGATAGAGTGGCGCAGGCGAAAGATAGACCGTATTTTGATCGAAACCCCAGAGGCTCTTTTGCAAGCCTCCAAGTACGCCGCTGTCGTCTGAAATTAAGGATGAAGGTAGCGGTTTGAGAATACCCTTGGGCCGGCCAGTGGTGCCGGAACTATACAACATGAAGGTTCCTGCCGGTTCTTCATCCAAGTTTTTGGCCGGGTGTACCGAGATCGATTCGCTATAGTCTTCGTACCCCTCGACTGCCCCATCCACCATAAACCAGCGTTTAACAGCGGGACAACGCGCGGGAAGTTTGGCGGCTACTGCCGAGAGCTGGTTTGAACTGACCAGAACCTGCGAGTCCGAGTTGTCGACAATGTAAGCAGCTTCGTCCTCAGTCAGATACTGGTTCACCGTAGACAGGTACAATCCGGAACGTAGCGCAGCCCAGACGACTTCAAAAAACGCGAGATTATTCTCCATGAAAATGGATATGTGATCGCCTTTTCGTAAGCCCTGATACCACATTAACTGCGCCAACTGATTTGATCTGTCATCGAGTTGTTGGTATGTCACAGATTCACCCGTCGAGGCGTGCACGACCGCAGGCTTGTTGGGAAATACTTTCGACCAGTGTCCTGGGTACATGACACGACTCCTGTTTAGTCCGGTTCATCAACGACAGAGGACTCTCTGTCAGCATATAACTATGATACTAATATATCGCAACTACTTTAACAATTTCAATCTGTACGCTCAGAATTCCGGATACTCTCCTCTATATCGAATTATAAAAATTCCGCAAATATGGCGGGATATTCCTCTTTTAAGCATCAAGCAGCGGTCTGTCTTACAAGAAATGGCCCGAGCGAGTTTACATTTTCAGCAATAAACATGATACTAGTTAACAAACCCTAATTCCGAAGGTCAAAATGGATACCAGAAAAAAATATGATGGATTAATGTTTGATGCTGACAATCACTACTACGAAGCAGAAGACGCTTTTACTCGCTACGTGCCGGTCCGCATGCAGCGTCGCTGTGTCCAGTGGATTGAAATGAAGGACGGTAAAAGACATCATCTGGTCGCCGGTAAGATTAATCATTCCGTAGGTAACCCGACCTTCAACCCAGTTTCAAAACCTGGCGTTCTTCGCGAGTACTATCACGGTAACCCAAGGGGTAAAACATTCGTTGAACTGACCCATGGTTCACTGGAGCCAATGCCACCTGAATATATGGACCGGGATGCGAGAGTCGAAAGAATCAAGGAACAGGGTCTCGAGGGTGCATGGTTGTTCCCAACTGCTGGAATTCTGTATGAACAGCCCATGGTTCACGATATCGATGCGATGTGCACCCTGTTTGAAGGCTTCAACCGCTGGCTCGATGATGACTGGGGGTTCAACTACAAAGACAAACTGTTTGCTGCGCCCTACATCACTCTTGCAGATGTGGACTTTGCGTGTCGCGAATTGGAGTGGGCGTTGGAACGGGATGCCCGTGTATTGGTGATGCGACCTTCTGCTGTCTGTACGCGTGATGGTTATTTTGCTGCATCAGATGAACGCTTTGATCCTTTTTGGGCAAGAGTCAACGAAGCCGGGATTACCGTCGTTGCGCATGTTGGTGCGAATAACTATTCAGCAAATGGTTACGGTGGGAATGCTGCGCTGCAAGCACTTGGCGGTGGACGCAAACCCACAGTAGCTGGTCTGATTGGCGAACGCGCTATCTACGATTTTCTGTTAACACTCGCCTATGACAAGCTTTTTGAGCGTTTTCCTAACCTGCGCATTGCTTCAGTTGAAAACGGCTCTGCATTTTTGGCTGATCTTTTTGTCAAACTGGAACACTCAAAAATCAAGATGCCAAAATACTATGATCAGGACCCTGGTGAATTGTTCCGGCGACATGTGTGGATCAATCCTTTTTGGGAAGACAAGATCTCAGATGTGATCAAACATATGGGAGCAGACCGCGTGCTTTTCGGGTCAGACTGGCCTCATATGGAAGGCCTAGAGCATCCGCAGAACATCTTTGACGAGCTTGATGGTGTTGATTCGGATCACGAGAAGCTGTTCTTGCATGACAATGCAGCTGCGTTGAATCGACGTCAAGCTGTATAGGAAAACCGAAGGGAGAATTATATGAAGCTTGGATTAAGTATTGGCTATTCAGGCGGTGAGATGAGATTGCCTGTTGAGAAGGTTCAACTGGCAGAGAGACTGGGCTATGACTCCGTATGGACCGCTGAAGCCTACGGTTCCGATGCTTTATCGCCGCTCGCTTATCTCGCAGCAAAAACCGAGCGCATCAAGCTAGGCACCGGCGTCATACAATTGGCGGGAAGAACCCCCGCTAATGCTGCAATGACTGTCGCGACAATCGATGCACTAGCGGGAGGCAATCGCGTGATTTGTGGCATTGGGGTATCGGGTCCGCAGATTGTCGAGGGCTGGTACGGTCAACCCTGGGGTCGCCCTTACTACAGGCTAAAAGACTACGTGACTATCATGCAGAAGATTTTTGCGCGTGAAGAACCTGTGACACACGAAGGCAAAGAGATATCCCTGCCTTATATGGGTAACGGCAGCCTCGGCGTTGGCAAGCCCTTGAAATCCATCTTGCACATGAACCCCATCCCTATCTGGCTTGGCACAGGTATGGAATCAACGGTCAGGATGACAGCTGAGATAGCTGACGGCTGGTTGCCGCTCGGCTTGGTTCCCGAAACGTGCAAAGTCTATGAGCCCTGGATAGAAGAGGGCCTGAAAAAGGCAGACAAGAACAGATCACAGTTTGAGGTACAGGGCGGCGCTGCAGTTATCGTAACAGACGACGTGAAGACATCAATGAACCGCCTTAAACCAAACATTGCACTCTACGTCGGAGGCATGGGTCACAAAACGAAAAATTTTCACAAGGAAATGATGATCCGCAGGGGCTTCGGTGATGCCGCGGAACGCATACAGGAATTGTATCTGGCAAAAAACAAACGCGAAGCGATTGAAGCTGTACCGGACGAGTTTGTTGATCAGGGTGCACTTATTGGCGATAGAACAAGAATTCAAAAACGCTTCAGGGACTGGGAAGACAGCGGTATCACTGGACTCACCGTGAGCGGAAACGAAGAAGCTCTGCGCCTGATGGCGGAATTAGCCAGACTGAATATCGAACCAAATTCCTAACAACAAAAACATAAGGATTAAAAAATGAGCGGATCATCGGATGACAAGAAAAAATCAGACCATCGCACGGTAAAATGGTCACCGCCCTATCGCAGGGAAAACGTAGAGATGCCGGAATTTGATCTCATCGAAATCGAGCGCGATGCGCCAATCGGTAGAATCGTGCTCAACTCGCCAGAGAAGCGAAACCCGTTAGGTTATGAACGGCTTTTGCAAATAGAAATGGCAGCGAAGCTACTTGAACTCGATGATGAAATTCGCGTGATAATCATCAAAGGCCAAGGACCAAGTTTTTGTGCTGGTTACGATATTACGCCGGTGAAGAAAGGTGAACGACAGCGAAACATGCCACCAGGCGGCTATATCAATCCCAAGCGCGATAGGCTCTGGCAGTCCTACGATCTTGAGCATGCACGGGTTTATATGACCCTATTCGATCTGCAAAAGCCAGTCATTGCGCAAATTCAAGGCGCTTGTCTTGCCGGTGGTTCCGAGCTTGCAGGCTTCTGCGATCTGAGAGTTGTTGCTGATGATGCAAAAATCGGCTGGCCCGTTGGTCGCAACTGGTCACCTGGTAACCTGCAATACATCCCATGGTTAGTCGGCATGACTAAAGCGAAATACTATATGTTTACCTCAGAGCCCATGAGCGGTCTTGAGGCCGTGCAATGCCAATGGGCATCGGAATCAGTGCCTGAAGAGAAGCTCGAAGAACGCACTGAAGAACTCGCAAACCTGATTGCGCTGACCCCCACTGACCTGATTATGATGACCAAGCGAAGCATTAACCGCCAGTTCGAAGTCATGGGCTTCAAAACCGGTATTGCTGCCAGTGTTGACCTCCTCGCACTTTCGAGCTTTCGAGAACAAGGGCTCTATGCTCGCAGATCAGAGAATGGAGAAGGTGGTGATGAATTTATGCGCAGGGCACAACAGGATGGCCTTAAAGAAGCCCTTAAGTGGCGTGAAGAGAAATTTGGTAACAGCTATCGAGAGCCTGACCAAGACGAGTAGCCGCTACCGGAAAAGAGAAAACAATCCGATTGAATTGGTGGCATAATGAGCGCCGAAAGTTTACATAAGACAATAATGTTGTATGGCGAATTATGTTCGACCAGACCATATTGAATCAGCAAGGGTCAACAAATATACGATGCAAGATACAGCTCCCACCAACGAAAGGGCTGCAATAAAGATTGCAAGAGATATCGTGGGAGATATCCAGGAACGAGCTTTACGACCGGGAACAAAACTTGACCCTGAGCATGTAATGATTCAGAAGTTCGGCGTTTCTCGCGCTACCGTTAGAGAGGCCTTGAGGTTTCTCGAGCTTCAGGGAACGCTGAGGATTAAAGCTGGTCCTGGCGGAGGTCCGGTTGTGAGTGTGCCTGACATAGACAACTTGACCAGCGCAATCTCGCTTCAGCTGCAGTTTGCAAATGCTTCTTTTAAAACAGTTCTCGATGCGAGAAGGTCCGTCTATTCTTCACTCGTTGCAGAGGCGGCAGAGAATGCAGACCATCAGGATCTGGTTAATCTGCGAAACTGTGTTGAACGCCTGAAAGAAGCTGTCAGCGACCCTGACGAACACACACGCGAAGCCCGACGTTTCTATGAACTGATTGCTACAGCATCAAAGAATCTCGTGCTTGGTTTTCTCGTTAACGCTTTACACCGGATGTCTCAACACTCTGGCATCGTATTCGACCTGGACCATCGGCGCGCACATGCAAAGAATTCAAGACTCATTTTGGATGCAATTGAAGCAGGGGAATCCGAAGCAGCACGTTTGATGTCACAGCGGATGCACAGCGCAGCAAAACGCTATTGGGAGAAGCACGCGCCCGAGTTGCTGGAAATGCCAGTGTCCTGGATAACCTGACAAGCTGGCCTGTCGGTTATCTGATCGACGCCATCATAAACGGCTTCCCCCACGTACCAGACGCCCCGGCCGAGCACCCGTGTCCTGATCCCGGCGGCGAGTGATAACGCCATTCAACAGTGTGGCTTCATACCCGGAAATCTTCTGTAACAACCGTGCGCCACCGGCTGGCAAATCAGCATGAGAAACGGGCATATCGACAGATAGCGCATTCATGTCGATAACATTGATGTCGGCGCGCATGCCAGCCTGCAATGCCCCGCGGTCCTTGAGCCCGTAGAGCAATGCATTGCGACGCGTTTGCTTTTCGACGATGAACTCGATCGGCAGGCCTTCCCCGCGTGTACGCCCTCCAGCCCAATGTTTAAGCTGTGTTGTTGGCATTGATCCATCCGCGATAAGGTGTACGTGGGCACCTGCATCGGCTAACCCGGTGACAGTTTCAGGATGAGCTAGCATTTCACGCACAACATTGAGATTTCCATCTCGGTAGTTAGCACTCAGTATTGCCGCAAAACCGGTGCCCCCGTTTTCAATCAGATAGTCATAAAGCACGTCGTCAATAGGTTTACCTGTTCGCGAAGCACGGCCACCAAGTGAATCTTCAACTTTGGGCTCATAATCAAATCCATCAGACAGTGGGTAGAGGTTCGCTGCATTGAATAAAAAGACGTTGGCCAGAGCTGCCATTGATCCAGCATCCTTGACCTGACGATCAACATCCGCCAAAACCTTGCGCTTCATTTCGGGATCACGCATGCGCTCAACTCGCTCAGCCAAAGGCAATGAAGCGAGTTCGTCTATGTAGACTCCGCGATTCATAAACCCGTGATAGCCCCCGAGGCCAGACAGTAAACCGATTTGTCGTGACGCAACTTGTGGACGCAGGCAAGCGCCCTTGGTGTTTTGCTGACTGGCAAACTGCAAGACCTTTCGCCAGTCATCGGGATGATCTGGTGTCTGGATGGTTGTGAAGGTCACCGGTAACCCGCTCTTCTTTGAAAGTGTTGCCAACATATCCATTTCCTGTTCGGCAGTGAAGCGCTCGCCGCCAAAAATTGTCATGTCACCAATGGAGGAAGATGATATTGCTTCGATAACGGCCCCACCACCCTTAGCGATGCCTTGTGCAATTGCGATGAGCTCTTCAGCACTGGCATAGGTGCCAGGAATAGCCGCGCCATCAATGCTGCGGTGAAAGATGGTGCGCGATGTCGAAAACCCAAGTGCCCCTGCACGTGCAGCCGATTCAGCCATGAGCCGCATCTTCGCGATATCCTCGGCTGTTGCATCCTCGTGATTCATCGCGCGCTCGCCCATTACCTGCAATCGCAGCGCGCTGTGTGGTAGCTGGGCACCAAAATCCATGGAGTAACTTCGTTCGCCAATGTAATCCAGATATTGCTCAAACGTGTTCCACGCACCCCAGGGCACACCTTCGGCCAAAGCTGTACCCGGGATATCCTCAACGCCTTCCATGACATCCATCAGGGCTTGTTCGTCACCGTCGCGGTAAGGGGCAAAACCAACACCGCAATTTCCCATGACAAAAGTTGTGACGCCGTTACTGAATGAGGGGTCCAGGGTGTCGTCCCAGGCGACCTGGCCATCATAGTGCGTGTGAATATCGACCCAGCCCGGAGCTACAACGGCGCCGTCTGCGTCGATAACCTCAGCGCCTGACGCCTCGATTTTGCCACCTACCTCAACGATTTTGTTTCCTGCAATCGCAACGTCTCCCGACACGGGTCGTGAGCCTGT
>ENA-UZWY01026101-UZWY01026101.1-metagenome-genome-assembly--contig:-Day-2--50m-contig-26101_pt1 | contig 10692 bp, 9 predicted proteins | sample MGYA00260341_ERZ794901 | MGnify/ENA metagenome assembly ERZ794901 | reverse complement strand
TTGCTTTTGAAGCTGCCTCTGTTTCTGTAATTTCAATGTTTAAATTACCTTCTTCAATTTCAAATTCTTTTTTAATTAACTCGACTCTGTTATTAGCCTCTTTAATCCAGCTTTCTGCAGCAGTAACTGTTGCAAAGCTTTCTCTTGGTATGGCATTGCGTAAGCTACCACCATTAATTTCCACTATTTGTAAATTATGGTCTTGACACAGATACATTAAGCGGTTCATGATTTTATTGGCGTTCCCTCTTTCAAGATCAATATCTACCCCAGAGTGGCCACCTTTTAAGCCATTTACTGTAATGCTAAATGTTTTAGAACCGGCTGCAACATCAACCGCATTGTAGTTGTAATTTGTGTTGGTATCAATACCTCCAGCACAACCAATGCTAAATTCGTCATCGTCTTCTGTATCTAGATTTAATAGAATTTGACCTTCTAAAATGCCTTGTTCTAAATTCATAGCACCTGTCATACCGGTTTCTTCATCTATTGTAAACAATGCTTCAATAGCAGGATGTGGAATATCGGTAGAAGATAAAAGAGCCATAATTGCTGCGTCTCCCATACCATTATCGGCACCCAAAGTGGTACCTTTTGCTCTTACCCAGTCGCCATCAATATACATTTCAATACCTTGAGTGTCAAAATCAAACTCAGTATCAGCATTTTTTTGGCAAACCATGTCTAAATGACTCTGAAGAATAACAGTTTTTCTATCCTCCATACCTTTAGTAGCTGATTTTTTAATTATTACATTACCAATGGTATCAGTGTGTGTATCTAAACCAAGTTTTTTTCCAAACTCTTGCATAAAAACAATTATTTTTTCTTCCTTTTTACTAGGTCGAGGTACTTCATTTAAATCAGCAAAATGATTCCAAACAACTTTTGGCTTTAAGTCTCTTACATTCATTGCCCGCAAATTTAAATAATTGTTTGTTTCTAGGCTTTTGTCTACGTAATAAAATAGACTATAAATTATGTTTAAGCTTTTACTTCTGTAGTTTTTACATTGTGCTTAAAATAGGGTAGTTTTATTATCCTCTGCAACTACTTCAGCATACTCCTTAGGCTTAGTCGCTGAAATAGTGTTACCAGTTGAATTTTTCCCTTTGATGGGAGCAACTGTAAATGCTTTTAATTCTTCTTCTACAAAAGGAAGAACCAAATCATTCAATAACTTTTGATCGATGGGATTTTCAGCATTCAATAACCATTTGTTTTCTAACTCGGTTGGAAGAATTAGCGGCATTCTAGGTTCTTTTAACTTAGGATTGTTATGGATTTTGGTCATTAAATTGTTAGCCTTGGTTGTAACAATAGAAAATGTAATTATTTCTTCTCCTAAATCTGGGTTATACCATTTGCTATATAGTCCAGCGACTGTAAGCAATTCCTCGTTCTTACTCGTAATATAATAGGGGTATGTTTTTTTATTAATGTGCCTATGCTCGTAAAACCCTTCAATATGTATTAAACACTTACCGCTTCTTGCCGCTTGTCTAAAACTTGGTTTATCAAACATTGTTTCGGCTCTTGCATTAAGGGTTTTGTTCCATAATTGATTTTTTTGCTGGCTGTCTCTTACCCAATAAGGCACCAGACCCCAAGTCGCTATTATAGGTGTATAGAGATCCTCTTCTGTATAAATTATAAGCTTTGGATGTGTAAATCCAGATGCGTGGTTTAACTCTATTTGCTCTGGAGTGAAAATGCTAAGCTTTTCATTAATCTCATTTATTTCCTGCAAGTTGCCATCCAAAATAGCCCTTCTAAGCTGCTTTTCCAATGATGTTTTAATATCGTAACACATCGCTTACGAAAGTAGTGATAGACATCAATTTAAACTACATTTGTGCGGTGTTTGTAAGTGGGTTTACATTTATTAAAAATGCTATAAAATTGGACTATCCAATTGCTGAAGCAATAAAATCTGTTCTGCCATTGGTAGATGAGATGGTGGTTGCTGTTGGTAATGGAGAAGATGAAACTCGCGACCTTGTTAAGAGTTTAAGTTCTAAAATTAAGATTATTGATACCATTTGGGACGAAAAACTGAGAGAAGGAGGAGAGGTACTTGCAGCGGAAACAGACAAAGCCTTTTCTGAAATAAATCCTATTTCTAATTGGTGCATTTACATTCAGGGTGATGAGTGCATCCACGAAAAATATTATAATGAAATACGTCAGCAAATGAAGGCGTTTAAAGATAATCCATCTGTAGATGGATTACTCTTTGATTATGTGCATTTTTATGGCAGTTACGATTATGTTGGTGACAGTAGAACGTGGTATAGAAAAGAAATAAGAGTAATTAAAAATAACGCAGAAATTAAAAGTTGGAAAGATGCTCAAGGATTTAGAAGAAATGGTAAAAAGCTCAAAGTAATTCCAATAAACGCATCTATATATCATTATGGTTGGGTGAGGCATCCCAAATATCAAATGGCTAAGCAACTAGAAGCACATAAACTATGGCATAGCGATGAGTTTATTGCAAACAAGTTTGATGCTGACAAAAACTTTGACTATTCTCAAATTGATTCTATTAAGCGGTTTGAGGGTGCACATCCAATAGTTATGTTGGACAGAATTAAGGCGATGAATTGGACCTTTGAACGTGATCCAAAGGTTAAAAAATTTGGTCTAAAAAAGGGATTGCTGTACTTTATGGAGAAACACACAGGTTATAGGATAGGGGAAAATAAAAATTATAAGATTATAGGTTAAGTATCATGACCCATTATCAATCTATAAAGATATTTTGTCCGGACCCTAGCAATAGGCATTATTACATTTTCAATTTAATATTCAAAGACTTATTGGGAGTAAGTTGGGAAATTACAGATAATATAAACGAATCTCATATAAATTACTCAAAATCAACAAGTAACAATCTTAATTGCATACCGTATGGACTGTTAGAAGAAGAAGGATTAAACCCAGTAAACGTTGAAAGAGTAAAGATTGAACCCTATAAAAACTCTCACTGCTTTTACAAGACAAGCAAAACTGCCGAAATTACATTTGATATATTTTCAGCGGCTTTTTTTTTAGTCAGCAGATACCAAGAAAATTTAGAATATGTACCCGATGATCATAACCGTTTTCCAGCCCATTTAGATGTTTTAGCAGAACATAAAATATTGGATCAACCATTGGTAAATCAATGGGCCTTAATACTTGAAGAAATTCTTTCTAGTAAATACCATTCATTAGAATTTATACCTCGAAAATTCGAGTACATTTCTACAATAGACATTGATCAAGCTTGGAAGTATAAAAACAAGGGCTTATGGAGAAATTTTGCTGGGATGTTTAGAGACTTGTTGGCTATGAAATGGGATAATCTCTTTGAAAGGTGGCCAGTTATTTTAGGATTGAAGCGAGATCCCTTTTTTAATTATGATTGGCAAGATAGAGTTCATAATAAATACAAAATAGCCGTAAACTATTTCATTCTCTTAGGAAAAAAAAGCAAGTACGATAAGAATATTAGTCCTAAGAATAAAGCTTTTCAGAGGTTAATCAAGCGACTAAAAAACACAAATAAATATCAAATTGGCATACATCCAAGTTACACTAGCAACATTAATAAGAAACTTATTTCCGATCAAATTAAACGTTTAGAAACAGTAATTGGAGGTAAAATAGACAAAAACCGGCAACACTTTTTAATGCATACAATGCCAGAAACGTATAGCTGCTTAATAGAAAATAGAATATGTGAAGACCACACAATGGGCTACTCTACACACTTAGGTTTTAGGGGTGGAATTGCAGCACCATATTATTATTTTGATTTTACCAAAAACAATGCATCTAGCTTAAAACTAATACCCTTTGCGGCAATGGATATTACGCCAATGCACTATTTAAACCTTTCACCAAATGAAGCGATTGAAACATTAAACGGCTTAATTAGAAATGTGAAGCAAGTTGGCGGGTTATTCGTAACACTTTGGCACAATGAAAGTCTTAGCGAAACTGAAAGATGGAAAGGATGGAGAGTAGTTTATGAAAAAGTATTGCAAGAGGCAAATGCTTCTAAACTACCTTAATATTTTGTAATTAGATAATCGGTGTTGTACTTCTAAACTTAACACATACACCCCTTTTGCCAGATCACTAGGAGCAAACTCTATTCTGCTGTTACTCGTTCCAGTTTTTATTACATCACCAAGTTCATTGTATAAAGTCCATTGCACATCCATCTTTGGAATATCTATTAACAAATTTCCTCTTCCATTTCTAAAAGCCGAACTGTTTTTTATTACAAAAATACTATTATCCAATAATGGTAAGCTTGCTCCGTAGCTCATAAAACCTGCTTCTACCATACAAGTTTTAATGGAAGAATAATATCTAGAAAGAGATTGCATACTGTCTACTGTTATTAATGCTTGAGCCATTTGAGGCATTGTGGTATTTGGTCCCTGATAATATAAATGTTCTAACACAAGGCTGTCGGTTGCTTCTCGACCAATAAAGTCGTGTACACACATGAGTGCACTAGACCACATATCCCTATCTCCGTCCTTAAAATTTCTTAAATCTTGCGGATACTTACGATTTGTATTTATATCTATCCCACCCCAAAACTCATTAAAACCATCCCAAGAAAAAACCTGATTTGATGTATTATCATTAAATGTTAGGCTATATGCCTTGCTCATATAGTCACAAATGCCTTCTTCCATAGCTTCACGCTGGTTACCAACGGTAGTGTTCTCAGAAGCAGTTTCACTTAAGGAATGTACATATTCGTGGATGACTACTTCTCCATCTTCAGCATCATCAACTCCACCTTCTCCAAATTGCAAGGTGTGGTCTGTTGGGTCATAAGCCGAATTATCATCACCGGAAAATGCGTGAACATCTACCTTAATTTTATTTGTAAGGGCATCAAACCCCAAGCCATCAACATACTCGCCCATTTTATTAATATGGTAATATGTATTTACAGCCTCAAAATTTTGATCACTTCTATCAAAATCAAAAGTATCGCCTAATTGAGAATAATTGGAGTTATCATTAGGATAACTAATATTACCAAAAAACAAATAATTAGACTCTAGATAGAATCGCCCACTTTCTTCCTTTGTAGGAATTTTTACCCAAAATTGTTCAGATTCTAATTCCGGTGAGTTTTGATCTCCATTATCACTAAAAAGTTGCCCATATTTAGTAGCTGAAGAGTTAATTGGATTTACTGAAAAAATCCTAGCGTGAGCAAAAGAGTCTTTCTTGATATATCTATAATAGTCTTTTGCCAAGAGAATGTTTCCATTTATATCGACATATTCAATTTTGGGAAATTTTATTTCATTATTTACCCTCTTAGATACACTCACTAAGCCCAATGGCGTAGGTAAATATATATTGTGCCTTTCAGAAGTGCTTTTAATCTTAGATTCTTGCTGTATAAAAGATTGTATGAAAACTGAATTGTCTTTGTAGATATGAAGCTTAACTAACGAGAATTCAACCTTATACTCACCAACAAAGTGTTGTAAGGTAATATGCTTTATGCCCAAGCTTTCTACTCGCTTAATTTCATTTAACGATTCATTTGGTGGGAGATTAAAGAACTTCTCCATTTTTTCATTTATCAAAACATCACTTTTTAAAAACGGTAATGTTTTCATAATAAATGTTTTATACGTAGGAGCGAGGTAGCTATTATTTTGTCCTTGTGCTGAAATGAGAGCTAAATTTATTATTAATAATGCTATAATTCTCTTAATCTTCATTTAAAATTACTAAATTATCAATTTTGTTTAAATCAGTCCGTAAGCTAGCTGTCATACTTTGCGAACATTCTATTTCAAATTTATTTCCGGCTGAATTATAAGTATAATGTTTGTTCCGAGCTAAGTAGTTATACAGTAAATAAGAAGTTGCTAAGGGTATTTGACATTCTACCGTTGAGGAGACTATTTTGGTGACAATTTCAGCCTTATCAATGCACTCCATTGCAGCTCCTCCATAAGCATCTATTAATCCTGGTATTCCTAGCTTTTTACCTCCGTAATATCGCACAACAGCACATCCTATAAAAGTTAAATTATTGGAAAGTAAAGCATTTAATATGGGTCGACCAGAACTATTGCTTGGTTCTCCATCGTCACTAAACTTTTTATAATCCCTCTGTAAACCAATTACACAAGCAGAACAAACATGTGTTGCATCCGCAAACTCCTCCTTATACTCTTTAATTTTCAGTTCAAAATCATTAGAATTTTTAACAGGAAATAAAAAACCATAAAATTTACTACTACCTGCTTTATATTCACTGGTATAAATACAATTTATGCCTAAAAATTGATCAGTTTCCATAGGCTATTATAATAATGGACAACACTGCTAAACCAACTCCAATTTTGTTTTTAATACTAAGATGCTCCTTAAAAAAAACAACTGACAAAATTGTACTGAGTAATACAATACCAACATTATTTATGCCAAATACAAAGGCACTTTTTAGGCTAAAAGCATTAATTGCTTCTAATAAGAAAAGGATAGAAAAATAGTTTGGTATTCCTAAAATTACTCCGGCTTTTAAACTGGTTTTATTGAGCAAGGATAAGCTGCCTTTAGATTTAACTAGAAACACAAGGATACCCGCAATAAAGGCTCCTAAAAAGATAGAATATGAAATTGTATTTAAACTAACTTTCTCAACATAAGCAGTTTGCAACGCTTTTAACGCAGTGTCAATAACACCGCTACCTAAAAAAACTATTACAGGAAACAAATAATACTTCTTTGGTATATCTAAATGTTTCTTAACACTGATAAAATAGATGCTTAATAAAGAAATTATAATTCCAAAGAAAAACAACGTAGATATTTCTTCGTTAGCAAAGAAATATGCAAACATTATGGGCACTACAACAGCCATCTTACTACTAACTGCATTTACACTAATGCCTATCTTTTCTACAGTGGATGCCATGCTAAAAAAAATGGCCACGAATAGGAAACCAAGAAAAAGGCAATACAAAAACCAATCTGTAGTTATATAATTTGATAAATCACGTTGATTAGACAACGAAAACCCAATAATAAAGCAAACCAAATAATTTACGAGAATTGCTTGTAATTTACTTACATTGTACTTAGCAAAAGACCTAAAAATTAGGCTAATAAGAGTACTAAAGCAGATGCTTAAAATTAAAAATGTAATGGCCATTATTCTCTTTGATAGGTATAAATATTATCGTTGTTTTGATTATGAACTTTGTTTAAATATTTGTTAGACATTTTTGGTGCTAATACTCCGTTCTGCCATTTTAAATTACTCTTAAAAACTATTGCTTCGTTCCAAAAATTTGCATCAATAAAGGCTTGGAGAACGTGCAATCCACCTTCAATTAAAATACTTTGAATTTTAAGTTCATAAAGCTTCGACAATATTGTACTTAAATCAAAATTATCAAGCACTACAACCTCCACATTGTCTGAGCACTCATATTCATTTGTATTTGCAAACAACAGCGTTCTGCCCGCCTTAAAGACCTTTAAAGAAGGCTTCAAATATTGATCTTTTGATAGAATAATCTTCACAGGATTATTACCCATCCAATAACGTAAATTTAACTTAGGATCGTCTAATAAGGCGGTGTTTGCACCAATAAGTATTGCTTGATGGTTTGCCCTTAATTTATGAACTAAGGCTTTATTCTTTTTGGAGCTAATTTGTTTAGGCTTTAACTTTTGGCTATCTAATCTGCCAATGTAACCATCTGCAGTTTCAGCCCACTTTAGCGTAATAAAAGGTCTCTTTTTTAAATGATAGTAGGAAAATTTACGTATCAAAGAACCGCATTCCTTCTTTAAGTATCCAACTTTTACCTCTATACCAGCTTCTCTTATTAGTTTAATTCCGCTTCCAGCAACTTTTGGATTTGGATCCAACATACCAACATAAACAATTTTTGGTTTCTTCTCAACTATTAAATTAGCACAAGGTGGAGTTTTACCATAAACAGTGCACGGTTCTAGGCTAACATATATTTCACATTCATTTAAGGGTATGTCTTCACACAAATTACTATATGCATTAACCTCTGCATGTGGCCCACCATAATTTTGATGATAACCTTCAGCCACAATAGTGTTATCGTACACAATAACACATCCTACCATTGGATTTGGTGCTACGTACTCTTCACCTAGCTTTGCTAGCTGTATGCAACGTTGTAAATAGTATTGAGGATTTTGCAGAGTCCAAAATTAGCAATAGAATTTAGTTTAACAGAAAAATACATCAAGTGTAACACTACTTTAAATTAATATTGACCCTAAATGACTGCAATTTGTACTTTTTTACATTGTTTTGAGGAACTTATTTAAAATTGAAACTAACCCTTCTTCAAAATCTATATAAACAAAAGCTATCTTTTCTCTATTCGGAGGAAGAGATTGAAGCAATGTTTTGGGTTGCACTACTCAAAGTTGATTGTAAAACAAAGACAGATTTCATTTTAGATGGTTTCACTGAAAATAAAACGAAACACAATCATATTATTGCTGATTTAGAACTATCCAAGCCAATACAATATATTTTGAGAGAAACAGAGTTTTATGGCTTACCATTTGTAGTCGATGAAAATGTGTTAATTCCAAGACCTGAAACTGAAGAATTAGTAAACTGGATTAATTCTGATTTAAATCAAAAACCATATACCATTTTGGATATTGGCACAGGTTCTGGCTGCATTGCAATAGCACTTAAAAGCTTAAGTAACAACTACACTATCACAGGGAGCGATATTGACTCAAAAGCACTAAATATTGCCAAAGAAAATTCAGAAAGATTAGACTTAAATGTAAGATTTACAGTTATTGACATTTTATCTGACAACATCAATTATTACGATATTTTGGTAAGTAATCCACCATATATACATAGGAACGAACAGTCAACTATGAAATCAAATGTTATTGATTATGAGCCACATTTAGCACTTTTTGTTGAAGACAATGATGTTTTGCTATTTTATAAAAAAATTGTGAATATCAGTATAATTCAAAAGAACATCGTTTATTTTGAAACAAGCGAACACTATAAAAAGGATTTGAGCACTTGGTTAGAATCAAAAAATGTGAATTTTACTTGGAGAAAAGACCTCATGGGTAAATTTCGAATGCTTAAAATTGATAATTCAAGATAAAACTTCTTAAGATTACAAAAGAACCTGAGTTTTGGTTCATAATAATCTTTAACGAAGTTATTTTACACCTATATATCTAAAATAACAACGAAGCTAATTATGTAGTTTGGGGATATTATTTTCAATCGTTATTTATTGGTTTTTAGCATGTTGTATTGAGCATAGTGAAGAGTTTTAAATACACAGGATCTTTTCTACCTCTAAAAAAACATGCATTTACCATTTTCTTTATTTTCCACTTTGGATTGTTTCATGTTGTATACTTCGTATTTCTACTCGGAATGGGTACAAGCAATATAGATGAGATAGTTTCTCTTTACAATTTCCTTAAAGTTACCATTTTGTACCTGGTAGTTAATTCCTTTTTCTTGGTTCTTAGAGATTTAATGTCAAACTCACCTAACTACCCAAATCCCTCTTTAGTAGCTTCTTACCTCAGAATTATACCTATTCATTTGTTGATTATTTTAAAACCTATAACTCAAGATGGTATTGCTCAAAATGCATTTTTAATTTTCATAGTTTTAAAGGTGTTTTTTGATATCGTGGTTTATCTCTTCACTTAAAAGAAATTAGCAATATTTTTCTTTGGTGAAACCACTGAATAAAAGCTATTTAGACTTATTTTACTCCTCATTGTAAAGGCAATGTAGCCTATGGTAAAATTATCCCCAATTTTGTAAATTAAATGTGGGTATTTTGAAGTTATATTGTTGCCACCAATGGCCATTTACTTATAGATTGCAGGCCTTAACTAATCATTTACTAAATGAATTCGGAAAACGAAAAAATTATACCAATTAACATTGAAGAGGAAATGAAAACAGCCTACATCGATTATTCGATGTCGGTTATAGTTTCAAGAGCTCTTCCGGATGTTAGGGACGGACTTAAGCCGGTTCACAGAAGAGTTTTGTATGGAATGACTGAGCTTGGCTTAGCAAGTAATCGTCCCTACAAGAAATCGGCAAGAATTGTAGGAGAAGTTCTAGGTAAGTATCATCCTCACGGAGACACATCTGTTTACGATACAATGGTACGTATGGCTCAAGATTGGAGTTTACGTTACCCAATGGTAGATGGGCAAGGAAACTTTGGCTCTATTGACGGAGATCCTCCTGCAGCTATGAGATATACTGAAGCAAGAATGAGAAAACTTGCTGAAGAGATGCTTTCAGACATTGACAAGAACACCGTCGACTTTAGACCAAACTTTGACGATAGTTTAAGTGAACCAACAGTTTTACCTGCACGTATTCCTAGTTTACTTGTTAATGGTGCAGCTGGTATTGCTGTAGGTATGGCTACTAATATGGCTCCACATAATCTAACTGAGGTAATTGACGGAACTGTTGCATATATTGATAATCCTGATATTGAAGTATCAGAATTAACAGAATTTGTAAAAGCACCTGATTTTCCAACGGGAGGCATAATCTATGGTACTGAGGGTGTTAAACAAGCTTTCGAAACTGGTCGTGGACGTATTGTTATGCGAGGAAAGGCTGAA
>ENA-UZWY01006488-UZWY01006488.1-metagenome-genome-assembly--contig:-Day-2--50m-contig-6488_pt1 | contig 10694 bp, 7 predicted proteins | sample MGYA00260341_ERZ794901 | MGnify/ENA metagenome assembly ERZ794901 | reverse complement strand
GTTGATCCTCTTGTAACGGTTGGAGTGTTTGGTCGTGTCATCGTGCTAAGCGGACCAGAAGGCAGCAATCAACAATAATCTTGCAGACGTAAACTTGCAACAATAAGGTGAAGTGCCCCCTTATCAATGCCTCCTGTTCATGATACCTGCATAGTATCACACTTTAGCATACCTGAGTTTTACTACCCTAGCTTCTGTGAAACGTTGAGCATCTGTTAGTCATGAAGGTTGAGTGCCGCAATTAAACCGAAAAGTTTGGCACAAAAAACACTACAGAAGCAGAGGCCCCATTTATGATGCCAAGTAATAGGCACAGTGTAGCTACTACTCTTCTACTTTTGTTAATTCTCTTTTTGCTCGGTAGATCTATTCATAGAACCGTGTTTGTCATAATAACCCGGATCGTTTTCTTCTGTTTGTTTTCTAGCGCCATAGAAGATATTCCAAATTGTAAAGTAGATATAAACTGAAAATATCAATCCCCCAATAATAAAGAATCCTAAACTCATGTGTTTCGTCTTTGTCTGATTGCTATTGCAAAAAGGAGGATAGTTCCTGGCCAGTGTGCTGAATACTGAGCTTCTTCTGTCATTCCAGCTAATCCGTAACCTACTGAATAAAGTAGACACATAAATGCTAAAATTACTGGGTACCAGTTATTAAAGAATTTTTTAAACTTGTTAATTTTTTTCATATATGTGATTTTAAGTTAGTGTCACTAGCATGACTAAGCCACGGTCATGTGTTATTTTTCTTCAGGGTCAAAGCTTAGGCTTAGGCTGTTAACGCAATACCTTAGTTTCGTTTCTGTTGGCCCATCATCAAACACATGCCCGAGGTGTCCGCCGCATTTGGTGCACAGTATCTCCGTTCTGACCATTCCACCACTGATGTCACGTATTTCTGTTATGGCCCCTTCTCTAACCTCTTTATCAAAGCTGGGCCACCCACAATGGGCATCAAATTTTGATGAGGATTCAAACAATTCAGTGCCACAGCCGGAACAGCTATAAATTCCTCGTTTGACGTGTTGATCAAACTCGCCAGTACCAGGATATTCTGTTCCTTTTTGACGAAGAATCCTAAATTTTTCAGGACCTAACTCCTTGAGCCATTGAGATTCATCTTTAACTATTTCAGGCTTGAAATCAGACATTTTAGCAATTGTTTGAGATTGGCATTGAATAATGGAAAAAAATAGCAGTGACCCGAGAATGTAATTTTTCATTAGAATGGGTGAGACATGGTTATGCTATCAAATCTAACCGAGGTTGCATAAAAATAACCAAGTCCAAATACCGTTGTGTCATCTTGCCTTCTAATATTACCAATTTGCGGGCTGTAAGGCACACTAAACAAACCACCATTATTTACGTTCCCGCTCATGATCTCTAGGAATTTGTATAGCTGAGGCGATGCCGTTCGTGTCTCATAAACAATTTTAATTAACGTATCCCTGTAGACCGTATAGGGAGGACCAATAAAGTTTAATCTAGCAATCCGCTGTCCCTCAATGTACTCATCGTCATTGTATAAATTGATACTGGCGGGTAAACTTACCTCTGTCTGTTGAGGATCAAAAGGTCCTGCCTGTCCATTGGGCGCATATATTTTTGTCGTAGCATATGACTTTACCCAGTACCCATTCCCTTTACCTACAGGGTCGTCAAAGAATTGGTATGGGCTATAATATGCAGAATCTACATCTGCGTAATTTACCGTATCACCCAAATTGAAGTCATAGTACACACTATCCCCTTCAAGGATGGGAAACAGGGGGAACACCAATGTGAATGGTGCCTTGCACTCATCTAAAGTACTTTCCCACACACCTGAGGCTTCGCCATAGGTTGGTGGAATAACTACTTCTATGCGATAACTGTGAGATGGCAAGCTCTTAAAAGCTACTTCCCCATAACGTCCGCCACTTTCTTCTGTCAATGCACCCATTAGAGAGTCACCATCAAACAGTTGGATGCTTGCCCCTACAATTCCCTGAAGCGCTCCATTGTCTAAGTATGGGTTGCTTAACTTTAATTCCACATAAGTACCAAGAGTATCTACGTTGGTTACAGCTCCGCTGATGCTAACAGCAGATGAGCTATTGTAAACATCAGTTCTAACGCGATCTGTAACGTCAGTTTCACATGAAGTGAATGCAATGGCCGTAGCCGCAATGAGTGCAATTTTTTTCATGTTCTATTAAAAGTTTAAATTATATGTTATGGATGGAATGGCTGTTGCAAAAATGCTAAGCTGTGTAGCCTTTGTCTCTCCAGTTGCATTACCGTTATTGTCAACCACCTCTTCAAAAAAGATGCTGAATGCATTCTTGCGTGCATAGGCATTGTAAACACCAAAATTCCAGCTCCCCTCCCAATTTCGGTCTTTTTTGTTAGGTATTCTTACGTCCATACTCAAGTCCAAGCGATGATATGCTGGTGTTCTATTGTTATTCCTTGTTAAGGAGAATGGGTAAAGTATGCCCTCAAACTCAGTCTTAGATTCAGGGTAAGTGTATGGCTTACCTGTTTGATAAATCAACGACCCTGAGAAACTAATGTTTGGTTTCCAAGCATAAGCTGCAACCACCGCAATATCATGTGGTTTATCTTGAGCAGCTGAATACCATTGGCCAAAGTTGATCCATTCATCAGGGGTTGCGCCCAAGTCTACTTGGAGTTCTGAACGACTAAAAGTATAAGCAATCCAACCTGTCAATGCACCAATCTTTTTGTCTAATTGAACCTCTAAGCCATAGCTTCGCCCACGACCAGTCATCAAATCAACTTCGATGTTATCTGTACCTGTAGGTTGCGCACCGTTTTTATAATCAACCAGGTCGCGCATGCTCTTGTAGTAGGTCTCAAGGCTCAATTGCCATTCGCCATTTTTAAAATTGCGGTTCACACCTGCGGCAATTTGATCAGCCGTGCCGGGTTTGATGTATCGTCCTGCTGGTCTCCAAGTGTCAATTGGTAAGGAAGAGGTTGTGTTTGAGATCAAGTGTATGTACTGGCGCATACGGTTATAACTAAGTTTCACCGAACTGTTTTCAGAGCTTTTATAGTTAATTGCTAAACGTGGCTCTATGCCTTGAAGCCCCTCAAATGCTGATATGATATCACTGCTGCTATAGCTTGTTGTATCAATGATTTTTTCGTTGCGATAAGTGCCGGCACTTGTAGGGTTATAGTTGACTACATCACGGGCGCCAATATTGTAAAATGAGCTGTAGCGCAAGCCACCACGTACAGTTAACCGGTTGTTTATCTTCCAGTTGTCTTCAATGTAAAAAGATGGTTCAACTGCATATTCGTTTTGCAGTTCTATTGAAATATCTGCAATTGCGCTATCTATAAAATCAGCGCTTACACTGAAGGGCTCGAAATCATAAACCGTAGCTTCAGCGCCAAAGTTGACTTGGTGCTTAGCATTAGGGAACCAGCTGAAAGCTACCTTATTTGATTGGTTATTGATGTATGCAACATTATCAATTTTTGCCGTTGGGAAGTCAAATCCTATCGCATAATCATAATCTGAATAGATTGAACTTACATTCAAAAACAGTTTGTCGTTGATTAGATAATTCCATCGACCAGTCAACCCTAAATTACCCCAGTTGAAACGCACAAGTCCAGGAACGCCAAAGGCATCCTTTCCATAATATGCACTTAAAAATAAACGGCTCTTGTCATTGAACTTGTAATTCACTTTTGCATTTAGGTCGTAAAAATTAGCAACGATCGTATTGATGTCATCATCCGGTGACAAGCGAAGAAGCAAATCTTGATATGACCTTCTGCCTGCTATCATAAAGCTTGCTTTGTCTTTAACTAAGGGCCCTTCAAACATAACGCGAGAAGATAGAAGGCCTAGACCAATAGTTCCACCGTACTCTTTTGTGTTACCTTCTTTCTGGTGAACGTCCAAGACTGATGAAAGTCTACCACCAAATACAGCTGGCACTCCACCCTTGTAAAGTTTCAAATCGCTAACAGCATCACCATTGAATACTGAGAAAAAACCGAAAATATGAGAGCTGTTGTATACCGGCGCTTGGTCTAGAAGAATCAAGTTTTGATCTGTTTTTCCACCACGAACGTTAAACCCACTTGCACCTTCTCCAACGGTAGTGACCCCCGGAAGAAGTGTTATGGATCTGATTACATCTAATTCACCAAGAAACTGTGGGATGGTTTTAATTTGCTTTGCAGTCAGCTGAGTTGTAGACATTTCTGCACTGTTTAGGTTTTCATCTAATCTTTTTGCATTGACCTGAACCTCAGCCAATTGATTTGCAGATTCCTTTAGTTCAAAGTTGAAGCTTTTGCTAGAGGTGAGATTTATTGTCTTAATGATAGTCTCGTAACCTATATAACTCACTGTAAATGTTTGTTGACCTGCAGGAATCGTAAGAGAGTAGAAACCATAGACATTGGTTACCGTTCCTTGGCGGTCCTGGTTAACAATGGGAACGTTTATGAGCTCTTCTCCAGTGGCAGAATCTCGCATGTAACCACTGATGGTAACATTCTGTGCTGTAATCGACGCACTTAGTAGAAAGCTAAATATGGCAAGCCAGTTTTTCATCTTAAGAAGGTTCTGCAGATTAAAAGGTCCAGTAGTTTGTTTTTTCATCGTTGATATAGCAGTAAATACAGACGGTTTTGTGAGATTTAAAAAGGCGGGTACTTACTAATACCATGCCGGTTATTTTTTTTGTTTAACAAAAGTAAACAAACAATGAACAAAAACAATACTTAGAGGCATAAATATTCCATTTAAAGCTAAAAAAAGACCTCCAATTTCTTAGAAGTCTTTCAATTACTGTGTCGGGATGACAGGACTTGAACCTGCGACCACACGCCCCCCAGGCGTGTACTCTACCACCTGAGCTACATCCCGATGGAGGTCGGCAAATATAAGCTATGACTGTTGAGAAAAAGCAATGATTCATTGCTGTCATCAATGCTTTGACTTTTACATTTGTCCCCATGGAACAACACGATTGCCTCATCATTGGCTCTGGACCTGCAGGGTACACTGCAGCTATTTATGCTTCACGCGCTGACCTCAATCCCATCATGTTTGTGGGGCTTCAGCCTGGTGGGCAATTAACAACAACAACCGAAGTGGATAACTTCCCCGGCTACCCTGAGGGGACCGATGGCAATGCCATGATGGATGACCTCAAGAAGCAGGCAGAGAGGTTTGGCACTGATGTGCGTTGGGGAATGGTCACAGAAGTTGACTTTGCTAACAAAGCAGGAGACTACCACACCCTAACCATTGATGGTGAGACAAAGATTCAAGCAAAAACTGTCATCATATCAACCGGTGCAACAGCAAAATACTTGGGATTGCCTTCCGAGGAAAAGTTCATGGGCTTTGGCGTAAGTGCCTGCGCTGTCTGTGATGGGTTCTTTTACAAAGGGCAAGAGGTTGTGGTGGTAGGAGCTGGAGACACAGCAGCTGAAGAAGCTACCTACCTAGCGAAAATCTGTCCCAAGGTTACCCTACTTGTTCGACGTGATCAAATGCGTGCATCGAAAGCCATGCAAAACCGTGTCCTGAACACAAATAACATTGAGATCAAGTGGAACACTGAAACCGTTGAAATACAGGGGGGTCAATCAGTTGAAACGGTTGTAGTAAAAAACACCCTGACGGGCGAAATTGAAAACATTGCCGCAAGCGGCTTCTTTGTAGCCATTGGGCATAAGCCTAACACGGACATCTTCAAGGGCATCCTTGACATGGACGAAACGGGCTACCTCACTCCTACCCTGGGCAAAACAGCCACCAACAAACCTGGTGTTTTTGCAGCAGGCGACGTGGCTGACAAGGTCTACCGACAGGCAGTCACGGCTGCAGGAACTGGCTGCATGGCTGCCTTGGAAAGCGAACGCTACCTATCTGAGGTTCATTAGCTCAGTCAGGTAGCATTCGAATAATTTATGTGATCGTTGCTGTTGAAGCGCTAGTAGCGGCTACTGCCTCCACCGCCACGGTAACCGCCGCCGCCACCGCCACGGTAACCACCGCCGCCGCCACGATTTCCGCCACCGCCACCGCCGCCACGGTAACCACCGCCGCCGCCACGATTTCCGCCACCGCCACTGCGGTTTCCGCCACGGTAGCCTCCGCCTCTGCGATTGCGGTTGCCGCCATCTCTGTCTCTAGATTCTCTGCCGACATGATGCTCTACAGCATCAAGCTTGATTTCAATACCTTCCCACTTAGCGCCTTCAATCTCTTCTTTAATTTTGTCAACTGCTGTTTTTGGAACTGTGAAATACCCATGAGCTGGGGCCACATTCACACCTTGCACATCAAAGTCACCCAATCCAGCTGACTCACGAACAAAGTCTTTAAGCAAGGGCCAAGAGAATCCAGCTTTCTCACCTAAGTTGATCCAGAATCGTTGCTCATCTTCTCGACCTCCTCTGCTATGGTTGCCACGTTCACCCCTTTCGCCGCGATCAGGACGATCTTTTCTTCCGCCTTGAGCGGGTGCATTTAGATCCAAATCGGTATGCTCTGCATAGTGACGGAAAAGGGTTTCAAATTCCGCAGATAAGAAATGCTCAATGATCTCCGCTTTCTTCAATGACTTAAACATGGGAACAACGGTCTCAATGAATGGTGCGATGACTTCCTTGCCTTTGTCCTGTTTAACAACACGATCAGCAAAATTAATCAACTGACCCGTTACCACATCTTGGCGTGAAGGGAAATCATGCTGTGGAATTTTTCGTCCGATTTGACGCTCAAGAATGTTGATTTTTCTTGACTCAGTCGGGGTCAACAGAGCCCATGACTCACCTACCTTGCCAGCACGACCTGTGCGACCAGAACGGTGGGTGTAGGCTTCTTTATCCTTTGGCATCCTGAAGTGGACAACATGGGTGATGTCTTGCACATCAATACCCCTTGCAGCAACATCTGTGCAAACCAAGTAACGAATCTGCTTGTTACGGAATGCATGCATGACCAAGTCACGCTGTTGCTGAGAAAGTTCACCATGCAATGCAGCTGAGGTGTAGCCATCACCAATGAGTTGTTCAGACAATTCCCTTGTTTCAACCCTGGTCGGACAAAAGATCATGCCATAGAAACCTGGCGCGCTATCAAGCAAACGGCGCAATCCAGCGTATCGACGATCGCGATGTGTCACGAATAATTTATGTTCAACGGAGGTGGTCGCTTCATTGCGGCCACTGATCATCACCTTCAAAGGATTCTCCATGAAGTCTTTGATGATGCGCTCAATCTCTCTAGGCAAAGTGGCAGAAAACAACCATGTGGCAGAATTCTCACTCACTTGAGCAAGGATTTCACGAACATCATCCAAGAAACCCATGTTCAACATCTCATCTGACTCATCCAAAACCACGGTTTCAACCTGACTCAGGTCCATGGCACGTCGAGCGATCAAATCCTTCAAACGCCCTGGCGTAGCAACAACTATGTCCACACCTCGCTTCAAGGATTGAATCTGATCCCTTACCGATGATCCGCCATAAGCAGCCATGATACGAATTTGCGGCATGTGCGCTGCATACTTCTCCATTTCGCCTGTAATCTGAACACAGAGCTCACGGGTTGGAGAAAGAATCAGCCCTTTGGGTTTTTTGTTTCCTCCCGCATCCACTAAATGGTGTAACATCGGAAGGCCAAAGGCGGCAGTCTTGCCTGTGCCTGTTTGTGCCAAGGCTAGCATGTCCCTGCCTCCTTCGAGGAGTTCGGGGATGGCTTTTGCTTGAACGGGTGTGGCCTCGGTGAAGCCTAAGTCGGTTACGGCCTGAACCAATGGTTCAACTAGGCCTAAATCTGAAAAAGTGGTCATGGTAAAATATTTAAAAAGCGTACAGCTGTATAAGCCGGATTCTGTTCACGCCTCACGGCGTGTCCCTGTCATTCCTCTAGGCGGCATGTCACCATGACGCTCTATCTGCCTACCCGCCAGGTTGAACGAACCGTTCTCAAACCCTGGCCTACATGGCATTTCATCCCGCGAGGTTTACCTAGCTGAAGCAGTTACCTGCTCCACTGGTGAGCTCTTACCTCACCTTTTCACCCTTACCAAATCGACTCGTACGAGGCCGATGGCGGTCTACCTTTCTGCGGCACTATCTATCGACCCAGCCCGAAGGCTGTGCCGCCTTCCTGTTAGGAAGCGCGGTGCTCTGTGATGTCCGGACTTTCCTCTTCATGATAAATCGTGAAGCGACAAGGCCAGCTATACGCGGCGCAAAGGTACTCTTTTGTCGTCAACTCCTATTGTCTGGACTGAAAACCACTTCTGAACCCCATGCTTCACGCCGGGAAACAATACGCCATTGTCCTGTCTGCTTAAGGAAACGATCAATGGCAGCTTTCAGCTTTCCTTGCCCAACACCATGGTTGATTAACACCCTTTGGCTATTTGATCTTCTGGCCAACAGCAAAGATTGCTTCAAGCAGGCCAACTGATGTGCCATTGGCTCCAACCCCTGATTCAAGCTAGGCAAAGCTGATAAATGCAAATCTATAACGTACAATTCAGGGTCTTTAGATGGCTTGGGGGCTTGCTTGGTTTTTTCTGTCAGATTTGGCGCGGGAAGTTCTCCATAATCCAATGGCTGCTTCAACATCACACTTGATTGAGGGAATTGCAACAGCATGTCATCAACAGATAGCGTTACTGCTTCCCCATCAATAGCTACAATTTTCCCTTGCTCTACACCGTCAATGATGACACCATGGTCTCCAATCTTCATGATCACAAGATAAAAAAAGCCCCCGGCGCAAACCGGGGGCTTCTTGAATTAAAAAACTAAAGCTTACTGAAGCACAACACGAAGGTTGTTCTCTCCAGCTTCTCCAGCCAGACGGATGGTGTAAACACCCTTCGCTAGATCTCTCAAGTCCATCGGTATGGATACAAGTCCAGATTGCTTGGCAACCGTTTCTTGAACAAGCACCTGGCCCACGCCATTGACAACCTGAAGCAAGCCCTCGAAGTCACTCATGCCATCGATGGTAATCATCAACTGGCCATTGGATGGGTTCGGGTAAGCTTGAATCAATTGACCCAAGACATTCTCATCCAGACCAACATGGCTAGTTACCTGGAAGGAAACGCTGTCACTTGAACCACATACAGTGTCCATCACAACCAAGCTGACGGTGTAAACACCTGCCGTCGGGTAGCTATGCTGAACCATGAGGCCTGAACCAACATTGCCATCGCCATAGGTCCAGTCATAGGTCTGACCGTATGAACCAGTGGCATCAAAGTCATAGGTACCCGAAGCAGGAACTGTCTCAGTACCTGAACCAACTGCCAATGCCGTGTCGCTGTTGAGAAAGAAGCTTACTGGCTTACGCAGGTTAGAACAAGACGTCGATGTGCCAACCATCTTCATGTTGGGTCTACTGGTAGTGCCAATTGCATTCGTTATCACACCGGGTGTGCAACCTGATGCCGATGAGGCGTCTGCGTACCCATCAATGGTAGCTGTATGTGCTGCCGTGTGGTAGTAAACAGAGTAGTTGCCTGTCCATGCGCTGTTATCAAAGCAAACTTCAAAGACCACATTGCTTGCACCATCCCACATGAAGTTTGTGGTGAAGTAATGCATGTTCCAACCTGTTGTCGGAGCCAACGACGTGTTGGTGTACACACTAGTGAAGGACGTTGAAGTGATGAAACCTGTGGCAGGAATACTTGCCACATTGCCTGCCTTGATGGCAAAGTTAGCCATAGGTGCTGAATTGGTTGCTGCCACATCAAAGCCAATGGCTGAAATCTGACTTGCGCCATAGCCACCTGTCATGGCGGCCATCTCAGCTGCAGTCACAATGTACTGTGCGCGACCATCCATGTAATAGGTCTTGTACGGCGTGATTCGCGTGTTTGTACCTGTCGTCAAAGTACCACTGCCGATGGCGGAAGTATCAGTGCTTGACAAGTATCCCACATAGTAGGTGCTTTGGCCAGCAGTAGAAACAGTGTAGTCGTCACCTTCAGCCAACGTTGTCGTATCGGTTGCATTAGCGTACCATCCATAAAGCACGCCTGCTACAGGCGAAGCGCTTAGCATGGTGCTATCAACTGAAGAGCAAACGGTATCCCCTGTAATTACCACAGGTTCATAGGAGATAATGCTCGTAGTTGTATTACTCAAAGAGTCATTACTACCATCCTGATCATTGGCAAGCACCACATAACCATCTACATCAAAGTCACCGCCAGCATAGGTCACAAATGTGCCAACCTGTACCGTGTCATGGGTGAAAGCTGGGATGGTAACGGTGCTAGTAGTTTGCTGAGAAGTTGTCGTCGCTGCCGCAACATCCGTGAAGGACACATTCACAGACAAGCTGGTTATTGGATTGAGTCCATTGTTGTACACAATCACGTCAACTGTCACGGCAGAATCACCACATGAACCAATGCCTGCAATTTTCACAATAGCTGCATCATCCGAAATTGGCGCAAACTCATCAGCTCCAATATCTGGTGTTGTTGTTGAACGGCTATCGCCATCCACGTCAACTGTTACTGATGCAATCGGTGTAGCGATGTTATTTGGCCCACCATTTACCACGTGCAAATCATCACTCGAAGCAAACAGCACAGCTGCATCGCTAGAGTTTTGGTTGTAAGCAGTATTTGCAGTTTGCCATGCGGCGAGTGTTGCGTA
>ENA-UZWY01009852-UZWY01009852.1-metagenome-genome-assembly--contig:-Day-2--50m-contig-9852_pt1 | contig 10700 bp, 9 predicted proteins | sample MGYA00260341_ERZ794901 | MGnify/ENA metagenome assembly ERZ794901 | reverse complement strand
CCAAAACATGAAATCATGACAAAAAAAGAAGCTCAAAAAGTTTTAGATGAATTCAATTGCAAACCAACAGAATTACCATTAATCTTTGTAACCGATCCTGCAATTCTTGGACTTGGAGTTAAGCCAGGTGATATGATAAGAATTACAAGAAAAAGTGGAACTGCTGGAGAAAGTACCTATTACAGATATGCGGTGGAAACTTAATGGCAGAAAATTATAATCAACGTTGGCCTGTCATTCAAGACATACTTCGAAGAGAAGGAATCGCACGACAACATCTTACATCATTTGATGAATTTTTAGATAATGGATTACAAAGTATAATTCAAGAAGTAGGACAAATTGAAATTGAAAACGCAGAATATCCTTACAAAATACAACTTGGAAAAATTAAACTCCAACAACCAAGAATGATGGAGTTAGATGGTTCTATTACTCACGTAACACCTGCAGAAGCAAGATTAAGAAATATTTCATATGTTGCACCAATCATGATGGAAGCAAGTGTTGTTGAAGATGGTAAAACTCTTGAAACACGTTTTGTTCACGTTGGTGACATGCCAGTAATGGTCAAATCACATGCATGTATTCTAAATACTTTCAATGATCAAAAATTAATTGATCATCAAGAAGACCCACGTGATCCTGGCGGATACTTTATCATTAATGGTTCTGAAAGAGTTGTAGTTGGGCTAGAAGATCTTTCTTATAATAAAATTATTGTTGATGCAGAAAAAGTCGGAGGAAAAATAGTTCACAAAGCTAAAGTTTATTCTTCTATCATTGGTTACCGTGCAAAATTAGAACTAATAATGAAAGATGATGGAATGATTGTTGCAAAAATTCCTGGCTCACCTGTAGATATTCCTGTTGTAACTTTGATGCGTGCACTTGGTTTAGAATCTGATAAAGATATTGCAGGTGCAGTATCGCTTGTAGATGAAATACAAGATCATTTAGAGGGTTCATTTGAAAAAGCAGGTGACGTTCCAACTTCGAAAGATGCAATTGTTTACATTAGTAAAAGAATTGCACCTGGAATGTTAGAAGAATTTCAGATTAAAAGAGCTGAAACACTTCTTGATTGGGGTCTATTACCTCACTTAGGAAAACATCCTGAAAATAGAAAAGAAAAGGCCCACTTTATGGGTGAAGCTGCATGCAAATTATTAGAACTAAAGTTAGGATGGATTGAACCAGACGATAAAGATCATTATGGAAACAAAGTCATTAAATTTGCAGGTCAAATGCTTGCTGATTTGTATAGAACTGCATTTCGTAATTTAGTTCGAGATATGAAATATCAATTAGAACGCTCTGGTCAAAAACGTGGAATTAATGCAGTTGCTGCAGCCATAAGACCTGGAATTGTTTCTGATAAACTGAACAATGCCATTGCTACTGGAAACTGGGGTAGAGGACGCGTTGGTGTCACACAATTACTTGACAGAACAAATTATCTCTCAACAATTAGTCACTTGAGACGTGTACAATCTCCATTAAGTAGGACCCAACCAAACTTTGAAGCAAGAGATTTACATTCTACACACTTTGGTAGAATTTGTCCAAGTGAAACACCTGAAGGTTCAAACTGTGGATTAGTAAAGAATTTAGCATTATCTGCAATTATCTCTCAAAATGTTCCATCTGAAGAAATTGTTGAAAAATTATTTGATATAGGTGTATCTGACTTAGTTTCAACATCAAATGATGTAAAGAAAGATGGTACTAGAATATTTGTTGATGGTAAATTAATTGGGTTCCATAAAAATGGACAGAATTTGGTAGAGCAAATGCGTGACTTTAGAAGAAGTTCAAAAATTCATCCACATGTTGGAATATCTATACACAAACCCGAAGAACAAGGTGCAACTCAAAGATTGTATGTTAACTGTAATGCTGGTCGTGTACTAAGACCACTTGTAATAATAAAAGACGGTAAAACTTTACTTTCACAAGATATTCTTGAGAAAATATCTAAGAAGCTTATTTCATGGAATGATCTTGTAAGAATGGGCGTTATTGAATTACTAGATGCAAATGAAGAAGAAAATTGTTATGTAACATTTGATGATAAAAACACAAAAAAATTCACACACATGGAAATTTTCCCATCTGCTATTCTCGGTGCAGGTGCATCAATTATCCCTTATCCTGAACATAATCAGTCTCCAAGAAATACTTACGAATCTGCAATGGCAAAACAAAGTCTTGGATTCTCAACTCCTATGATGAATACTAGCACATATGTTCGTCAACATTTGATGCTATATCCACAAGGCCCAATCGTTTCAACACGCGCAATGAATTTACTTGGAATGGAAGAGAGACCTGCTGGAGTAAATTGTACCGTCGCAGTATTACCGTTTGATGGTTATAATATTGAGGATGCAATTGTATTGAATCGTTCATCTGTTGACAGAGGATTATTCAGAACTTTCTTCTATAGAATTTATGATACTGAAGCCAAACAATATCCTGGCGGAATGAGAGATAACTTTGAAGTTCCAAATGCTGATGATAATGTTAGAGGTTACAAAGGTGAAAAAGCCTATAGAATGTTGGAAGATGATGGAATTGTAGCAACTGAATCTGCTGTCATTGGTGGAGATATTTTAATTGGAAAAACAAGTCCTCCAAGATTTATGGAAGAGTATAAAGAATTTGAAACAAGTGGTCCATACAGACGTGATACATCCGTTGGTGTAAGACCATCTGAACATGGTGTTGTTGACACTGTTGTAATGACTCAATCAAATGAGGGTGGAAAAATGTACAAAATTCGTGTACGTGATATGAGAATTCCTGAAATTGGTGATAAATTTGCATCAAGACATGGACAAAAAGGTGTACTTGGAATTTTAGCAAAACAAGAAGATCTTCCTTACACTGATCAAGGTATTCAACCTGATGTTTTGATTAACCCACATGCATTCCCATCTAGAATGACTGTTGGAATGATGATGGAATCTGTATGTGGAAAGGCCGCAGCCCTTAGAGGAAAACAATTTGACGGTTCTGCATTTGTTGGAGAAAAAATGGATGTTGTAAAAGAAATTCTTGATAAAGAGGGTTTCAAATATTCTGGTAAAGAGAAAATGTATGATGGTAGAACTGGTAAATCATTTGAAGTTGAGACCTTTATTGGAGTTGTTTATTATCAAAAACTTCATCATATGGTATCTGATAAGATACATGCAAGAGCAAGAGGTCAAGTCCAAATGCTCACAAAACAACCAACAGAAGGTCGTGCTCGCGGTGGTGGGTTAAGATTTGGTGAAATGGAACGTGACTGTCTAATTGCATATGGTGCATCAATGCTTCTAAAAGATAGATTACTAGATGAATCTGATAAGACTGATATTTTACTATGTGAAAAATGTGGATTAACCGGTTATCATGATGCAAGAAAAAGAAAGTTTGTGTGTGCTCAATGTGGTGAAAATGCACCTATATCCTCCGTTTCTGTTGCATATGCTTTCAAATTACTTTTGCAGGAAATTCTCAGTCTTAACATTGCACCACGATTGAAATTAAAGGAGAGGGTATAATGTCCGTCACATCTACCAAATCAATTGAAGGAATTACTTTTGCAGTTTGGTCTCCTCAGGAAATTAGAAAATATTCTGTTGTTGAAATTACACAACCTGAAACATATGATGAAGATGGTATGGCCGTACAAGGAGGATTAATGGATGGTAGACTAGGTGTTTTAGAACCTGGACAAAAATGTCTCACTGATGGTAATACTGCTGCTAGAAGTCCTGGACATTTCGGTCATATTGAATTGGCAGAACCTGTTTTACATATTGCATTTGTTGATAATATCTATAAATTATTACAATCTACCTGCCGTACTTGTGGAAGAATCAAAATGTCACCTGAGGATATCAAAGAATTTTCTAAAATTAAAGAACGTCAAGCATCTTACACTGTCTTATCTCAAAAACGAATTCCAGATCAAATTCAAGAAAAGGCTAAAAAACAAAAGGATTGTCCTCATTGTGGAAAATCACAATATGAGCTGATATTTACAAAACCAACAACCTTCGTAGAAAAAACAGAAATTGGAGAAAATAGATTATTACCTATTACAATCAGAGAACGACTATCAACAGTTCCTGATGGAGATCTTTCATTATTGGGGTATGATCCTAAAACTGCACGTCCAGAATGGTTTGTTTTGCAAGCATTACCTGTACCTCCTGTAACTGTTAGACCTTCAATTATTCTAGAAACTGGAATTCGTTCGGAAGATGATCTTACTCACAAATTGGTTGATATTATTCGTGTAAATCAAAGACTGAAAGAAAGTAAAGAGGCTGGAACTCCTCCTCTTATTGTACAAGATTTAGTTGATTTATTACAATATCATGTTACAACCTATTTTGATAATGAAGTTAGTGGAATACCACAAGCACATCATCGTTCTGGACGTCCACTCAAAACATTAACTCAACGATTAAAAGGAAAGGAAGGACGATTTAGAGGTTCATTATCCGGAAAACGTGTTGACTTTTCAAGTAGAACTGTTATTTCTCCAGACCCAAATCTAGATTTATCTGAAGTTGGTGTACCTGAAACTGTAGCAAAAAAATTAACAATTCCTGAAATTGTAACTGATTGGAATATTGAAAAATTAAAAAAATTAGTAATTAACGGTCCATCAATTTTCCCTGGTGTTAATTACATTACCCGTCCTGATGGTGTAAAAATTAGACTAGACTTTGTTGAAGATCGTTCATTAATTGCTGATTCATTAGAAATTGGATTTTTAGTTGAAAGACATCTAATGGATGGTGACGTTGTATTGTTTAACAGACAACCATCATTACATCAAATGTCAATCATGGCTCATTATGTTCATGTTTTACCTGGAAAGACTTTCAGATTACATCCATCAGTATGTCCTCCATACAATGCTGACTTTGATGGAGATGAAATGAATCTTCATGTACCTCAAAGTGAAGAGGCACGTTCTGAAGCAATTTTATTAATGAGAGTTCAAGATCAACTTATTTCTCCAAGATTTGGTGGTCCAATTATTGGTGGCCTTCGTGATTTTATCACAGGAGCGTATCTTTTAACAAAAGATGGAACAACTCTATCAAGTCAAGAATTTGCAAATCTTGCTATGTTAGGTGGTTATACAGGACAACTACCAGAACCTGAAAACAAAAAAGAAAATCTTTACACTGGTAAACAATTATTTTCAATATTTCTCCCTGAAGATTTCAATTATGTTATGACATCAAAATGGTCTAAAGGTACTAAAGGAAAAGAAAAAGACGTTGTAATTAAAAATGGCCAACTAATCAGTGGTGTAATTGATAAATCATCAATTGGTGCTGAAGAACCAGAAAGTGTACTGCATAGAATTGCTAAAGATTACGGTAATGAAAAAGCAAAAATTTTCTTAAATTCCGAATTAATTGTTATCAAACAATTCATCACTCATTATGGATTTAGTTATGGATATGGTGACTTGGAAGTACCGGAAAAAGATCGTGAAGGAATTAGCTCTGATATTAATCAAACATATGATGAAGTTCTAGATTTGATTAGTCAAGAAAAGAAAGGAACACTAAAGGCAACTAGAGGAATGACTACACAAGAAACTCTTGAAGCGTATATTGTAAATAATTTGGGTAAATTAAGAGACAGAGCTGCTACTGCTGCAAATCTCTCATTGGATGATAATAATGCAGGTAAAATTATGGCAACAACTGGTGCTAGAGGTTCATCATTAAATGTAGGACAAATGGCAGGTGCCTTGGGTCAACAAGCACGAAGAGGAAATCGTCTCAACAAGGGTTACAATAACCGAGTTTTAACTCACTTTGAAGAACATGAAAACGATCCTGACGCACATGGATTTGTAAAATCAAATTATCGTGATGGTCTATCCACTCTAGAATTTTTCTTCCATGCAATGGGTGGTAGGGAAGGTCTTGTAGATACTGCTGTAAGAACACAACAAAGTGGATACATGCAGAGAAGACTGATCAACGCATTAGAACACATTAAACTTGAATATGATGGAACTGTTAGAGATCCACATGGTCACATCATTCAATTCTTATACGGTGAAGACGGAATTGACGTAGCAAAAAGTGATCACGGTGAAGCATTTAATGTTGATAGATTAATTGAATCTGAAAGCATTGTAGATTCTGGTAAGGCTGCAACTAAGGATGAAATTGCACCAATTATTAAAAAATATGCTAGTGCATTTAATCCTCGTTTATCAAGCGCTGTAAGTAAATCATTAGAAAATTCAAAATTAAGTAAAGCAGGTGTTGAAAAAGTAGCAAAGAAAGGATTATCATTATACAATAATGCAAAGGCAGAACCTGGTCAAGCCGTAGGAATTGTAACTGCACAATCAATTGGAGAACCTGGTACTCAAATGACCCTAAGAACATTCCACTTTGCAGGAATTGCAGAAAGAAACGTTACTTTAGGTCTTCCAAGACTAATTGAATTAGTTGATGCAAGAAAGAAACCTGTTACTCCAACAATGGATATTTACTTATCTGGTGATGCAAAAACAGATCAAGCAAAAACTGTTGAAGTTGCTAGAAATATTTTACAAACTACTGTTAAGGATCTAATTCTTGATGCTGATACTGATTACAAAACAAAGATTACATTAAATATGAATGAAAGAAAATTAACTGACCGTGGTTGTACATTAGATGATGTTAAAGCAGCGCTAGAATCTAATAAAAAATTCAAAATGGAAGATAATGGAATTAACTCAGTTGTTCTTAACTTAGTTGATGAGGAGGCTGATGCTCCTGCTGTCATCGTAGTTCGAAATAAGGTTTTAAAAACAACCGTAAAAGGTGTTCCTGATATTGCACGTGTTACAATTGTAAAACAGAATGACGAATATGTCATACAGACAACAGGCTCTAATCTTTCTAAAGTTCTAGATGTTAAAGGACTTGATAAAAATAATGTAAGAACAAACAATGTGTCTGAAATTGCAGAAACACTTGGAATAGAGGCTGCAAGAAATGCTTTGATTAATGAATTAAGTAATACATTAGAGGATCAGGGACTAGAAGTTGACCAAAGATACCTCATGTTGGTATCTGATCTAATGTGTCATCGTGGCTACATGCAACAAATTGGACGTCATGGAATTGCAGGTACAAAAGATAGTGTATTGGCACGGGCTGCATTTGAAATTACTGTACCAACAATTGCAGGCGCCGCAAGAACAGGTGAAACAGAACAGCTTAGAGGTATTACAGAAAATGTAATTGTTGGAAGCCAAATTCCAATTGGAAGTGGAACTGTTGATTTGTATATGCAAGTTGCAAAGAAACGTGGTTCTGATAAATCCTAAAAAAATATTAACTAAGAATATTATTAAAAATTATGTTAGAAACTTGGGTAAATAAAATTAGAACAAACGATCCTAAACAGGTAGCATCATTATATCATGCTGATGGACTTCTACTTGGAACATTTTCTGATATAGAGCGAAAAGGATACGATCTTATCTTAAAATATTTTGAAAATTTATTGAAATCCAAAGTTGATGTTGAAATTGTTACAGAACACAAACATGAAACTGAATCACTAGTAACAAATTCAGGTCTGTATAATTTCATTGTTGACGGTAAAACTATCAATGCGAGATTTTCATTTGTTTTCATAAAAACTGATAATGATTGGAAAATCTTATCACATCACTCTTCTGTTCTACCTGAAAGTCACTAAGACTTTTAATTACAATAAACTTTTGAGAAACATTGGTTAAGAAAGATTCTGGTTATAAAAAACCACAAGACCCAAAAAGTTTTGGAGCATTTCTTAAAAAAAGAGCTCCGATATATCTTGGATTAATTGGATTATTTCTCTTGTTTGTATATCCGGCATTAACTGAAAAAGATCTTAATTCTATACTTGATGATTCATTTGAAGGCAATGAACGAATTGCAGTTGATATGATAAAATTTTATTCTGGACCAAATGATTCTGGAATTACTATTCTAGAAGTCATTGAAGAAAGGATCAATGAAAAACATGAAGGTCAAAAAATATTTGATGATGAAAACACAAATGCACGATTCATCGTAGCAAATATTCCAGATTTTTTGGCTGTCAATGATGAATTCACTCATTCGGTAATGCTTGAATTTAGTTCAGAAAATAATTCATTGATTACGTATGGTTGGTATGTAAATATTGAAACTGGAGAAATCTCTCCGATGGATAATCTTTCTAAAAGTATACAACAAACTGTTGATTATTCTGACTAATTTCTTTAGGTATTAATTATCAATAATCTTTGTAGATGTATGAAAACACGATTAGGCGTATCATTTGAGATTGATTTTGCTCATACTCTCAGAGGTCATCCAAAATGTGGTAAACCACACGGTCATACATCTAGAATCATAGTCGAAGTTCAAGGTGATGTCAAAAAAGGTGCTTCATACGAAGAAAACATGGTAATCGAATTTGATAAAATGAAAAAACTTTGTTGGGCAACAATTGAGCAACTTGATCATAGAAATCTGAACGATTTGTTTGATTTTCCAACATCTGAAAATATTGCAGAATGGATATTTGAAAATCTAAAAGATAAAATTCCATTACACTCTGTAAAGTTTTTTGAAGGAACAAACAAGTACTGTGAAATTACTTCTGATTAAAAATTACTGAATTAAAATCTCTGTATAAATTGCATCAGCTAATGGAATTGCTCCTTTAATAGAATTCCATACGAATCTTTCAATTGAATATTTACCTGGTTCTTGTGGCATCCATGAAACCGACATACCAAGCTCCTGTGATGGCATTGTCTCACCCGTTACCCATGATAATGATATGACATTATTATCTTCATCTTTGATTTGTACAATGTACGCAAATTCTTGGGAAAAATCTATTGTATTCTTAACTTTGGAAAATAACATACCAGTTTTTCCTATATCTAATCTTTCAATTAATTCTCCATTTTGTGATAATATTTTTAGTTCATTCATACTTAATCTCTCAGTTGTAGGTATGTTTGAAATAACAATTTTTTGTGCTAAAATATCTAAATCATCATTAACATTGTATGGTTTTGGTAATGTTCTATCTGTATATTTTGCAGTAATTTGTGAATCTGGCAATGCATAAAGACGATTACCGCTGGATTGATCATCTTTTGTAATTGATATTATTCCCTCAAAAATTCCTGAATCTTCTGTAGTTTCTGCAATTTCCAAATTTATTCCTGCAATATCATTTTCAGAAAACACTTCAATGTTTACTGTATCGATACTCTCTGGGTTTAGATTCATATCTCTTTCAAATAATTTTAATTTTGCAGATTCTTCTGTTACATCAACTATTCGTAAATCTCCTACATTCCATTCAATTTTTGCTGATTCTGATAACACAACTCCATCTGCAAATTCAAATGAAACTGTAATTCCTGAATCTTCCTCATTTTGTAAATATCCTCCATTTGGACCTGCACCTAATGTTCTTGGATTTGTATCATGTTTACCATTTCCGTTAACATCATGAAGAAATCCTGTCAGAATAATCTCTCCTGTAAAAATTCCACTTGAAGGATCTGTTTCATATAATTTGTATTGTTTTAATTGATGATTGTTTGTGTAAACATTTACTGAATAGTTTGGGTCTCCCCCGATACTGTCTATTAGATTTATTCCTGTATTCCAACTTGGAGCAATTATTGTAATCTCTACTTTTTCAGTCCAACTGTAAATTGGTTTGTTGAAAAAAATTGGGGCGTATGGTTTGTTATAATCTGGAATTTCTTCTGCAAATGCAAATTGTGCTATTGGAATTAAAAGTAATGCTAGAAAAATTTGCTTTAACATATCCATGATATGTTTTAATATTATTTATACAAGAACAACTCGTCTAAATTGAAAAAATCTGAATTACGGAAATTAATGTCTGATTATACCTTACTAAAAACCAAATCAAAAAAGCATGATGTAAATAAAAAATTAAAAGAAATAGAACATAGATATTTTCATGAAACTGGTAAAAATATTTTTGATGATGTCGTTTAGGTCAAATCGCCATCTTTGAGCTTTTTAAGTTCTAAAATTCTAACACATTCTTCAAGTTCTTCAGGTAGATGATCATTAATTGCTCGTTGACAATTCTTGCAAATTGTTCCCTCCATGTCTGAATTTGGTTTTGCCATCATAATTATCGCCAGTCCTTAGTATTTTCTGTACATTTCGGACATTTAATTCCGTTTGTCACTGTTCCACATTTGTTACATTTTGCTGAATATCCAATCATATCGTCTTTTCCAGTTTTTGTGTATTTGAAAATTAATATGAATGCAGTTAAAATGCCAATTGCTGCTCCTGCGACCCATAACAACATAATATTCCATGGACTTTATTCAATTAAAAACTAACTATATCTAGAATTTTCTTGAATCGCCCTCGAGTAGACCTGGACCAATGTGCAGCTTATCTATGTGAGTAGATAGTTCTTCTTTGTCCTGAAACTTTGATTCACAATAGGGGCATGAATGTTCTTCCATGCATTACTATACCTTTTACAAAATAAAAGGGAGATGGAAATTAGCATTTTATAGATTCATTCTATCTTTTTGGTATGTCATCTTCAGAACTAAATCTTGATTCAACCGCTTCGGCTTTCACAGATAATTCCTTTGTATCTCCAAGTTTTTGATAGGT
>ENA-UZWY01005143-UZWY01005143.1-metagenome-genome-assembly--contig:-Day-2--50m-contig-5143_pt1 | contig 10710 bp, 16 predicted proteins | sample MGYA00260341_ERZ794901 | MGnify/ENA metagenome assembly ERZ794901 | reverse complement strand
GATGGGTATGATAGTGATGGGCATAACAAAGACGGGTATGATAGACTTGGATATGATCACCTAGGTTACAATAAAGAGGGTTACAACCAAGATGGGTACAACAAATTCAATAAAAATAATCTTTAATCGTAATTACAATTTATCACATTATCATTAAACTAAGAGAAAACAATGGTATTGGGTATCGTAGATTTAGGTATGATAATGCTTATCTAAATTAAAATCAATTTTATTTATTGGCTAAATCTGAGATCTTTGTTTACTGCAAAATATGTAACAAAAAAGTAAAAGCACTAATTTTATCGAAACATGAAAAAGAATTTGGTAAGGATTCCAAAAAATATAAAAGATTTGGAATGGTCAAAGTCCTTCAACATGATACAGGATTTAGAAAAAACTGTAGCAACACTTCTCAAATTAAGGCGTTAGTTGAATCAGATACAACTGACGAGAATGGTGTAATGAATTAAAAATTATCCAAAATTTATGCATATTTTAACAATTTTATGAATTATCTAGATAAAAAATTATTCTACAAAATCTTTAAAAATAAGGTAAACAGTATTTTTTCGATATTCATGGTTGAAAAGAAATCGGCAAAAACCACAAAAGCAAAAACCACAAAAGCAAAAACCACAAAAGCCAAAGGCAAAAAAACTAAAGGCAAAAAAGTAAAGGATGAGCCAATGGGTGATGGTGGCATAGTAATTGTAGATGACGATATAATTATTGATCAAGAAAAAATCAATGAGGAAAGAAGAGCATATCTAGAAGAAGCTAGGTCTCAAGAAGCATCTGACTAGAAATCTTTATCATAATGATTGGACTATTGATGTTATGCGTGCATTATGTTTGATTACAGTAAAACCCGGCAAAGTTGATTCTGTAGTTGAATTATTGAAAAAGAAACGTAAAATTGTTAAAAAAATTATGGTTGTAACTGGGAGAGCAGACATTAGTGTATTTTTACAAGGGAATATTGATGAAATTAATCAAATGGTAATTGATTTTAAAAAAATCAAAGATATCGTAGATACTGAAACATTGATGGAAGTGGAGGTAAATTTAGGTTGGTAAGGGCAATTATTTTAGTAAAATCTCCAAAAAAACTAATTGCTGCAAGATTACGTAAAATTGAATCTGTAATCGATTCTTTTCCAACAAGTGGTCAATTTGATGCTATTGCCGTAATTGATGTCCAGGAACTTATTGGAATAAAAGAAGCAGCCACCCAAATTCATAAAATTAATGGTGTTGACAGAACAGAGACAATGGTAGAAGTTCAATGAAAATGGATTTAAACAACTTCTAGGAATTGATTTTATGAATATTAAAAAAGTTGGAAATGTAATTTTAGCCGTTAAAGATTTAGATAAATCCATACAATTTTACAATGAAATTATAGGTTTACCAATTAAAAATCAACGACGAAGTTGGGTTGATTTAGGCACAGGTGGTGCTTTGTTGAGTTTACATCCAGCTTCCCTTACTGCACAACACAGTGGCAGTTCCATTGAAAATGGAATCACCATAGGATTTCTTGTCGGTGATGTGAAATCTGCCATTGAAGAACTAAAAGAAAAAGGAGTCACAATTTATCGAGATATTATTGAAAAAGATTCTGGAAGAAATGCCATTATTTCAGACCCTGATGATTATTTGATTTCTTTATTTGAGCCAATTTTTGATGATAAAGACCAACAAACTGGTGGATATCATGGATTTACCCCAGCTTAAACAATTTTTTTTATTGAAGAAATAATTTTATTCAAATTTTTTGCATTTCTTTCAACGGATATGTAATAGGTAATGTTATTTTTTTGTAATATTACAATTGTTACTTTTTGATGTTGTAAAATTACATGTTCAAGTTTTCCAACAGAATTTGCAGAATCTTTTCGTAAACTCATTAAAGTAGACAAAATAAAAAATTCATTTTTTATTTGTTCTGATTTTAATAATGGTTTCAATTTTGGATTTACAATTCCTGCTAATGTTCGACCATAATGATTGATGATTCCTGCATATCTAATATTGTTAGAAATTTTCAAAATATTTTGACATTGTTTTTTGTATTTATGGATGATGATTTTCCATTTTTCAGCAGGAGTTTTTTCCACGTTAAAATTTACAATTTGAAATTAATAAGGATTCTTGGCATTGTTTTTGTACCTTTAGAAGACAATAATTCTAAAGGTACATGGTATGGTATTATTTTAAAAGAAATGATAAAAAGCGAGATTGAAAGAACTGAAGAGGCCCTTCCAATCTCATGAAGAATGGAGAGTTCCGTTCTTCATTTAATTGCGTTTGATTACCCGATTTGGTAATCGCGATTTTTGGAATCACGCAACAGGTTATTCATATTGTGACGTATAAAACAAACGATATCCAAATTAAATAATTATTTTTAACTTATTTTTTATTTTTTAGCTTTTGGTGGTTTTGAATGTGCTTTAATCATGTGTCTGACTGTTCTTTCAGGGTCTGAAAATTCCATTTGACATATTTTACAAACTAAACTTGTTGTAGTTTGTGGCTGTTTTCTGAATAAATTCATAAAAAAACGATATTTTTTGTCAATATAACCTATAGTGAAAGCCACGCCTACAGATAGTGGTGTGCGATATTGAAAGATTTGATAGCGATCTATAAATGTGACCGATCAGTAACTAAAGCATGTCTTGAGAGATAAAGAACGTCGATACGTCATATCTCTTTATGGCATGATCAAAGTAAAATTTTTGCCAACGATTATTCTAATTCTTTGAAAATATAATTATGAATACATTTCATATTTTTACCATATTGGTTATTCCAATTTTTCCAAAACACATCGGTATTTTTCATTGAATTAGTTTCATGAGTATGATCCAAATCACATTTTGAACAATTAAGTTTGTATCTCATTTTTTTTTAATTTTTATTATTCTCTTAAACCCTTGTAATTCAAATTTTTTATGTTAATAAATAATTTCAAAATATTGACAATTCGTTACAACTTTGTTATGATCAACAATGATTAATCTAATTTCTGCCGATTTAATTTACAATGATGGTAAATTTTAAAAACAAAAAAAGAATTCAAAACAGACATACCAATAATTCCATTGGCAGGTGAGACAATAACTATCCATGAATCCAATTCAGGGGTGTAGAAAGTCAAATCAATTGAACATGAAATTAAAGGAGGATGTTACAACACTTGCGTTGTTTTGGCATCTACAAAAACCAGTACAAAAAAGAAAAAATAATTCTAGATACAATAAAAAAATAAGCTAATTTTATTTTGTTAATCAAAACATTATAAAAAAATTATACTACCACATGTTAACTTGATTGAATCGTTATAGGGAATTAAACTAGACTAATAATTATCACAATAAGTTAAAATTTTCACTATTTTTTAAAAAAAGAATTAATGATGTTTAGAGTTTGATTCTTTATCTAATTTTTTCTTTAATTCTAAATTTTCTTTAAGTAGTTTATCATTTTCAGTCTTTAATGTATTGACAGAGTTTTGTCGATTATACAATGGGTGTCCCGGTGGAATGATGGCGGTATTCATAGACAATAAACCTGCAGCATATTGTTGATACATTTGTTGGAAACCCTGAAGTTTTTGATTAATAGTTGCAGCATCTTGTGAGAATTGTTCTTTTAATGGATTCTCATAAATTTTGAACATCGGATGTGCTGAACCAGGAGGTAGTCTTGGAAATTGAAACGCCATATGGGGAATATTGGGATTCAATCCATAGAGGTCTTGTAGATGCTGATTTACTGCATTATCCATGAGATTATTCAAAATTAACTATATTTCTGCCTTACTTTGGGCATTTGATATACTACTTTGTAAAATCTCAGTCATTTTTACTCAATTTGAGCTGATCGCAGATCCTTATAGAGTTCCCTTTTGGATCGCATATACGCATGATGGTATTAAAAAAAACCTGTATGAAATGTAAGAAAGATATTTTGGAAAAAGATCTTCACAAAATTGTTATTTACATTGTTCAGGAAAAATTTACCGAGCATCATTATGAACATGTAGAATGTCCTGAGAAATTTACTGTTTAAAAAACATAATTTTTTTGATATTATTTAGTCAGACAATATGATAAATTAATCATGAAGCTCATACACTTCATAAATATCTCCAGTTAATCTAGACCGATATTTCCATTCATCATTTTTCCAAATTATTTGAGTGAATTCTTTTTGTAGAGATGGATGTAGTCTTTGAAATACATCTCCACCAATTAAAATTTGATTAGGTTTTGCCATACTTTGAATTTTAGATGCAATATTCATTGCAGGACCCATTAAATCGACTTGAGAATGTTTTACATCTGCACCGTATCTAACAACGAAATTTTGTCCAAAATCAACCCCTACTTTTACCATTAAATCAGGATAATCGTATTGGTTAAGAATAGGATTAATTCCTTTTTGAATAACAGATATCATAGATTTTGCGGATGCTATAGCATTATCAGATGCAAGTAATCCATTTTCATCGGCATCAAAATATCCAATTACAGCATCACCCACAAATTTTAGTACATAACCATGATGTTGTCTAATTACTGCAGCCATTTCTTGAGCAAATGAGCTAATAATAATTGCAATTTTCTCTCCAGGCATTTCTAAAGTCATAGTAGTGGAACCTACCAAATCCACATACAAAACAACCATGTTTAATTTTGAGAATACATTTTTTCTTAAAAATTCTTCAGATTCATTTGCTACGCCTGAATACTCATATCCTTTTTTAAGAGCACCCCATACTCGTTTTTGAGTTTCTAAAATCATATTTTCAGAATCCAATGTTTGAACTGCAGGTTTACTTAGAAGCATGTCAACTACAGAATGTTTAGTATCTACAGAGTCATCAGATGGTTTTTTTGAATCGTTATTTTCAGTCATGTTTATCTCTCTATTCTAATGGGAAATCAATTCCACAATTAAGGCATTTGCCACGATTTCCATTATAATGTTCATTGTAATATTCGGTTATTTCCCCCTTACACTCATCACATGTCAATATAGATTCACCCACATTTAGAATTGCCCTCATATCTATTTAGATTTTAATCAAAATACCAATCCAAAAAACCCACACAGCAGGTGAATGAGATTGCATTTTTGAAATTAAAGTTCATTCGTATGATATTCTACAAATTGTTTTTTAATCATTAATTGGTATAGTAATCATGACAAGAACACAAAGGAGAAGGGATACTGCCCATCCTACAAGAGATGGAAAACATAATCCAATTTGTATTGATCCTGATTGTAAAGATTGTTCCTAAGAGTATGAAATAAATAACTTCATACCTACATTTTGTTTTTAACTCATCTGATTAAATTTAGCACTAAAAAGTAACAAAAATCCCAATTTATGATATTAATGAAGGTTTAAGGAGACCAACAATTTGTTATTTTTTGTGCGTTTAGGTACAAGATCACCCAATGAATTTATTCAATCTTTGAATATGCAAAATGAATCAATCCAGAAAATATTTGTTGAAAAAATGACGAATTTGACAAAGATGATTGAAGTTAAAGTAATGATGGGAGATTCTACAGTAACTGAACAAAAAACATTTGATCCAAAATCTGTATCAGATTATTTTCAAAACATCAGTAAAAATCTTAAAGATTGGTCATTACAAGATGTATCTATTTCAAACAATGAAGACATTAGAAGAATTTTTACTAAATTTGAAATTGTGGAAGGTAATTATTTAATTTCAGGACATATTTCAATCCAATTCCATGTATTGTTATATTATAAACCTGAACAACGTGTAATTGATTGTCAAAAAGAATTATCAAAAATAATAGATTTAACAAAAAATAAAGAGAAAGAACTTTCTGATAATAGTGATCAACTAGTTTTAAACAAATTGAAAGAATTAGGATACAAAGATTTTGATCATCAAAAATTGTTTGAGATATTTTATGAAAATGATGAATTACGTGAAAAGATTTTTGCAGAAATAGAAAATGATGCCGGAGTTGATTTTAAAGAATTATCAGATAAAAAAACTAAATTATTTAATGAATTAGACACATTTTTAGTTGAAACATATCAGATTGTTCCAGTATTAATTGACGATACAAGATTAGTTGCAGGTGAAGAAGGATGTCTTTGTTCATTTGATTTAGAATTTGTAAAAAATGGTAATAAAGAAGGAGTATTTGATCCAAGAAAATTATCTGAAATGACTAAAGAAAATATTTCAAAAAGATTAGAAGAACTTGAAACAATAATAAAATTATAAACAAACACCAGGTAACCGAAAAATGAGAATGATTCTCAAAGGGGAGATTCGGTCACCCAGATAATTTTGAACAAAAATTTTACACTATTTAGCCATTTCTGGAATGTTACGCATAAAATTTGACAAAAAATACAATTTTTGTATAGAAGAAGTCAAATACATCGTTTTACTAGCAACATTTCCAATGAACCCATCATATGATGAAATACTAAAAGCTAATTCGATGAGAGGGAATGAAATTAAAAAAACTCCATTGATTCATTCGTCTACGTTTAGTAACCTAACAGAGTCTGACTTGTATCTGAAAGCAGAGTTTAGACAAAGAACAGGTTCATTTAAAATTCGAGGAGCATATTACAAAATAAAATTATTGTCAGATGAAGAAAAAAAACGAGGGGTAGTTGCAGCATCTGCAGGTAATCATGCTCAAGGAGTTGCTTTTGCATCAGCATTAGAAAAAATCCCATGTACAATTGTAATGCCAAAAAATGCATCACCTGCAAAAGTTTCTGCAACTAGAGGGTATGGTGCAAATGTAATACTTGAAGGAACAAATTATGATGAATCATCATTCAAAGCTAAAGAAATTGCAAAACAAACAGGTGCCACAATCATTCATGCATTTGATGATCCTCAAATCATAGCTGCTCAAGGGGTCATAGGTTTAGAAATATTAGAACAATTACCTGATGTAGATGAAGTATACCTTCCAATAGGGGGAGGCGGTTTAGCTGCAGGTACTTTAATTGCAATAAAAGAAAAAAATCCTAATATCAAAATTGTTGGAGTTCAATCCAGATCATTTCCATCAATGTATGATTCAATAAAAAATGGTTCATTAACGGAAAGTGGGGGTGAGCGAACAATTGCAGATGGAATATCAGTAAAAATGCCAGGACAGATTACATTTTCAATAATTAATGAATTAATTGATGAAGTTGTTCTTGTAGATGATTCAGAAATTACAAAAGCAATGTTCTTGCTTATGGAAAGAATGAAGTTTGTAGTGGAGCCTGCAGGGGCAGTTAGTTTAGCATATTTAATTTCAAAGAAACCGGCACCTGGGAAAAAGGTCGTCGCAGTGCTAGCAGGAGGTAATGTGGATATGTATCTTCTAGGACAAATAGTAGACAAAGGATTGGCTGCAATGGGTAGATTATTAGTAATTTCAATGGAATTACCCGACAGACCAGGTATTTTCAAAGAAATTGTAGATGAAATTGCTTTGGCCAATGTAAACATTGTAGAAGTACTCCATGATAGATTAACTTCAAAAGTAAATGCAGGTGCAGTGACAGTTACACTTAGTCTCGAGACTCAAGGAAAAGAACAAGCTGATAAATTAATTGAGAAATTACGAGAGAGAGAAATTAAATTTACATTATTAACATAATTACTTGAATTTCTTTTTTGCAAATTTAGAAAGCCCTTCTTTTTTCATTTGGTCGGATTCTTTTATCACAGAATTATGCTGATTGGATTTATGTTGTTTTAATTTTTTCTTTAATGGCGGAAATTCATTTGCAAGAATTTTAATTGCATATATTCCAGCATTTCCTGCTTTGTTGATTCCTACAGATACTACAGGGGAACCTGAAGGCATTTCTGTAATGGACAGCAATGAATCCAATCCCCCAAAAGCTGAGAATTTTGAGGTATCAATTTTTTTTGGATGTTTGTCATTATAAACAAGAATTGGGACACCAATTACGGGAATGGTAGTATGGGATGCAATCATTCCAGGCAAATGTGCAGCACCACCAGCTCCTGCAATAATTAATTTAAACCCCATTTTTTCTGCATGTTGCGCATATTCAGCCAATCTAGCAGGAGTTCTATGTGCCGATACAATTTGATCTTCATGTTTGACCTTAAACTCATCTAAAATTTCAGATGCTCCTTGCATAATTCGACTATCAGAACTTGAGCCCATAATAATTCCGATTAATGGTTTTTTAGAATAAGGCACAATTTTACAAAAACAATTGAGTAAATAACAATAACTATCAGAACATGAATTTTTCAAATATCGGGAACATTAGATATTTTTAATCGATTATTAGAGATAGTATGATGACAAAGATTCTTGGAATCATAGGCGGAGGTCAATTAGGTATGATGATTGCAGAGGCTGCAAAGAAGATGCCCCAACACATTTCAAAAATAATTGTACTAGATCCTACGCCTAATTGTCCAGCAGCACAAGTTGGAGCAGAACAAATTATTGGAGATTTTAAAGATAAAGATGCAATTATTGATTTGGCAAACAAATCAGACATTATCACATATGAAATTGAATCAGGGGATAGTCAAGTCTTAAAATCTGTAGAAAAAGATGCTGAAATTAATCCCTCTCCAGACACATTAAGAATAATTCAAGATAAATTTTTACAAAAATTATTTTTGTTAGAAAATAATATACCAGTTCCAGAATTTATAGAAATTAGAAATTTAGATGATGTACAAGAAGGATTAAAAAAATTCGGATATCCTGCATTATTAAAAGCAAGAAGGGACGCATATGATGGACGTGGTAATTTTAAGATTAATTCAGAAGATGAAATTCAAAATGCATTTGATTATTTTAAAGGACAGAAATTATTATTGGAAAAATATGTTCCTTTTAAAATGGAAGTTTCAGTAATTGCGTCAAGAAATACAAAAGGTCAAATCAAAACATACCCACTTGTTGAAAATATCCATGAAGAAAATATTCTAAGACAAACAATTGCTCCAGCAAGAGTTTCAGATAAAGTTGCACAAAATGCAGAGAAAATTGCCGAAAAAACCATGTCAGTGTTAAAAGGCGCAGGTGTTTTTGGCATAGAAATGTTTGTGACAGAAGATGAAGAAATAACAATTAATGAAATTGCTCCAAGAGTACACAATTCAGGGCATCACACGTTACAATCAAGCAACACATCACAATTTGAACAACATTTGAGAGCTATTCTAGGAATTGAGTTGAACAGTACAGAATTAGTTCATAATACAGTAATGTACAATATTTTAGGTTCTAAAGACTTTCAAGGTAAATACAAACCTCTTACAATAAATGCTAAAAATGTATTTTTGAAGATGTATGGTAAAGAAATTTCAAAATCACTAAGAAAACTAGGCCATGTAAATTTGGTGGCAAATGAGGGGGAAACTATCGATATGTTGCTTGAAAAATTAGAAAGTATTAAACAACAAACAATAATTCAACCTAAAACAGATTAAGTTTATTAGTTGTAAAACTAGCTTTTGTGTATGGCTTTAGCTGTATCGCTAATCATCACAGGAATTGCAATTGTATTACTAGTAGTGTATGGCATAGATGTGATTGTAGGGTATAGTTCAGAGACTGGAGAAGGATTCATTCCATTTGATCATAAAACAAGAGGGATGGGATTAGGAATTCCGGCATTAGTTTTACCAATTATTGCATTTATCATATCTAGAAAAGATTCATCAAAAGCCCTGGGAGGGATGATAATTACTGCAGGCATATTGATTATTCTTGGAGGCGCAGTAGTAATTGGAAATGCTGACCCAGAAAAAGTTTCAGAAACAGGTAGAAATATGATTTCCGAAACAGCACCATTACTTGTAGTAGGACTTATACAAATTGGTCTAGGCATAATTAAAATAAAAAAATCTGGATGATAAATTGCCAGTTTGTGCAAAATGTAGCAATGATGTGAATAAGGTCTATGACTGTGATCATACTAATTTTGATGAATACTGTATAGAATGCTACACTGAATTGCATTATTATTTAACAGAAAGTGAATAAAGGTATGTTAACAAAAAAAGAAATTGCAATTTATGCTCTGGGAAAAACAGAAGGAATTAATTCTTTAGCCGAGACACTTGGAACTGGTTTTGATGATGAAAAGTATATTGAATCTTGGAATAAAACCATGAAGCTTTTGGGAATAGAAATGCCGCTAAAAGATCTTGAAGGAATTTACAAGGAATTTGCAAAAAAAATGGAAGAAATTGTATCAAAAGATGAAATAAAAAAACCAGCATTAAAAGGTAAATCATGAAAGAAATTTTAATTTCACAATTATTGAGAAATATGAATGAAGAAAATAATTATGAAGATGATATTTGGAAAACGTGTTTAGATAAAAAAGGAAAACGACACAAACGAAAAGATATCAGTAATGCATTGAAAAAATTACAAGGTTTAGGATTTATAAAAAAAATCAAAATATCAAGTACCGATAGTTATTACAATAAATTACAATATTCAAATCCTGAAGACTATCTTGGATTTGTAAATGATGTAATGTTTAGTAACGAATCAAAAATTAGAGAGACATTAAAAAGATTAGAAAGTAAAAAAATATTTGTAGATATTTCTAAAAATATTAATTCATACAAATTAGCAAAAAATACCAAAAAAGATTATGAAAAATTATTAGATTCA
>ENA-UZWY01005088-UZWY01005088.1-metagenome-genome-assembly--contig:-Day-2--50m-contig-5088_pt1 | contig 10731 bp, 9 predicted proteins | sample MGYA00260341_ERZ794901 | MGnify/ENA metagenome assembly ERZ794901 | reverse complement strand
TTTTCGTACTTAGCTCGAGTCCATCCAGTCATTTTTGCAGCGACATCTGACATTTTTAAATTAGACCAGTGTATCCAGCAGTCTTTCTTCTCTACGATTTTACCTTCCTGGATAACCATATAAGCTAATTGCCATGGTTTGTTATCTAGCGAACCTAAATTTAGGCAGCAAGTTTCAAAGTCAAAAAATAAATAGTTTTGCTTTTTATTGAATCTAAGTAGATCTTCTTTCATTAGAATTATTGTTTATTGAAAAACTCTTCAACCTCAGATAAGAATTGAGCTTTTTCTTTGTCGGAAAGAGAAGTGTATTGCTTTTTAATTTGACGCAAGACTCTCTTTTGTTCTGGAGTGTCTTGGTAGGACATTGCTTTTTTAATTCTGAGTAATTGCTTCTTGTTCATATTTTGTTTCTAAATAGCTTTCATAAGAAAATTCTGGACTAGATAAATGATCGAAGTTTGGTACAGATAAAGTTCTTTGTCTTCCGTTCTTCTTCGCGCATATACATTTATATGTTTGATAAGCTTCGAAATCATCTTTTTTATTATAGTAAATTGATTTTGATTCGCTATAATTGTACTTGAAATTTTCACAATAGTCAATAACTTTCGACCTTATTTGTTGGTCAAAGGGTAAGTAGTTATCTTCTAAAAAGAAATGGGGATCACAAAAAGAAAAATCAGGAATACAACTACAGAAGTGCATACTATTCATAAATATGAATGAATCATAAAAGGGTATAGCCATTTGTAGATCTTCATTAGACCACATTTCCTTGAGACTGGGAATGTCTATAACTCCATCATTATTGCAAAATGCATGAGAGTATATTTGATTTAATAGCGAACAGCCAGCATCATTCTTGGCAAAAATTATTAACTTATGACAACAATGATTAGTTGCAGAGTCAGAGTCAGCAGAAACCTCTAGGTGTGAGCAGGATATTCTTAAGCCAAAAATTAATTGTTTACCTATGGATTCAGCCGTTTTTTGAGCTTGCAAAAAACCTACTAAGGAGTCTTCAACTAACGTGATTGAGTCTTCGTTTTCCGCTATAGAAAAAACGCTCTGTGGGCCGTCATCTTGAACCTTAGAGGGATGACTTAAGGTTAAAATAGATTTACCTATTGAATAGTGACTTTTGAATAGTGCTATCATTCAATTATGATAGCAAAAAAACACATTCAAGTCAAGCTATATCTTGTATTTTTCAATAAATGATTCAGCTGGCTTTCCGTCAGCTAGGTGAATTTCAAGATCTAGTAAAAATTTATTCCTTAATTCGAGCACATCCTTAGATTCAGAAGAACCTTGGGACTCCTTAAATGTTGCAGAAGCAGCTACAACCAAAAGAATAGCCAGTGGATCAAAAACAAAAATAAGAATTAAAATAACCATTCTAACCGCAGATTCAGAGTTTACTTCTGGACCTCCAAAATCAGAAACGAGCTCAGCTATATATTTGATTGGACCAATTTCTGCCTCTAACTCTTTAAGTTTAGATTCTAATTTACTTTTATCTAGGTTAATTGATAAATAATCTTCTTCTAATTTTTCTAGATTAGGAAATATTTCGCTTTCTAACTTTATTCTATAAGCTTCTAACCTATTCTGTATATCTTGTTTTGTTTTATCTATAGAGGAGCGCTCACCTGCTTGATTCTCCCTCTCTTTTTTAATGTTGCTAGATGTAGAAAATCCACCTTTCTCTCTTATGTGAGTAATCATGGAGTCTAGATCTTTAAGTCTGTCATTTAAGCGCTGTAAAGAAATATAGTCATCAGATTTAAGCTGCTCGTTAGTTTTCTTTTGGGATTCTAAAGATATCTTTTTGGTGTCAATAGAATCTAGTTTTTTATCTAACATAGATATTTGAGAGCCGTACTGAGATGCACCAGCTTCTTGCTCTATATGAGACTTACTTAAGAATCCAAATATACCCATACTTGTGATACCAGATAAAACTAAAACAGCAATCGCTAAATAATATTTGATTAAACGACCAGCTGATTTCCAGTTTCTATGAAGCCAGACAGCGGTAACTAGCTTGCCAATCTCGAGAGTACTCCCCATTATTACGATGGACCAAAATACACCTGGAAAAATAGTTGTTAAACCTATGATGCTGAAATAAGCTGCTACAGCAGCCAACGATAAAGAAGATAGTGCAATTATTATTGGAAAAACCATAATAATGGTTACACTAATTTAACCAAATAAGTCTACATGCTCTGAATTGGATGGCTTCCAATAAGGACAACCTTCGTACTCCATTCGCTCAATTGATTGATCTTCTTTTTTTACTTTCTCTAAACTATTTAAATCGTCAATGAAACAAGTTTTTAAAACTTTGCCAAAACTATCTTTGAGGGCATAGTAAGGGAAGGGTTTTCTAAAAGAACATATAAAAGCTGGAATGGGCTCACCATTTTTATCAAGAACAGGTTGACCTCTACTAACCTTAAAGCCATCCTTTCCGCAAGCCAAAGGACCTCCAAATGTTCCATCAGAAGGGTAGGATTGAGCTCCAGCAAAATTAGAATGAGCTTGCTCCTCATCAAAGTTGTCAATAACTTTTTGAATTTCAGTTAACTCGTATTGAAATCCATACAGCTCAGAATCAGAAAGAGGCTCCATTTTAAGAACCCCATTGCCAGTCTTCTTAAACAAATCTTTACTTAAATCAAATTTCAAAAATAAAAATTCACTTTCTCTTTTTTTGTAATTAGGATATAAATGCTTAACAGCTAAAGAATACATTAAGTCTTGTAAGTTGTCGGTAATTTCTTTACCCTTAAAGACTTGCTTGCTGCTTTTAAAATCTCTAATTAAAGCGTAGGATGTTTCTTCGTATAGGAATAACTTATCAATGAAGCCTTTTATGCGATAAGAAAAGTCTTCGTTTTCTACTTCAATGTCAAAAGACTCTTCTGATATGGCTTTAGTGGGCTCATTATCATCACCCCCAAAAAAATCATAATGTAAGCCATTGACAGTCATGGAGTCAATCAACTCTAAGTTTTCATCGTCATCAACATTTAATTTTCTAGCATAATAAAGAGTTAATTTTTCTATTGGTGGACATTTAAAAATAGAGCCGTGCTTGATTATTGATTCATAATGCTTCTTGTGTCTTGGATTACCTAGCAATTCAAAAATTAAGTGGCAGATCCAGCCGCGACTAGCACCATCATTAGATGTGTCGGGTAGCTTTAATTTATAATTGCCCCAGTATTTCCATGAGCACATTTGTAGGGTTTTAATTCTACTTGCAGATAACGCTGATTCATGCTTCTTCATATAATAATTTTAAGTTCTTTTTTAAGGTTTTTGGTATACCTTTCTTATTGTCTAATTTCTTAGCAAAAGAAATAATTTTAGGAATTTGATCTGTTTCGTTAATTAATTTAAGTTTTTCCTTCCATTTAATAAAGTCAACTTCACCCATATCACCAAAGTCATTTTGTGTAGGTAGGCAGATTTTTATCTGCGAAGGGTCGTAATAATTTAATAGTTTTAAATAATTTTTTACACACGCATTCATGCCTCTATTATCTTCTTTGCTAGAGTCGTTATTGAAGGAAAGAATTACTCGCTTGAAGTTAAACTGAATTAAAGAGCAAAGAAGCTTGGATGATATATCTAAACCAAAAGAAACTAATACATTAGTTATTCCGTTTTCTATACAACTTAATGCATCACCAATACTTTCAACTATAAGAACATAATCTTTATTTACATTATCAAAAAATACTCCATCTTTTGTCGGAATGTAAGCAGGGTAAACCCAAGATTTTTTCTTGCCCATGTGTTTCCATTTAGGGCGACCCTCTTTGTTGGACATATCTCTACCAGAAAATCCATGAATTTGTTTATATTCATTATATATAGGAAAGACAAACCTCTGATACATTTGAGATCTAGTAGCCAAACCACCTTTTAATTGAATTAAAGTTTCATCGGAGATACCTCTACCATTATAAAATTTGTAATGAGGTAATAGTTTATCGAGTATGCTGTCTGGGTATACCTCTTCTACTTGAAGCTTTTCAATTGTGCTTCTTGCTCGCTCCGTAAGAAAGAAAGTCTCTTCCTTGTTTAAATATTTTTTAAGTTCTGTAGGGTCATTAGTGTTAAGAGTTAAAACTAACAATTGCTTGAATGGCATGAATGGTGTATTTTGAACATAATCCTTCCAAGCTCCAGTATCCTTGTATATTTGTAAAGCTGTGGAGTTATCTCCTCCTCTATATAGAGCTGAACACTGCCAGTAAGAACCTTTATCGTTAAGTTTGTAACCTAACTGCTCAAGTATGTCTCGAATTTTATCAGAACTTATCATATATCTGGCAGCTCATCGGGGTTATTGTTGAGATTCACATCCGCTTCGGCCATTTGAGTGCGTACCAAATCCACAGTATCTCCAACTTCGGTAATATTAAAGTTGTCAAAATTTAAATAAATAGAATTTTTTGCCATGGTTACGTCATCCGAAAGACGAACTGGTTGTAGGGCCCTCATGTAATTCGAGCCTAAATGTCTATGCTTAAAGCAAGAAAGCTTATGAGTTCCAAAGTTGGGGCTATCAGCCATCTCATCTTGAGACTTTTGCCTGAGGCTAAATAAGTGAGAACTAAATTGTGTAATTCTATCAGAGAGAGACACAACACTTTCGTCTTCTACAATATTTTCTGCCCTACGGTTATTAGTAATACCAGAACGATTACTTTGAACGCTAGTCATCATAGCTATCATTGGGTTACCTTCAAATAAAATGTCTCGTTGAACTAATTTTTTAAATTTATCGACCATTTCACCAACCACTTGCCACTCACTTTTGTTATTTGAGTTTTCAGATGTAGTTTTAATGTAGTCAAAATTAAAGATCATTTCATTACCCCTGCCTACCTTACTGTAGTAAAAACGTTTAACTAAGTTTACCATTTGATCAACATTCATTCCTGACACATTGAAATAATGTAGCTTGTAGGATTTTATTTTAGGCCAGACGGACCTGACCCTATTAACCATTTCTTCGCCACCCCTACGCCATTTTCCAGTTTCAATAAAATGAAGGGGTACACCAGACATTGAGGCACATAAGCGCATCCTGAGCTCTTCCTGACTCATCTCCCCATTATCGAAGTGCAAGATGGGTGTGAAGTTATTTAATTCCGAAGTTTTAAGGCAAAAATCTAAACAAAACTGAGTTTTGCCCACTCCAGACCTAGCTGTAATTGTGGTAATATTCCCTGGCCTAAGTAGGGATCCATATAATTCATGAAGCCTTTCATGCGGACCGACCAAACCAAATTCTTCAATTGGATTATTCCCCCTATCCTCAACGTAATCCTCCATTTCGCTAAATAAATCTTCAGGAACATTTGAGCCGTTATCATAAAGGGATATAGTGCTATTATAAATTTTATCAGCATCCTCTATTAATTGACTAAATGAATCTTCAGAAGAAGCGTTCTGCATTCTCTTTATTATTTTAGAACCGCACCCAGCAACCTTACGCCTAGCAGAGTACTTCTTTAAATCTTTAGCTAAACCAATAACGGTATTGGAATTAGTCTTCCTTAAAGAAAGAGCTTGAATATAATCGCCTATATTTATATCATCCTCAAAAGATAAATTGAGAGATAATGCTCTTTCTGTCAGCATCACATAATCAATTTGATCACCGCCCTCTATGGACCTTTTAAGAATTGAGAAAATTGTTTTATTAACTTGGGAGGATTCACTATAGAAATCATCCTCACAGATATAAGAAGATATTTCTACAAAAGAATCTGGGTGATTAATAAGTGTCGCAAGAAACTGTTGTTCCTCCTTGAAAGAATACATTGCCATAATTAACTCTTAGTATAGACTAAGAAATTATAAAAGTCAAGTTTTATTCTTGATCTCCGTTGATATCGAAAGGAGCATCAACATTTTCTATCTCAATTAAATACTTCTCTAGAGCCTTACGTATACCCATTTCAATAATTTGACTACCAGCTCTACAGAAAATCATTGGACTTCCATCTTGGTCGGAATAAGCTAAAAGAAAACCTTTTGACCCTTCGCCAGAACTACCTGTAAACTCATATAGTTGATCTAATAAATCTTGAGGTATTTGGAATGCAGGTAAATTATCTGGATCGATTTTACTCATAAACTATATATTACACTATTCATAAATAAATGTCTAGCTTTTTAAAGAAATCTTTAGATAATTTATCTTTTTCATATATTTCCACTAAATTAATATCATTAAGCTCACAAAAATCATGTTTTTGGTGATCTCGTTTTAATTGCATGAGGTAATTACTCTTATAACCCCCATGAAAAAAAGGCACATACTTGGTGTGTTGACCTCCTTGGACTTCTATGGCTATTTTTTCATTAGCATTATAAAAATCAAAAGTCATTCGAGTTCCAGCAATTGGGAACTCCTCAAAGACAACATATCTTGACCAGTATTCTTGAAGAAAATCTTTGACTGATTTTTGAAATTTACTCCTACTGGGGGAATCCCAGTCAATATTGTATTTTTGGATACCGACAATTTTTCTAGTCGAGCCAGTGAGAGTTTTGAATTTCAATTTTCGCGCCTATCTTCAGGCTTGTAGTGTTTGAATCTGTTGTGAGTTATTGGGGAAGCTAATAATACAGCAGGTTTAAGTAGGCCTTCTTTTGTTTGTTTGAACATGTAGGACATCCAGGTTTGCTCGTATGGGTGATTCCATTTTGTTTCAATAAACATTTTTTTATTGCCAGATTTGGAAACAATTGTAGGCCAATTCGCATAATAGATCTCGCCATCTATATACGGGCATTCATTAAATGTTCTAATATTATGAAAATCAGTAAGAGGTACATTGGGATCTAATCCAGTTTTGGGTAGCTTATCGTAATGAGGCCAGTATTTAGTTCGCGTTTCTTGAGGCACGTTATACCAAGAGCATTGTTTATCATTGTCAAAATAAACTTCAGTAAAACTAAGCTTTAAGAAATCAAATTTATCCTGAATCATTATATTATGTATAGTATCGTACAAATTTGGAACATATTTCCTGAACCCATTCCTGCAGAACTCTCCATCATCCTCTAGGGAGTTTAAGGTCATATCATCCTCAAAAAAGAGCATGAAGTCTGAATCAGATTGATTAAAATGTTCTGCGGCAAATTGACGACCGCCGCATATACCCTTATTTCCGCCTAAGCTTATGTATTGAAAATTAAAATCTTTAGCAATTTTTTGATTTTCCCGTCTAGCTTCATTGTTATCTGAGTTATCTAGGAGGAATAAATTTGGGGAATCTAACCACTTTGGTGTTGCCTCTAAAGTTTTTATTGTGTGTAAAAGTTGTTCGGGAAAATTGAAGGTTAGAATATATAAATTAGTCTCAGATTTTTTTGGGGGGATATCTGGAGTTAGGATTTCTTTTTGTTTGCAAAGCCAGGCAGCTTTATTAAATTCTAAATAAAAGTCTTTTAGATTATTTTTTATGCAAGATTCTTGAATATCTATATCTCTTATTTCGATCCAGTCCCAGATTTTACCTTTGTATTCATTTTCGAAAACATCTTTATTTGGAGCATAATCATGGGCCATTACGATATCTCCAGATTTTAACAAAGGAGAAATTAGGTTGAATTCTGATTGAATATTATTTCCATCACAAAGAATCAAGCTTTTTTTATGAGAGTTTATTAATTCTGAAATTTCTTGCAGGATAAAAGGAGTAGTTGCATTAGAATTTCTACAATCTATATCCTTGCCTAAGGATAATATTGATTTATGTTTATTTGCATTAGATTCATAAGTGACGAATTTAAAGTTGTGTTGGATAGATTGATCTTTTAAAAAAGCCGAAAACCCGCCGAAACCAGAGCCAATTTCTATCACTAATTCAATTTTATCATTACTCTCGAAAAATTTCTTAAATAAACTAAAAGAAAGTGGGTTTTGTTGGTTCCTTATGCCATTATAGGGCCTGGGTTTATAATTTGTGCTAACTTGCGCTTTTTGGTTTGGCTGTGTTTGTTTATTAATGAGTTTATCAAAGTATGAGCGTACTAAGCCGTGGGATTCAATTTGTCTTGAATTTATTTTTTCTGGATACAGGTAATTTAAGAGAGTGAATATACTTTCCTCTGTACCCATGAAGCCTTCATCTAAAGTTTTATGAGCTAATTCTCTAAATTTATCGCTAAAGAATTTTACGTAATTAGATTTTCCACCAAAGAAAGTGGCTCTGGTTACGCTAGATATTTCACCATTATAAAATCTACCCAAGCCTTCTTTGCTAAATCCATGAATTTCATTAAAATTTTTATAGGGATAATTAATAAAAAGAAATTTATCTACATCCTTAGATAAGTTGTTGTAGAAGGATGGAGATTTTAATTGATCTTCAGAAGCTTGAGCGTTTAAAATTCCAGCATCAATCCAGTAAAAATTATAATCGTTAAAAGGGTTTGTTTTCGCTACATCATTTAATAAATGTATTTTTTGAAAAATTAGAGGGTTATATAAATCTAATTCAGCCTGGGGAGATTTAGATAGCCAGGCAGGATTGTTAGACCAATTTGAGTCTTTTCGGATTTTTTGTATCTTATTGTAATATTCAGAATTTTCTATATCACTTTTATTGATGGTCTTAAATATAATATTTGTAGAATTAATATCAGAAACTAAATTTAAATATTCAGGCTCAATATAAACAACAAGATTTCGATGACTAAAACATTGAATTAAACTTCTCAAATGATTTAAATAGCTTTTAAAGTTCCTCTGGAATAAATTAGTAGACATGCTATCTCTACCTATATTAATTAGGGCGGTAACATAGGTATGACTTAGGGATCTAGATTTTTGTATTTTTTTAGCTTCTTGATAAAGTTTTATATCAAGGGAATTTGATGCTTCAAGGAAGCTTTGTAGGGTTTTAGGTATATTTGATTTATTAAGTGGTCCACAATTGTAACTTAAGTTGCAATCTAGGTTTGTTAAGGTATCTTCTATTGCTAGATTGTAATCTTCAAAAAAATTAAAAAACTTCATTTTTTTTAAATTTGCAACAGCCCGAATAAAGGTGGATTGGTCCACTTTTAAACTGGGGTCAGATATGTCACAACCGGCAATAACTTTAGTCATATAGTTACTAAAGCCATGAAATTCATGAGTTAATAAACCTTTTGTGTTTTTTTGGGATAAGTATTGAAAAAGGTTACTATAAAACATTTCATCTCCAGTGTGCTGTGAGTCTTTGGATAAAATTAACCTATACTCTAGAGAGGTAAGGAATTGTTTACTTAAGGATATTACTCTTTGTATAGGGTCTCGTAGTATAGTAAAAAAATCGACTTCCTCATTAAAACAATCTTTAATATTGTGAGAAAAGTGTCCGGCGAATAATTTGCATGTTTCTAAATTTGGATTGGACAGTAGTTTTTGATTTTTAGAATCGCCAGGTTTCATATTCTCTATAATGGGAATATGGTTTTGTTTTTGATTATCGTTTGCACCAAAAAAATTAATAAATTTATCGGGACCAATGGGGTTTAGGACTCTTTCTAAATGGGTTCCTCCTGTTCTAGGTATATGTAAGAACCCTATTTTTTTGTTTTTAATTGGATTTTTCTTAATTAAAGCTCCGAGCTGATCGCAGACTGTAAAAACATTATTTTCTAATGATCTAGACTCTAAAAAATCATCTACTGCAGCTTTAACGCCTGGCAAATCCATTCTCTTGTAGTCATGAAATAATATGTAGCCGCCATCAGAAACTCTGTCGTAAATTTTAATCAAGCTTTCATATATAGAATCATAAAAATCTCCATCTAAAAAAGCGAAACAAATTTTTGTAGGCAAATCAATGTCTCTAATTTCGTTAAACCAACTTTTAACAATTGAATCTGGGGGAAGTAAATTGTTTTGAGTAAAGTTTTTAATCAATGTTTCTTTATTAGTCTTTAATGTTCCCGATTGCCAGGGAGTGCCTTCTTCCCATTTACTTTTTAAGGGTAACCCTTCAAATGAGTCGTAAACCCAAAGCTTCTTACTTGTTGATAAATGGTTTAAGGTTTTGCGAAAAAGCTTAGAAGATTCACCCACATTGCAGCCCAACTCCACAATATCGCCATCAACCCCCAGATTAATACATTTAACTAAAGATGAAACCAGGTGACGAGCTTGAGTTTCAGAGATCATTCCTGGGTCAATTTTAATATTCTTATCTCGAAGTATGATATCTACTATATTATTCATTATTTTTTTATTTTAGCAACCCACGCTGTCTGCTTTATTAACTTATTATTATAAGTTTCTAAATTACATGTTTCAACTGTATTTTTAATGTCTTCATCAGAGATTTCCATATGATTCCAAATCTTACTGATATAATCAGATTTAAAAACTTCCTTATTGGGAGCATAGTCGTGAGCCATAATTATATCTCTGTGATTAAGATAGCTTGATAGAATATTAAACTCCTTAACTTTATTGGAGCCGTCACACATAATTAAATTTCTGCCAGTTTTTGATAGAAAATTAGTAATTTCTTCTGGCTTACTTAATGCAGATTTAGGCCAATTAAAAATATTACCAACATAAAATTCTATATTACTTATAGTTAAATTTTTTAAATGATGCCTAATCGTAATGTCAAAAGTTTTAATTTTAACATCATGTAAATTATTTTTTATTAAAATATCCGACATAGCTAAAGTGGTA
>ENA-UZWY01006465-UZWY01006465.1-metagenome-genome-assembly--contig:-Day-2--50m-contig-6465_pt1 | contig 10766 bp, 9 predicted proteins | sample MGYA00260341_ERZ794901 | MGnify/ENA metagenome assembly ERZ794901 | reverse complement strand
AGTCGATACGCAAGTAAAGGCCTTATTTAGATGCGATAAAAAAGTCTGTAAAGCACTAGGTTCAAGGCGATAACCGGCCCATCTGGCACCTTGCTATGTTCAATTGCTCGCGCAGCTGCCGTCGACTTGAGCGACCGTTGAGAAGGGTCTAAAGTAGTGACTTCTCTCTAACAGATCATATTCTTATGTTCGATTACAGAAGTGCGACCAAAGATACTGCTCAGGGTTTTGCCGACTCGGCAGACCTTGGTGAACTCGACGTTTCAAACCACTTCCTGTTCCAGCAGGATGCGATTTGGCCTTTTTTTGACCGTCTTCGTCAGGAAGACCCTGTGCACTATCATTCAGACTCTCGCTATGGCCCTTTTTGGTCAGTTACTAGCCACGCTGCGATCAAAGAAGTCGATTCAGATCACAAACGATTTTCCAGCGCTAAGGGGATCGGGATTCTAGACAGTCCCGGAGCGGAATCCTCTTCCTTTATTTCCATGGATCCGCCAAAACACGACACTCAACGCGCGACGGTCTCGCCAGTGGTGGCACCGCCAAATCTTGCAAAGATGGAAGGCCTAATTCGTTCACGGGTAATAGATATCCTCGATGGGCTGCCGATTGGTGAAACGTTCAATTGGGTAGACCGTGTTTCAATCGAACTAACGACTCGTATGCTTGCCACCTTGTTTGATTTCCCTTTTGAGGATCGCAAACTGCTAACGCGTTGGTCAGACATAGGTACCATAGGGCCGCGGTCAGGTTACATTTCAACTTGGGACGAAGCCGGTGCTGAAATGCAAAAATGCCTCGAGTATTTTCAAAAGTTGTTTCAACAACGACTAGACCCCTCTCACGAAGGCTTTGACCTGTTAACGCTGTTGGCACATGACACGGAAACCAGAGATATGCCACCGAGTGAATTTCTTGGAAACCTGATGCTGCTCATTGTCGGAGGCAACGATACGACGCGAAATTCAATCTCCGGTGGTGTACTCGCACTTAACATGTTTCCGGACCAGTACCAAAAACTGCGACAAGACCTCAGCCTGATCCCCAACATGGTTGCGGAAATTATTCGTTGGCAAACACCTCTGGCGCATATGCGAAGGACGGCACTTGAAGATGTCGAATTGCGCGGCAAGTCGATAAAGAAGGGAGACAAAGTTATCATGTGGTACGTTTCTGGTAATCGGGACGCCAGCGTGTTTGAGGATCCAAACAAACTGATTATCGATCGCAAGAATGCTCGCCAGCACGTCTCGTTTGGCTTTGGCATACATCGGTGTATGGGGAATCGATTAGCGGAAATGCAGCTACGGGTACTCTGGGAGGAGATCAGCAAACGCTTCCATAAAGTAGAGGTCGTTGGTCAACCAGAGCGAGTCGTATCAAACTTTGTCAGAGGTTATTCGCAACTACCCGTTATATTGCATCCGCTAGCGTAAAGACGAAAACCAACCACCGCTTATTCAAATTGGGAGTTAAAGATGGCTGATCTGCTTGCAATCTCGACTGGCGTCATTGATGGTACAACGGCCTCTGACGAAGTCGGGCCACTAAACAGAATCAACTTTAAATTATCCGAGATTGGTGACGGCATTGCGATGGTTGAGGCGTTTTCTCACTGCATCTTGTTCAAGACCGATGACGGACTGGTCGCTTTTGATACTAGCAGCGTAAATGGCGGTGAACGTGTCGTCAGCGCGATTCGGGGATGGAGCAAGGAACGCTTCAATTCGTTAATCTACACCCATGGCCATATTGATCACGTGGGTGGTTGTGGTTTTTTTATGGAAGATGCAACCAACAATCGCCACGATGTGCCTAATGTCATCGGCCACAAAAATGTATCCGGGCGATTTGACCGCTATAATAAAACCAGCGGTTATAACCTAGCCATCAATCAACGTCAGTTCGGGCAGTTTTCACGCCGGGGTTATGATATTGCGGATGGCAATATTTTTCTGAACCCAAAATCTCCAAAGCCCAACCTCACCTATAGCGATCAACTTGAACTCACAATCGGCGGCACCGAGATCGAGCTCAAGCATGCAAAAGGTGAAACCGACGACCATACATGGGCGTGGATTCCCAAACACAAGGCAATTTGCGCGGGAGACTTTTTTATTTGGAATTTCCCCAACGCTGGCAATCCGCAAAAAGTGCAGCGGTTTCCGGTTGAGTGGGCTACCGCACTTCGCGCTATGTCGCGCCAAGATGCTGAACTATTTTTGCCTGCACATGGTCTGCCGATCGAGGGCAAAGAAAGAATACGACGGGTGCTAAATGAAGTCGCGGACGCGCTCGAGTTTCTCGTCGAGGAAACTGTACAACGCATGAATGAAGGCGCACGCCTAGACGAAATTATTCATGAAATTAAAATCGATCCGGCAATTCTCGAGAAACCATATCTCAGACCCACCTACGACGAACCCGAGTTTGTTATCCGAAATATCTGGCGTCTGTACGGCGGTTGGTGGGATGGCAATCCTTCGCGCCTTAAGCCTGCTCCGGACGGCACGCTCGCCCGGGAGTTAGCGAACCTTGCCGGTGGCGCACTGAAAATGGCAGAACGCGCTCAGGAATTGATTGAATCAGACATTCGTTTAGCCTGCCATCTTGTTGAGATGGCAGCACAGGCAGCACCCTCGAATACAGACATACATATCATACGTGCTGAGGTATACCAGTATCGTCGGAATACCGAAACCTCACTGATGGCCAAGGGGATATATGGTTCCGCGGCTGGTGAGTCACAGAGCCAGATAGAGGAATAACCTGCGATCATGCAACTATCCCGCTATCTTGAGAGAATTGCCTACAATGGTCCGCTGAACGTCGATCTCGAAACCCTAAATGGTATTCATCAACACCATCTTCGTGCGATTTCTTATGAGAATCTTGATGTCCAACTCGGCATTCCTTTGACAACAAATGTTCAAGCGGCCTACCACAAAATCGTAGCGCTGGGTCGCGGTGGCTGGTGCTACGAGATGAATGGGGTCATGGGCTGGGCATTAGAAGAAATAGGCTTCGACATCATGCGGATATCCGCCGGCGTCAATCGAAATGAACGAGGCGATGCGGTTGTTGGTTCGCACCTCGTTCTACTGACAGAGCTGGATCAACCCTACCTTGTTGACGTTGGCTTTGGGGATGGGTTTTTACTGCCAGTGCCTTTGAAAGAAGGGGAATTTTCAGAACGAGGATTCATTTTCAAAATGGAACACCTCACCGATGGCTACTGGCGGCTACACAATCATCAATTCGGTGGTGCACCAAACTTTGATTTTAAAACTGAGCCTGCAGACGAGTCTCAGCTCGAAACAGTATGTCAAAGCCTGCAGACTGTTGAGCACTCACCTTTTGTTATGACGTTAATTGCACAACGTTTTGTTCAGGATGGATACGAAGTTCAGGTAGGGTGCACAGGGCGCAAAATCACGTCACGGGGCATTGAAACCAAGGTGCTCAATAGCGCAGAAGCGCTTCAACAGCGCCTGCAAAATGCATTTGAAATCAACGTGCCGGCAGTAACAGCACTTTGGCCAAAGGTGCTTAAACGACATCAAGCATTATTTCCTGACAACACAGATTAGGTTCGGTACCAGAAAATGAGAGACTATGAGTCCCCCAGTCGAGATACGGTTGAAACCTTTTACCTTCTTAATCACCGTCTTCAAACATTTGACTTTGTCAAAAATCAATTCAAACGCTTCGTTTCCAAACCAACAAGCACGCGGTCAATGACTTGGCTTGAGGCGCTGACGTATCTCGATACACTGGTTGATGATTCTGATCCGGACACAGAGCTATCGCAATTACAGCACTTGCTGCAGACCGCAGAAGCCATAAGAAGAGACGATCATGAGGACTGGTTTGTGCTCACGGGTTTTATACACGATCTTGGTAAGATTCTCTGTTTGTCGGGAGAACCCCAATGGTCTGTCGTTGGCGACACTTTTCCAGTCGGTTGTCGATTCAGCGATAAGATCGTGTATCCGCATTTTTTTGCCGACAATCCCGATTCAGATAATCCAGCGTACCAAACGCCCACTGGAATTTACGAACCCGCTTGTGGTCTACGTAACGTCACTATGTCTTGGGGGCACGATGAGTACCTGTTCCAATACATTAAAGATTATCTTCCCGAACCCGCGCAGTACATGATCCGTTTTCATTCATTTTATGCCTGGCATCAATCCGGTGCTTACGACGACCTTTGCGATGATCACGACCGGGAAATGCTGCCATGGGTAAAAAAATTTAATCCTTATGACCTGTACTCAAAAGCAGATAACACTGTGAATTGGGATGAACTTCGGCCGTACTATCTTGATCTGATTGAAAAGTATTTGCCTGCGAAAATAGCATGGGCCGTTTGAGGCGAGCAGTCGACTGAAATACCGATTCGAAGACATTGCATTGTAGGTAAGACCAACCTAACCCCTGGCGACTTCAGCCAGCAAAGCCACGCGATTCCGTAAAGATTATTTGACCACGTGAGTCGACCGATTTTGCTGAGTCGCTAGCAGGTGGCGATTATCACGACCACTGATCAAAACGCATAATATCCTCAACTGGCTTTCTCGTGACCGGGCCAAACTTACCGAGAGGATAACCAACAGGGATTAGACACAATGCGGCCATCGTGTCAGGCATATTCAAGGCTTCCCTGACTTTATCCTGATCATTCAGAGCAAGGGTGGTAGGCGCAGCACCAAGTCCCATTGCTCTCGCTGCTAGCAACAAATTTTGGATGCCTGGCCATAAAGAACCACCTCCGCGCTGCGCAACAGTTGCATCGACTTTCTGACCATATTCCATACAAGCGATAATGAGCGCGGGTATTTCATGCATATGTTCCATTTGCCAGATGACAGAATTCAACATGCGCTTACGCTTCTCTTCCGATTGGTGCGGCAAACTCCCTGGGCGCTCAGCCTGAGGTCCAATGTAGGCTTCAACGCCTCCACGATTGAGATCTGCAAGCTTCTGTTTCACCGCAGCATCCCTGACAACAATCCACCGACCATTCTGCATGTTAGAACCTGAGGGCGCCTGATTGGCGGCATCGATGAGTTGCTTCAAGTCAGCCTCTGGTACATCCCGCGTATCTAATTTTCGCATTGCTCGACAATTGTATATCGCATCAAACAGTGACATCTGATCATTAGTCATTTGCTTTTCTCCTTTGTTTTGCTGCAGATTAAATCAGTTAAGGACAGCACACAAGATTCCTTGTCGCCAACTTTTTCGAATGCCGTTGCCTATCAGGCGTAGTATTTAATTCGTACGAGGATCTATAATCTATCAACCCGGATCTCCCTTGCAGGCGTAAAATTGATCATGAAGACGCTAACTATTGACGGTCTCGAGTTTCGAGATTTAGATCACGATGGGGTGCTCTCTCCCTATGAAGATCACCGCTTGAGTGCCGATTCACGTGCAAAAGATTTGTTAAACAGAATGACAATGGCGGAAAAAGCCGGCGTCATGATGCACGGCACCGCGCAGTCCATTGGTCCTCTGGGTGTGATGGGCGTGGGAGCGGAATATAATCAGCAAGCCAATCAAGAATTGATCTCTGATAGCAAGATTAACCATCTGATTACTCGCCTCGACAGCACGCCCCACGAGTTTGCAGCGCAAAACAACGCCTTGCAACAGATTGCTGCTAACACGCGTCTTGGTATTCCAGTGACGATCAGCACTGACCCCCGACATCATTTCCAGCACGTTACCGGGGCAAGCTCAAGAGCAAAGGGGTTTAGTCAATGGCCAGAAACCACTGGTTTGGCGGCCATCGGTAGCGCCGAACTAGTAGAACAGTTTGCTGAGATCGCGAGAGCCGAATATCGCGCTGTCGGTATTCACATGGCATTATCGCCTCAAGCGGATATCGCAACTGAACCTCGGTGGTCTCGTATATCAGGCACCTTCGGTGAAAATCCAAACCTAGCGCGAACGCTTGTTGGGGCCTATGTCAAAGGCATGCAATCGGGCACAAAGGGATTGCACGAAAAAAGCGTATCTTGTGTCGTTAAACACTGGGTCGGCTACGGCGCAGCTCCCGAGGGCTTTGATGGCCACAATGCCTATGGCCGCTTTTCGCAGTTAACTGAAGAATCTTTGCGCCTGCACGTTGAACCCTTCCTAACATCATTTGACCACAATGTGGCAGGTGTCATGCCAACCTACACCATACTTGAAAATTTGGTGCTGAACGGAGAAGTTCTCGAGCAGGTTGCTGGTGGCTTTTCGAAAGAACTTATCACAGAGCTGCTGCGCGCCAAATGTGGCTTTAAAGGATTTGTCCTCTCAGACTGGGCGATATTCCGAGATGCCGGGGAGCAAACCTTCAACCCAACCACAAAACAGACACCCATGGATATTGGCATGCCCTGGGGAGTGGAAACACTGAGCCGTGAACAGCGATTTGCAAAAGCAGTTAACGCAGGCTGCGATCAGCTTGGCGGCGAAGAGGATGTCGCGACGTTGTTGAGCGCTATCGACAGTGGCCTGATTTCTGAATCAAGAATTGATGAAGCTACTTACAGAATGTTAGTTCAGAAATTCGAACAAGGTCTTTTCGAGTCTCCCTTCGTAGACACAACAACAGCCGATGAACTGGTCGGGTCAAAGCGCGCGCGGGCTGCGGGAAAAAAAGCACAACGCAAGTCAATTATATGTCTAAAGAAACCCTCATCTGTGAACTCCAGCACCCGCTATTACCTCGAAAACTTCTCGCACTCACAAGCAGATGAAGTCACAAGCCTAAATGATGCTGACGCCGCGATAATCAAACTTTCAACGCCTCATGAAGACCTTCATCCCAACTTCTTTTTTGGCAGTCGCCAACAGGAAGGGGACATAGATTTCAAACCGACACTGCAAGTTGCCAAAAGAATAAAAGCGCTTTCTAAAAAAGTGCCCACGATCGCTGTCATTCAGATGAGTAGACCCGCGGTCGTCACCGACATCATTAACGACCTAGACGGTTTGTATGTTGACCTTGGCGTTTCAGATGACCTGATGATTAACGCGATTTCCAGCCAGATTGAAACCGAAGGTACGCTACCTTTCGAGCTGCCCCGCTCCATGCATGCGGTGAGAAGTCAAAGGCCTGACTTCCCTTCTGACAGCGAAAATGCCTTGTTTCAAGTCGGTGCAGACTACAAAAAACAATAAAGCGTTGTAGAAAAACTATCGACCCTTAAAGTCCGCCGACCGTTTTTGTGCAAATGAAGTCATGCCTTCTTTTGCATCCTCGGTACGCATCAACTGCAGGAAATTCATATAAACATGATGTACGTGATCATTGAATTGTTCGGCTAATCCCATTCGCATCAGACGCTTGGCAGACTGCACAGCTAGTGGTGCATTAGCGGCAATATCATTTGCTAACGCCTTTGCAAAGGGCATTAATTCTTCGTCTGGTACAACGTGAGCACACAAACCCAACTCCTTGCACTCGTCGGCATTCATATTTTTGGCACGATAGATTATCTCGGCAGCTTTCTCCCAGCCTACAAGTCTGGGTAGCACCCAGGTACCGCCGCTCTCAGGAACAATACCTCTTTTTACGGGTGTCGGAGCAAATTTTGCTCCCTGCGCCATGATACGAATATCACAACACAACGCCATATCCATTCCAAAACCTGCTGCCGCNNTTTAACGCGCAAATCACCGGCTTCTCGCAGTTAAAAATCACCGCAGGCGGAAATGTTTTTACATTTAGACTGACGGGAATAGAGGCTGGCGTGTTGGTGCCGGATTGAGAGCCTGCGCGAGATTGTGCTGAAACAACATCGAGCCCGGCGCAAAACATGCGACCAGCGCCTGTCAGAATAATCACCCGAACGTCATTATCCCGTTCAGCCTCATTCATATAGTCACTCACCAATTCCATCATCGAGCCACCTAGCGTATTCATTTGGTCTGGTCGATTAAGCGTGATCGTTGCAATGCCATCTTCCACTTCATAAAGCGTATCGGCGTTTTCTGTTGAGTTATCCATCACTTATCCTTGTCTCGATGTTTTGGTTCGCGGTGCAAACACTCATTACACAGGTTATTTTCTAATTCCACAAACATTTACCTATCTAATTGACGCGGATCAACCGGCGACGTACGCAGCCGCGATAAAAAGCAGCATATTTCAATGTACTGATTGTCTACGTCGGTATCTTCCACGTGGGCGAAGCCAAACCATCTGAACGAATCATCCAAACTGCCTCACCCTGTCTAAGTTTTGATTACCATGGTGAGACGACTGATTTAGAAAATATTGGTAGTCTCAGATTTCAAATACAACTAGGATGGCAGCTTCTGATAAAGCGTAGATGCACCGTTTATGGAACCTGTTGAAGAAAAATCAAGAATCGAATCGCTGGATTTACTGCGCGGATTTGCGCTGTTAGGCATCTTGTTGCTGAACATTATCGGATTTGGACTTCACTCAGCGGCCTATTCCAACCCCGGCTACGATCTAATTTTGGGTGCGACATCTGACAAGGCGACATGGGCGGCGGTAGAAATATTTGCTGAAGGCGCTATGCGCTGCTTGTTCTCTATTCTATTCGGTGCGGGTATATTACTCTTCACCACCGGCACAAGCGCAAAGGGTGCCGTCTTACATTACAAACGTACGTTTTGGCTGCTGATCTTTGGCCTATTTAATGCCTATATTCTGCTCTGGGTCGGAGACATCCTGGTGACCTATGCACTTTGCGGTTTCTTTCTCTATCTCCTTCGAAACAAAAGTGGCAAGACACTACTCATATCGGCAAGCAGCATTATTTTGCTGATCTCAATCTTCTACGGCATTGTCGGCATCGGCCTGACCGCCGCAAAAGATGCGTCTCTCGAAGTCAGCCACGCGACAGAATTATCTAACATCAATCCCGATACTAGGATCTTAGCCACCGAGTGGGATGATTTTGTCAAAGACTACCAACCTTCGGCTGAGAAAATAACCAAGGAACTTGAACAAAGACGAGAAAGCTACGCAACTGCGTTCTCATTTAACCTTGAAAAGACACTGGAAATGCACTTGGTTGTCGTACCCGTTTTTTTATTATGGGATGCCCTAGCCATGATGCTTCTCGGCATGGCGCTATACAAGTTTGAAGTGCTACAGGGGACGCGTTCCTTAGCTTTCTACAAAAAGCTTGCGATATTCGGCTTCTGCATTGGCATCACCTTTAATAGTTACGAAGTCTACAGAGGCATCACCACTAACTTTGAATTGACAGCGGTCTTTGCGCAGATGCAACCAACTTATCAGATTGGGCGTCTAGGTATGGCAATGGGCTATATTGGGCTTCTTGTCTTGTTTGCGAGAAGCGGCGGGTTTGTCAGTATTAAGACACGTCTGTCTGCTGTCGGCCGCATGGCGCTCACCAATTATTTGATGCACTCCTTTATCTGCGCTGTCATTTTTACCGGTCTTGGTTTTGGACTGGTTGACAAGCTTTCACGGACTTCACTATACCTCGTGGTCATTGCTATTTGGATATTCCAGTTGATATTAAGCCCGTGGTGGCTGAAACGATTTCACTTTGGACCCGTTGAGTGGCTATGGCGAGGATTGACCTATGGACGATGGCCGAACATCAAACGAATCCCAAGCGGAGACTACTCATGATTACTCATCGACTCATGCTTGGTGCTTTAACACTCGCAGCCAATATCTACGCAGGGGTAGTCCTTGCGGAAAAAATCAACATGAACAATCTGTCGGAAACCGTTCGCATACTGGCATCGGACGAATACGGTGGTCGAGCCCCGGGCACGGAGGGCGAAACGAAAACGGTCGAATACCTTATCCAGCACTTTGAAGCACTCGGCTTGGACCCAGGCGGTGATGCGGGTGGCTGGACCCAATCAGTACCACTCACCCATACGCGCTTGCAGGGTGATTTCGACGTAAAGTTTTCTAGTGGTAATAGCAACTGGCGTCTAGAACAGGCGACAGATCTGGAGATTAGTAGCGTATTGCCACTGACAAGCAACAAAATACAGGATGCTCCGGTGGTGTTTGTGGGATTTGGTGCCAGCGCACCCGAGCGGGGTTGGGATGATTACGGAGATGTGGACCTTTCCGGAAAAGTCGCTATCTATTTGGTTAACGATCCGGATTTCTCCGCTGACACATCAGAACCTGTTTCCGGATTGTTTGGTAATAAGCGTATGACCTACTACGGTCGTTGGGCCTACAAATTTGAAGAGGCAGCACGACGAGGCGCAATTGCGGCACTGGTCATCCATGAAGATAAGGCTGCTGGTTACGGTTGGAACGTAGCGTCTTCATCCCCGGGGGAAAACTATGCCATTGCAACCGGCACTAAGGGTACAAAACCGGTTCAATTGCAGGGTTGGCTGCACCTAGATGCTGCGATTCGCCTTTTTGAAATGGCTGGATACGATTTTGCTGAACAACGCAGGTTAGCTAGAAATAGTGATTTCGAAGCATTTGAACTCAGTGGTGTTAACTTCAGCGCCAACCTGCAGGTCGACGTCGATAGCATCATTAGCCAAAACGTACTTGCGGTCATTCCTGGTGGAAGTCATGCCGACGAAAGTATCATGGTGGCCGCTCATTGGGACGCCTACGGCATCGGCGAACCTGATTCACAGGGGCGAGTCGTCAGGCCCGGCGCCAATGACGATGCGCTTGGGACCGCCGGCGTATTGGAACTAGCAAGGGTATTCAAATCAAGCCCGACACCCGCGAGAAGCATTGTTTTTGCGCTATGGACGGCTGAAGA
>ENA-UZWY01002033-UZWY01002033.1-metagenome-genome-assembly--contig:-Day-2--50m-contig-2033_pt4 | contig 10789 bp, 10 predicted proteins | sample MGYA00260341_ERZ794901 | MGnify/ENA metagenome assembly ERZ794901 | reverse complement strand
CGTAGTGAAATATCGAAATCTCGGCTTAACCGGCATGAAAGTGTCGCAGGTGGGTATAGGTTGCAATAACTTTGGGCGGCGCTGCGACCAGCGCGCAACCGATGAAGTGGTTGACGCTGCGATAGATCTGGGCGTTAACTTTTTCGATACTGCTGATGTGTATGGTGGTCAGGGCCTCTCGGAAGAATTTCTTGGCAACGCGATTGCCAAGAAAGACAGAAGTAGCATTGTCGTCGCAACAAAGTTTGCGAATCCAATGGGAGAAAGTAAACATCAGCGAGGAGCCTCGCGCCGATACATCATGGGCGCTGTTGAAGACAGTCTTAGACGCCTTAAAACGGATTACATCGACCTCTATCAACAGCATGTCCCAGATGTATCGACCCCAATAGATGAGACCCTGAGGGCGCTTGATGATCTTGTTAGTCAGGGCAAAGTTCGATACATCGGCCATTCAAATTTTAATGGTTGGCAACTTGCAGATGCGGACTGGACTGCACGGAGTCGCAACCTTGCGCATTTTGTTACGGCGCAAAATCTTTATTCGTTAATGGACAGACGCCTTGAGCGTGAGGTGATTCCGGCCTGTGAACGATTCGGCATTGGTCTGTTACCCTATTTCCCGTTGGCAAGCGGGTTATTAACTGGCAAGTACACGCGAGGTGCTGCAGCACCTGAGGGGACCCGACTGGCAATGTGGGGGGAGCGAGGTCAAGCGGCTTTGTCCGAGGCTAACTTCGATATTGTTGAACGATTAACTTCCTATGCGGAACAACAGGGTCATTCAATACTCGAATTGGCCTTTGGTTGGCTCCTCACAAAACCATATATATCTTCCGTCATAGCCGGTGCAACCAGTGCTTCGCAGGTTAAGTCTAACGTTGACGCGTCAGCGTGGGAGTTAACCGAAGAACAAATGACTATCGTTAACGACATTTCAAAAAGGTAACGCGGTATGTGTGGTCGGTTTAACATCATCAGCGCACCACTGACACAGTATGTGATGTCTATTCTGGAGGCTGATATTGCCGTGACAGGTCATGCTTCAAATCCGGGTCAGAATGATCCTTCTTTATTGAACTTGACGATTGAAACCCGGTACAACATTGCACCAACCGACCAAGTGCCGGTGCTCCTACGTACCGAAGACGGTAGCTGGGATTTGCGTGATATGCGCTGGTGGCTGGTGCCTTACTGGTCGAAAGGGCCGGATAGTAAGTACACTATGTTTAATGCTAAAAGTGAGACTTTGACGACCAGTAGAGCTTACAAGCAGCCTTTTAAGTCTAGGCGCGCAGTTGTGCCGGCATCGGGATATTACGAATGGGTGAAAGAAGCCGGGGCTAAAAAGCCTTTCTATGTCGAGCCAGTGGGTGCTGCTGGTCTGGGCTTTGCGGCTATTTGGGAGACCTGGCAGGGTGAAAGTGCAATTATCGAAAGCTGCAGTATTGTCACGACGGCAGCGACCGAAGGCATGGCTACCTTACATCACAGGGTACCAGTCATGCTTGCGCCTGGAGAAGTCGATGCCTGGGTAAACCCAGAAACCGATGCAGCGACACTGGCTAGCATAATGGCGCCAGCGCATAAGCTTCCGCTAAGCATCACGCCGGTTTCAACCCACGTAAATAACGCCAGAAATAAAGATGAGGCATGTTTGGAGGTCCTGGGCGAGCCAGTCATCGTTAACTAGTTTGCAGCACCCGGTTGGATCGGACTAATTTCGTGAAACGTGAAACGTATTGTCGTCATTAATGTTGTCGAGGCTGTATTTTATTTCTTCGATGATATCCGCGTTTGAGCGACCACTCTCCTGATATCGCTCAATGAGTTTCCACACCAGCGCCTGGCCATAGGCATTCAGATCAACATTATTGGTTGCTGCTTCCGCGACTCCCGCTTCGAGGTGTTGTTTTGCAAGTGTATAAGCATCAGGCATCTAAGAGCTCCAGACTTAATATGTTATTGATAACGGAGGCGAGTATACCTCAATTCAATATCCGGATACTGACGAGCATCAAAGGATCAGCTTGGTGAAGCAGTCGGAATATTCCTCCCCGGTATAGTATCAAGCGTCACTGTAGCGCAGGTTATTCGGATCCGAGCTTACTTGCGTCTCTCGTTAAGTTAATGCAATCTCGACGTCAGAATATCAATGCGAGTGCATTTATAAAGCAAGAAAATAATACGAGGGGATATGAGGGTGAGTGAAAAGAACAAACTGGAACTGGCAGGGGCGGCTGCGACTGGCATGATCACAGCCTACCATGCGCAGGAGAGACCAGAAACCAAGGCAGTGGTATCAAATTATGGTGAAAGGACATTTGCTGAGCTGAATGCCAGAGTTAACCAACTCGCCCGTGTACTCCGTAATGCAGGATTAAAACCGGATGACGGAGTTGCCATGCTGCTGACTAACCGACCGGAATTTGTCGAAGTCTATTACGCCTGTATGCGCACCGGTTTGCGAATCACGCCTATTAACTGGCATCTGACCGGGGACAATGCCTCGTATATTGTGACCAACAGCGGGGCGAAAGCGTTTATTGCGGACATCCGGTGTCAGGAACCTGCGGTAGAGGCGTTAAAAGACAATGCGACGCAACTCAATCTTTCACTGGCGGTCGGTGGTTCGATCGGCGGGTTCCAAAATTACGATGATGTGCTGGCTGGTGAGAGCACGTCTAATATTGAGGCGCCAGAAATTGGCAGCCAGATGTTATACACCTCTGGCACCACGGGACGCCCCAAGGGCGTTTACCGGGAACGAGAATTACCGGGCAAAGCACCATCACCGGTAGCGGCCACGACAACAAGAACAGTGGAGTCTGCCGGTTTTCGAGCAGGGCAAGACTTGGTCCTTTGCACCGGACCTGCCTATCATGCGGCACCCCTGACGTTTAACATTACTTTGCCGCTAGCTGCGGGTGTTGGTACGGTGTTAATGGATAAGTGGGATGCAGAAGAGACGCTGCATCTCATCGAAACCCACGGTATTACTCATACTCATATGGTTGCGACAATGTTCCATAGATTGTTGGCGCTGCCCGATGATGTACGCGGAAAATATGATCTCTCAAGCATCCGTTATGTGCTCCATGGTGCGGCACCCTGTCCGGTTCATACCAAGCAGGAAATGATTGACTGGTTAGGGCCGGTAATTTACGAATATTACGCTGCGACCGAAGGCGGCGGCGGTTTTTTTATCGACTCAGAGGAGTGGTTAAGTAAGCCCGGAAGTGTCGGTAAAGCGCCTGCAGAAGCAGATAACAAAATCGTTGATGATGACGGCAACGAGGTCCCGGTAGAGGAGGTGGGCACCATTTATTTTCGATCGCCACCGGTCAAATTTGTCTATTTCAAAGATGACGACAAGACCAACAACAGTTACGCCGGCGACTACTTCACGCTGGGCGATATGGGTTATTTTGATGACGACGGTTATTTGTTTTTAACCGGCCGTAATGCCGAGACGATTATCTCTGGTGGAGTGAATATTTATCCTCAGGAAACTGATGATGTATTGCTGAAGCACGCCGCGGTGGGTGATGTTTGCACCGTTGGCATACCCAGCGAGGAGTGGGGTGAGGAGGTGAGGTCAGTTGTGATGCTGAAAAGTCCAACCGAGGATAATGCCGCCGTCGTTCAGGAGCTCATCGCTTTTTGTCGTGATCACTTACCTCACTTTAAGTGTCCGAGGTCCATTGATATTGTCGACGAACTGCCTCGTTTGCCCTCTGGCAAAATTCAGCGCAAGGTGGTCAGGGCACCTTATTGGGAAGGTCGAAAACGTCAGATTTAATCCTTGCCGTTATCAGCATGGCTGGCCTGCTTACCCCTCGGTGCAATGCTCGCGAGGGGTGTTTAGGGGCATCGGTTCGAAAAATCAGACTAGTGCCTGTACCGGTTCTTCAAAACGCTGAGGCTCGCCTTGCCTTTTCTGCCATCATTTGAGGCAACATCGAGATATACAGCAACAACGTATCGGCTATGACGAAAGTGGAAGTTGATTTCATCGTTGTTGTAGAGCATGCCCTCAAATTCGGGTATTCGACGTACATCGCCATCGCTAAATTCAACGTGGGCAGCTTCTATTAGCACACGACGTTTCCTTCCTTCCAGCTGAATAGAGCGAACTCGCTTGTTGATATCGATGATTATTTCCTCACCTTCATACCCATGTCTGTGGGTTGGGGTGTAGAAGGTATCGATCTTTTTCCAGACAAAATCACTTGGGTGCTGGTGCTTGTGCCTGCTGGCACGAAGGTAGTCGCTGTAAATCAGGCCAGTGGCCGGGTAGTAACTGCGACCAAATGCCCTGTGTTTCTTATGCCAATATCTCTTCCACTTTCTGTTGCTGTGCCGCGATTTATCATAATGCGCATTGTAAAAGCGCCGGTGTTCAGCAAACCTTCTTTTAGCCCATCTTTTGTTCGCGCGATTGCGCTCATGCCTTTGCTTGATGTGACCTCGATAATGGTCTCTGTTTCGAACATGATTTGAATGATGGTCTTGTGGCTTGATATGTTGGCTTCTATGATCGCGCTTGTCGTTTGAGGCAAAAGGTCGGTCGCGCTTATTTTGTTTGTGTTGCCGCTGCGTTTTCCGCTGCCGTTGACTGATTTGGTACTCTGGTTTGTTTACTTTCTTCTTTATCTGCACAGCATTTGGCGTCTGGTCAGTGTCGGTGTTCGACTTGAACCTTGTCACTGAGGGATTTCTTTTTTCGCCATTACTCGCGGGTTGACGACTTTCTCTCCCATCGACATTCCGCTTTTTACTGCGTGCCTTCGCCCGGTCATGTCGCGGTGACGGTAAATTGTTTCGCGCAGCATGTTTTTTATGTGAGCGCCTATCAAGGCGTTCGGGTATCTCCCTCGAGATATCCTGGTCTAGTCGTGGTTGTCTTTTTGACTCCTCGGCGGTTGCGTTAAAAGATAATGTCGTGGCGATTAACAGACCTGCCAACATCTTGATTTGAGACCGTACTAAATCGTGCAACGCTGTCATTCTCATCATGCTTCTCCTCTGGAGGTTGAGAAACACTTTGCACGAGCGACCCTGAATTCTCTCTTAATGCTAAATTAACCCAATATGAATGCAGAACGGGCAGGTCTGATAGCAGGTCTGATAGTGCCCGGCACTATCGTTGTCCTATCTTTGAAAGGCAGGTACCTTTTCTTTCAGGCGTTTGAGTAGTCGCGGGGAAGAGCATGCTTGAACCACTGTGTGGTCGCAGTCCTGATCGAACTGGAACTGCTTTATACCTTTCAAAAGTGCGCGCGAGAGAGATTCTGTTGGTGCGACACCGGGCTCCAGAAACAGGTTTTTTATGATTAACTGTCGGTTTTTGCGATCGGCTTTGCTGTCCATACGACCGATGAGTTCGTCTCCCCATAAGAGGGGCAGCGTGAAGTAGCCGTACCGGCGTTTTGCCTCGGGCACGTAGCACTCAATCAGATAGTCAAAGTTGAACAGGCGCCGGGTACGCGACCGGTTAATCACCAGATTATCAAATGGTGACAGGAACTTGATTCGATCACGACCGACTTTTGCGGGGATAGAAGTCAGTGATTCTGCGAGCACCAAGTAGTCCTCACCCTGAACATGACAATTTTGGACGATGCCTTCTTCCAGTAAGTCCTGAATTGCCTGAGCATAATCTGGTTTAAAACTGTTTCTGGTGAGTCTGCGGATTGTGGATTTTGCATAGGCGATATCACGCGCGGTTCCTATTCCCAGCGCCCGCAGCATTATGACTGTGTGATAGCGCGCCCATTCGTCATCGGAGGGTAGTGTTGTGTTGACGTGTTCTGATAATACCCGTTCTCTGAGGTCATACACTTTCTGGAAACCCTTTCGTTCCTTCACCATGAGTTCTCCAGAGAAAAAAAGAGTTTCCAGCATGTGCTTTGCGGGTTTCCAGTCCCACCATCCGTTGGATTTTTTACCAGGAAGTTGCTCGAAATCCCTGGCTTGCAATGCGCCCTCAGTATGAATTCTTTTGAGAATTTCGTTGACTAACTTTTTATCGCGGGGGCGGTTCGCAGCGAAGCCCTGCATGATCGGGAGGTAGTATCTGAAATCTCGCATGGGTAAATAGGCCGCAGCGTGAGACCAGTATTCGAATACGCTGTTGTCTTCAGCCTGCAGTGTGTGGAGCATTGATTCCTGATAACCCGGAATTCTGGTGTTCAGTACATGGTGGTGCGCGCGCTGAATCACCGATATCGTATCAATTTGCACGTAACTCAATTGATGGATAGCTTCTGCTACGGCTTTTTTGCCTCGACCAAAACTGGCTTCACGCGATAGACCCTGGCTGTCTAGTACCAGTCGTCGGGCTGCTTTGGGTTTTAACTCAATAGTTTTGCGCATCAGAATCCTGTCGTGTCGGCCCTTTTTGCGCCGAAATGTTCTGAGAACATGAACGCTTAGCCCACAATGATATGCTATGGTCCATGGCAAGTCTGCCTGTCCAAAACTAATTTTTAACACAAGAGAACAACGTGTATGGCCAATATCAGGGTTTTACTTGTTGACGGTTTCAATCTGATTCGACGTGTTTATGAAGCGAATCACCGGGAAGACACTGAAATCAATGATTGCATCGAAAGTTGTGTTAGATCCCTCACCCGAGCGCTGAATACCCACCGGCCGTCTCACGCGGTGGTTGTTCTTGATAGCCATGAAATGACCTGGCGCCACATGTTGTACGACGACTATAAATTCGGCAGGAAACCGACGCCTGAGGTGCTGATTAGCAATCTCGATAGGTTCCGGCGTGCCTTCGAGACGGCAGGTGTAAGGAGCCTAGAGGTCGCCGGTTATGAGGCTGATGATGTGATTGCCACCCTTGCAGCTGGCGTTGCCAACAGTAGCGGAGACGCAATTATTTTGTCGACTGACAAAGGCTTCCTGAGCTTGCTGGATAAACATATCGAGGTTTACCACCACTTTGAACAGCATTTTTTAACCAGCACAGATGTCAGGGTGAAATACGCGCTTAGACACAATCAACTCATCGATTATTGGTCCTTGTGCGGTGACCCGGGTAATAATATCAAGGGGGTCCCCGGCGTGGGGAAAAAGACCGCGTTATTACTACTTGAGAAGTTTGACTCCCTAGACGAAGTGCTGGCCCAGGCTCGCGGCCTGGCGCAAGATCAGGCGGCAGATTCTGGTTTGGCCGTTTACCAAAAGTCCTTATCAAAGGTCCTGCAATTTGAAGATGAAGCAGTGAAATGCCGTTTGTTGCTCACACCTAAACTCGACGTTGAGTTGGGAATAAATCTTAAGATATTTCGATTAGGGTAGTGGGTTGTTTAATCCATATCCTTCACGCGATACTTTTCCGTAACCGGTGACCTGTCCCCCGGGGTCAGATAGAGTGTTAGAATAGAGCCCGCCTTAAATTGCCCTCTGGGGCATCTGTTTTACACAAAGAGAGAGATACAAACCTTGTCGATAATTACCTGTTTTAAAGCTTACGATATTCGTGGTCGCATTCCGGATGAACTGAACGAAGATATTGCCTACCGTATTGGCCGGGCTTACGCCATGTTTCTGACACCTAAGCAGGTGGTCGTTGGCCACGATATCCGGCTTTCTAGCCCAGCCATTAGTGAGGCAGTGATTAATGGACTCAGGGATAGCGGCGTAGACGTTTTTGATATTGGCGAGTGTGGGACAGAGGAGATTTACTTCGCCACCTCTCACTTCAATATGGATGGTGGCATTGTTGTCACTGCGAGCCACAATCCAAAAGATTACAACGGCATGAAATTGGTCAAGGAGTCCTCCAAACCTATCAGCGGAGATACCGGGCTTCATGAAATTCAGCGGCTTGCTGAAGCGAATGACTTTGATGCAGTGGTCACCCGTGGAAAGCTTGAGTCATTGGATCACAGGTCGGCATATATTGCACAACTGCTCAGTTATGTTGATATCGCGACGTTGCCAAAACTAAAGGTGGTTGTTAACGCCGGTAACGGCGGCGCGGGAGCTGTGATTGACAGGATTGAGAAATTTCTGCCAATTGAATTCATCAAGGTACATCATGATGCCAATGGGCATTTCCCAAATGGCGTACCTAATCCATTACTCGTTGAAAACCGGGCCTCCACAATTGACGCGATCGCTGCCCATGATGCAGATTTAGGCATCGCATGGGACGGTGATTTCGATCGATGCTTCTTCTTTGATGAGAACGGGCGATTCATTGAGGGGTACTACATTGTTGGGTTATTAGCTGAATCATTTCTGGAAAAAGATGCCTCAGCAAAAATTGTTCATGACCCAAGGTTAACCTGGAACACAATAGATATTGTTGCAAGCAAGGGTGGAGAGGCTGTTCAAAGCAAAACAGGTCACGCGTTCATCAAAGAAAGAATGCGTGAAGAAGATGCAACCTACGGCGGTGAGATGAGTGCGCATCATTACTTCAAGGATTTTGCCTATTGCGATAGCGGGATGGTGCCGTGGCTTCTTGTTATTGGTCTGATGTCCCAGCAGCGCGCAACGCTTTCATCGCTTGTAAATGATCGCATGAAAAAGTTCCCCGCCAGCGGTGAGATCAATCGTCGATTGATCAACCCGCAAGCTGCCATTGATAAAATTGAAGAAAAGTATGCAGTGGATGCATTAGACGTTGAGCACACCGATGGTCTGAGTGTTTCTTACAAAGATTGGCGGTTTAATCTCAGAATGTCGAATACCGAACCGGTTGTTAGGCTGAATGTTGAATCAAGAGCCGACACGGCATTAATGGAGTCGAAAACAGCAGAGTTGCTGCTTCAATTAGGTGGCGAAGTCTAATGAGTTGGATGGGAAAAATACTCGGTGGTGGTCTTGGTTTTGTTTTCGGTGGACCGATCGGGGCTGTGTTCGGTGCGGCGCTTGGGCATCAGGCGTTTGATGCTGATAGTCGCAGCGGGACTCTGAGCGGTCTCGAAAATAAACAGGGTATTTATTTCGCTGCAACTTTTTCCATGCTCGGTAAGTTAGCAAAAGCTGACGGTAAAGTGAGTCAGCAAGAAATCGATGTTATTGATCGCATCATGCGGGATAACCTACGTTTGCCTGAAGATGCACGCAAACTCGCGATAAATATCTTTAACGCAGCAAAAGATGCTGACGATGCGTTCGAGGATTATGCGCAACAGTTTTATGATGAGTTTGGTCGCGCGGAAGTCGTGCTGGTTTCGATTATCGATCTGCTGCTCGTCGTTGCTTATGCCGATGGCGAATTGCACGCATCAGAAGAAGCCATGATCAAGAGTGCGGTCCATATTTTTGGGCTGGACGCGCAATATGCACAAATCAAGGGTCGCTTCACAGGGCAGGGTCAGATCGACGATGTGAACCAGTGCTACCAGATACTCGGGTGTCACGAGGAAGATGATACTGCCACCATTAAGCGAAAATACCGAAAGCTAGCGATGGAATATCACCCCGACAGGATTCAATCGAAAGGCATGACGCCTGAGCTTGCGAGTGCTGCCGAAGAAAAATTCAAAGACATCCAGCATGCCTGGGATGTCATTGAGAAGCAGCGGAAGTAACTTTTTAAGACCACAAAACGAACTTGAACATCACTTGAACCGCTACTGTTAGTGATCTGTTGACTGAGAGATTAAGGTCCTTTGGGTCGCCAAATAATCGATTCGTCGACAAGGTTAATATCTTTGAGGCCGCAAAATGCCATTGTGAGGTCAAGCTCGTTTGATATCACCTCCAGACACCTTGTCACACCTTCCGCGCCCATCGCGCCAAGCCCGTAGAGAAATGCGCGCCCAATCATCGTGCCCTTGGCACCGAGTGCAGTGGCTTTAATCACGTCTTGACCACTTCTTATCCCTCCGTCCATCCACACTTCGATGTCGTCACCCACGCGGTCGACAATTTCCGGTAAGACATCGAGGCTAGCAGCAGCGCCATCAAGTTGACGGCCCCCATGATTTGACACAATAAGTGCATCAGCACCGCTCTTTACAGCTAATTCAGCGTCGTCAGCATCCATAATGCCCTTGAGCACGAGCTTGCCCCCCCATTGATCCTTGATCCATTGCACATCGTCCCAATCAAGTGTGGGATCAAACTGTGAGACAGTCCACTGTGCTAGGTTGGTCATGTTGTCGAGCCCCTTAACATGGCCCACGATATTGCCGAAGTTTCGTCTTTTAGTACCTAACATCCCAATGGCCCAGCGAGGTTTTGTGGCAATGTTGATGAGGTTGGTGAGGGTTGGCTTTGGTGGTGTCGACAGACCGTTTTTGATGTCTTTGTGACGCTGTCCCATTATCTGCAGATCAAGCGTCAGGACAAGCGCGGAGCAACCAGCAGTTTTCGCGCGCTGGATTAATCGAGAGATGTAATCTCTATCTTTCATCACATAAAGCTGGAACCAGAATGGACGCGTGGTGTTTTGAGCGACGTCCTCAATAGAGCAAACACTCATTGTTGAAAGGCAAAAGGGTACGCCGAATGTTTCAGCGGCTCGCGCCGCGTGTATTTCTCCGTCCGGATACTGCATACCGGTCAGCCCTGTTGGCGCAAGCGCGACAGGCATCGCCACATCCTCGCCGATCATTTTTGTCGAAAGATTCCTGCCCTCCATGTCGACCAGAATCTTTTGGCGCAATTTGATTCGGCTGAATGCGGCCTCGTTATCCCTGAAGGTGCTTTCGGTCCAGCTACCGGATTCGGCATAGTCATAAAACATCCTAGGCACCCGTTTTTTGTAGAGTTCTTTAAGATCTTCGATACAGGTAATGGTCATAGAGAAGGC
>ENA-UZWY01007146-UZWY01007146.1-metagenome-genome-assembly--contig:-Day-2--50m-contig-7146_pt1 | contig 10797 bp, 9 predicted proteins | sample MGYA00260341_ERZ794901 | MGnify/ENA metagenome assembly ERZ794901 | reverse complement strand
TTAGAACTATTTTAGATGTACAAACTGGTGAAGCAAGTGATGAAGAAATTAAAGAATTTAGAGCATTTTTGATGAAAATAGAAAGTAAATAATTGATGAAATTTTTATATTAATGTAAAAATGTGATAAAATAGTTTTGAAACTGGATTTTATAAAAAAAGGACCAATATTATTCATAGGATGTCATCCAGATGACATAGAATTAGGGTGTGGAGGTCTTATTAACAAATTAAAAAATGATTATAAAATACATGCATTAATTCTTTCAAAAAATCTTGATCAGCTTGAACATAAAAATTTAGTAATGGAATCAAAAAAAAGTTTAAAAATTTTAGGGGTTAAAGAAAAAAATATCATATTCGGGGATTTTAAATCAAGAGAATTTTCATATCAAAGACAAAAAATTGTAGATTATTTGTGGCAAATAAAAAAGAAAATCAAACCTACTTGTATTTTTATTACTCCATTTGATTTACATCAAGATCATCAAGTATGTAACATGGAATCAAAAAGAGTATTTAGAGAAAAATCAATTTTAGCATATGATTTAGTTAGAAGTACATTGGATAGAAATCATTCAATGTTTGTAGAGTTAACCAAAAAAGAACTGGATGTTAAAATAAAAGCTTTAGAACAATATAAGACTCATTCAAAAAGAAATTATTTTAAAAAACAAACAATCACTTCAATTGCACAAGCAGGTGGAATTAAACAAGAATTAGATTTTTGTGAAATTTTTAAACCAGTTTCTATAATTTTTTAGAAGACATCAGAATCACTCATTGAATAATACCAATTATTTATCGTACAAATTTGATTTTTAATTTTTGAATTGAAAGATTTTACAATAAAATGGGATTCAGATGCAAGATTTACTGTAGATTTAACATATTTGTTTAATGGGTGTTTTTTTGGAATCCATAAAGTTACATAATCACATTTTAATTTTTTTGAAAGATTAGTTGCAATTAGAGATAATTTTGAATATAAATCAATTTCATTGTGACTAAAAAAGTCTAAAATTTGTAGTTCATTTTGATATTTTTTAAAAATGAAAAGTAAAGTATCATTTTGATAAATATAATATTTGTTTAATGGGTGTTGATTAATTCTTTTATCTAAAGATTTAAAATTTTTAGCAAAATAAACAGAATAATTATTTTTTGAAATAGAATTTAATTTGAAAAAATTATTATTTTTTAAAACACTACGAGTAAATTTAAAATTATTATTTTCAATTACTTGAATTAAATTAATTTTCACATAATTAATTGGTTTTAATTCCGTAAATTTAAATTTCTTAATAAATAAAGGAAATGAATTATTGTTTGCAAATCCAACAATAAAATTATATTTTTTTTCTTTTGCCTTTTCAAATGTTTTAGAAGCTAATTTTGAAAAAATTCCTTGTCCAGAAAATTTTTTGTTAGTCATTGTAAGAAAAGAATATCCTCCCAAATAATTTACATTATTAATTACCAATGAAATTGGAGTTAAAGCATAAAATCCCACTATTTGAGATTCAAATTTCATTACATATGCAATAGGAGTTCCAAAAGTATTATTTTTCAATCTATATCTAAAATATTTTTGAGGTTTTTTTCTTCCATAAGATTCAAAATATAATTTAGTAATATCTTTTTCATATTTTTCTGTATATCTTAAAATTTGAAATTTTTTATCCATAATTAATCTTACATGTAATGAATTTAAAATAAACTATAATGTTTGAGATGAAGACATTTCCTTTGTAATAAACAATCTATACCAGACTTCATATCCTAATAATGAAAAAAATTTGTTGATATATCTAATATTTTTATCAGAATCAGCTTTTTGAAAATTTTTCTTGATCCATTCATCTGAAATCCATCCATCTTTAACAATTCTTGCATCAAATAGATATTGTTTACAAATTTCTTTCCCATAACTATCCCATAATGATGAAGTATTCACTGCAAATCCTTGTTTAAGTTTTGGAAATAAAAGGGATGAAACATGTTCAGAGATTAATTTTCTAAGAGGTAATTTACCAATATTTTTTGAAGAATCATATTTTTCTTCAGGAGATATTCGTAGACCTTCTTCAATAATAGAATCTTCTAAAAAAGGACTAATAGAAGAAATTTTGAAAAAATTATAAAATTTTTCGTAATTTGGAATAAAATTATTTTTTAATTTGCCATTAAAATCTGCTAAAAAGAGTTGATCTAAACTAGAAAGAGAATTATCAAAAAATGGCTTTAAAATGTCATTAATTTGATTCCATGAAAATTTAGATTTATTTCCAAAAAGATTTTCTTGATCAGGGACCCAATCACGTTCATGGCATTGTAAATATGCCTTAACTTTTTCGATAGGAGATGAATTATCATTTATAGAATTTAAAAATTTTGAATATCGAAAAGTGTATCCTCCAAATATTTCATCTGCTCCATCTCCAGTCAATAATGAATTAGATATAGATTTTGAATTTTTTACAAGATAATACCAATTCATTACATCATAATATGGTTCTTTCAAAATTCCAATTGCAGCAGGTAACTCTTTTAAAAAATTATCAACATGAATAATTTTGTGATCAATATCAAAATTTTGTGCAATGTTTGATGCAGATTTAGACTCATCTTCACTATAAGGAAATGTAATAGTGATTGCAGTGATGGGGAGATCTGGAAAGATTTCTTTTGTTAATGATAAAAGTAATGTGGAATCAACTCCACCACTTAAAGCGACAGATAAATTAGATTTTGAAATCAAGTTTTTTTTAAGTGATTTTTGTAAAAGATTTTTAATTAAAATACTATTGGCTGTTTTTTTAGGCAAATAGTCTTTCCAATTTATTTTTTTTAAATTAGATTGATTATTTGGATTATATCTTAAAGTTAAGATATTAGATATTTTATCAAATGATAAATTTTTATTTTTTAGAGAATCCACGCCCAATTCCTCTAAAAATTACACCAGCATTTTTTGCTAAATCCATATCAATTATACCACGAGTATCTATGAAAATTGGAGTTTTCATTTTTTGTGTCAGAGATTTTATATCTATTTTTTTAAATTCATTATGTGCAGTTACAAGAATTATGGCATCAGAATTTTCAACAGTATCAAACAAAGAATCATTAACAATATGTGAAAAACAGTTTTTTGATTTGTAAAAAGGATCATAAATTTTGATTTTTGCACCTAATTTTGTTAAAATTTCAATTATGTCTTTGGCAGGAGATAATTGAATATCTGCAACGTTGGGTTTGTAAGATATACCAAGAATTGCAATTGAGCAATTTTTTACTGATTTTCCAGTTTCATTCAAAGCATCAATAACTAATTCAACTGTATGACGTGGCATATGTTCATTGATTTCTCTAGCAACCTCAATTAGTCTTAAAACACCGTCAAATGTTTTACGTGCAGTATTAAGATATTGATATGAATTTACAGGTAAACATGGTCCACCTACACCTGCACCAGGATAATGAGTTTGAAAATTATATTTTCTGTCACATGCATCTAATACTTGTAAAATATCAATATCCATTTTTTCAAATAATAAGGATAATTCATTGACAAATGCAATGTTAACATCACGAAAAACATTAGCAGTTAATTTTGCTGCATTTGCTGTTTTACAATTAGGTAGAAGCAATGTATCTACACCAAATACATGTTTGTAAAGATTTGAAGTGGCTTCTGAAGCAATATCATTAATTCCTCCAATTAAACGAGGTAATTTTTTAAAATCACTTAAAATTTCACCAGGATTTGCAGTTTCTGGACATGCAACTAACGAAAAATCAACATTTCGTTGATGTTTATTATCACTACCTTCTATGACCTGAATTAATTCATTTTCAATGAAGCCAGGTTCAACAGTACTTTCAACAATTACAAGGGCACCAGATTTAATAAAATCATGTAAATTTTTTCCAACAGAAAGTAAAGCAGAATAATTTGGAACATAATTATCATCCATAGGAGTAGGTAAGGACAAAATAATTACATCACATTGAGATAAAGATGATGAAATATCATTTGTTGCAGAAAATTGTTTATTTGTAATAACTTTGTCAAAGATTTTATCAAATTCTGGTTCATCTTTTAATGGGTATATACCAGAAGTAATTTCATGGACTAATTTTGCATTAATATCTATTCCAATTGTTAAAAATCCTTTATCAGCAAAACACAAAGCAGTAGGTAATCCTATTCTACCAATTCCAACAACACCAATTGTAAGATTATTTGTGGAAATATTTTGCAATATTTTATCCATAGAGGATGAAAACAAGTAGTTAGAATTAGAAGTGTTCAAATTTTACTTACCTAAAATTTTAGATTGTTATAAGTTTATTTCATAATTTACAAATATGAGTCATAATTTAAAATAATCAGTAATTATTTCAATAATTCATTATAAAATTTTAGATATTTTGGAATTACTTTTTCCCAAATCATATTATTCATTACAAATTCATAAGCATTATCTGATAATTTTTTTCTCAAACTTGCATCTTCTAACAAACGATTAATTGCATTAGCTAAAGAAATAGGATCATCTGGAGGCACTAAAAGACCAGTGATATTATCTTGGACTAATTCAGGATTTCCTCCAACATTTGTTGCAACAACAGGTACTTTAAGAAAAAAAGATTCCTTGATGGTAGTGGCTAAACTTTCCATTCTTGAAGGTTGAGCCAATACTGATGATGAATTTAGAGTTTCCATTGCATCTTGCCATGGGAGATTTGTACAATAAACAACTTTTCCATCAATTCTAGATTCGGCATTTTCTAGAATATCTATTCCTTTTCCATAATCTGCACGAGCAACATAAGCAACTTGATTTATAATTTTTTTAGAATTAAAATCAGGAAATTTAGTTATATCTATAGGAGAAGGTAAGTACTCTAAATCTACATTATTATTTTCTTTATACATTTTTTTTGTATATTTTGAATCAGTAGTGATTTTATCAGCATATTTCAATGCTTTTGATTCCACAAAATCACCAATTACACCATAAGGTTTTGAATGAATTAATTTAATGGCATCAGAAAAAGTACCATGTATAGATAGAACTTTTTTTCTAGCTTTAGAAAAATTCATTGCAAAAGCAGAAGGAGCATTAAATCCATGTACAATATCATAATTTTTTTGATTGCAAAATGACTTGATTGTACTGAAAAAAGCAAAACTAGGATTTTTTAGATTTTTAATTGGTAAATGAGGTGAATGTAATAAATCCACTTCATGGCCTTGTTTTTTTAGTTGTTCAGATAACATAAAAGCATGACCACCAATTCCTCCAGCATACCTTGGAGAAATAAATAAAAACTTCACATAAAAAATTCACTAATCATTCTTAAAAGCTATTGGATCAAGTTGTAAAAATAATGCTTGATATAGTCAAAAATAAACATAAGGTTAAACAATGAAACGTGTATCAATAATTACTGAAAGTTCTTTAAACAAACTAAATGGGAATGTAGCAAGACCAAAGTGGGAATTCGAATCTATTAAAAAAAATGGATTTAAAAATATCCAACTAGTAGGGAATTTTTCTCAAAAAGTAGAAGAGGGATTAAAAGATGATCTAATTCATGCTCAACAACTTTCAGGAAACATATTAAAAAATTCAAAATTCATAACAGATGTTCATGGTTTAGAATATTTTCAATCAGAAAATTTGGCAAGAGGGTATTCAAATTTTTCATGGAGAAAATGGAGATTTAAAAATAAAGCTAAACATTGGAAAAAAATAGAATTAGAAGTATTTAAAAAATCTCAACATCTAATTTGTGCAGGTGAAAGTATTTTAGAGAAAGTAGAAAAAATTCAAAATGCAACTTTAGTAAGAAATTCCTTAAATCTTGAAAATTTTTTGTTCACAACATGTAAAGAAATGAATGTTGGATTGGTTGGACCATTTATTCCAGGTAAAATTAATTATTTATCAATTAACATAATGAAAGAAATTTTTAAGAAACTTCCAAAAATTAATTTTACAATAATTGGTAAAACAGACAAATTATTTAGAGAAACATTAAATTTTAAAAATGTAAAATTTACTGGTGAAACATTAAATTATTTAGAAACACTTCGAAATTGTAGTGTATTATTAGCTCCATATCCTGAATATGCATATTATTTAGGTTCAAAAAATAAGATTTTAGAAGCTGCTGCATGTAAAATTCCAATCATAACTAGTAAAAGAGGTGCAATTGATTTTAATAATAAATTACTATTAATTGGTGAAAGTGCAGATCAATTAATTGAAAAAATTCTTTATTTAAAAAATGAAAACATACGTAAAGAATTAGGAAATCAATTAAGATGTGAAATTGAACAAAATCATAATGCAGAAAAAGAATCTAAAAAAATAATTAAAATTTATAATGAATTCCTAGATTAACAGTAGAGAAACTTAAACGTGTGATAAAATAGGAAAAAATATGAAATTTGTTGTTACTGGAGGTGCTGGATTTATTGGAAGTAATATTGCAAAATTACTTGTGAAAAAAGGGCATGATGTAATAATTTTAGATAATTTTAATACAGGTAGAAAAGAAAATTTAGAATCAATTAAAGATAAAATTGATCTACATATTGTGGACATCAGAGATAAAAAAATAATTAATGAAATAATTAATGAGTCGGATGGAATTTTTCATCAAGCTGCATTAGCAAATGTTTATGAATCATTTTCAAAATCTAAAGAATATTTTGATGTAAATGTAAAAGGAACAAAAAATATTTTTGAGATCGCAAAAGAAAATAAAATCAAAGTTGTTTTTGCCAGTAGTTCCAGTGTTTATGGTGAAGTAAAAATAATGCCAATTACTGAAAATATTGACCGAAACCCAATTCACCCTTATGGGCAAACAAAACTAGAATGTGAATTTCTTGCTGAAAAATTTTCAAAAGAGGGATTAAAGGTAATTGGATTAAGATACTTCAATGTTTATGGATTAGGACAAAATGATGCATATGCAGGCGTAATTACAAAATTTTTAAATAAAATTAAAGAAAAAAAATCCCCAGAAATTTTTGGAGATGGATCACAAACAAGAGATTTTATTTTTGTAAAAGATGTTGCAAATGCAAATTTATCTGCAATGGAAAGTGAAATTAATTTTGAATTTTTTAATATAGGTAGTCAAAAATCAATTTCAATTTTAGAATTAGCTCAAATTATAATTAAAAAATCAGGTTTAAATTTAAAACCAGAATTCAAAGAACCACTTCAAGGTGACGCCAAAATTAGTTTGTCAGATATTACTTTAGCAATTAAAAAATTACAATGGAATCCAACATACAAATTAGACAAATGGTTTGAAGAAGAAGTTTTTAATGAATAAATTATTCATTAGACATTTTTGTAAAAGCATCTTGATAATAAGGAATTGTTTCTTTTAATCCTTTTTCAAGATCCCATTGTAATTCATAATCAAGTAATTCTTTCAATTTTGTTGGTTTTAGATCAATTTCAATTTTAATTTCACCGGGACGCATTTTTTGGTAATCTCTACTAATTTTATGACCCCATACTTTTTCTAAAGCATCAATAATGTCATTTACAGAATGACTTATTCCTTGACCAATATGAATAATTTCACCACCAAGATTTTTTTTACTTTCAAGTGCTAGTACAAATGATTCAACTACATCTTGTACAAAAATATATTCTGATTTTTGTTTCCCATCACCATAAACAGGTACAGTGTTTCCACGAAGAGTTTCTATAATGAAAGTTGGAATAATTTTTTGATAATTAAATGGTGCATCTTTTGATGCATTTAGCCAACGTTCTCGTGCACCATAAATATTCCCTAATTTCATAGCAACAGTTTCAACACCATATTCTTTAGAAAATAATTGACAAAATTTTTCAATAGCATTTTTGGTTATTTTATATGGATTAATCCATGGTACATCAGGTGTTGTAGGAATAAGTACTCGAGAAATATTAAATTTCTTTGCAGCTTTTAAAATTCGAATTGTTCCAATAACATTAACTGAAGCTACATCCTCAACATCATATGTTGTAATAGTTTCACTTGTTCCTAAAATTGCGGCCATGTGAATTATTCTATCTTTCCCTTTAACTAGTGAAGGAATAATATTTTCATCTAAAACAGATCCCTTAACAAAAGTGAATTTTGGGTTATTTTGATGAAAAGTCATTTCAGGACTTTCCCATAAATCCAAAACAGTTACCTCATGATCGTCTTTTAGTAATCTATCGACCACATGACTTCCAATAAATCCTGCTCCACCAGTAATTAGAATTTTCATAACATCATTACCCAAGTACTCTTTAGAATCAAGATTACAATGTATGAATTTTTTTGGTCTTAAATGCTTTTCCAGTTTTAAGAGTAAATTGAAAATAGTATTTATCAAAAAATTAACTAATTTTGAATAAATTAAGATATAAATTTAAAGAAAATAATTTTAATTTAATTTTTCCAATACGGAATCAAACTGGTTTTTGATAGGATCATATGTTTTATTTATTTCAAAAACAAGCACAGCATGAAAAATTCCAATATTATCATTAGTAAAACTAGGAGAGGCATATACTAAATTTAACGGAGTATTACTTTCAGAATCATATCTAATTTCCTTAATGGAAAGAGGAACAAATCCAGGCTGGAATGATGTAGATTGTTGCCCACTATTTTCATTATACCATACGAATGGTTTGAATGGAATTGCATTACCAAGTAATGTTTCATTCCAAAAATAATTAGTACCAGTTAATCCATCAGAGTTTGAATATTTTTCAAATGGAAAGTGGATTACTTCTCTCTCCGTTAATGGTGTTGCAGGTATTATTATTTTAGCTATACGCATAAACCATTGTTTTTTAGATTCATCACCACCACCATTTAATACGTAAATAGAATCTCCTTCACTAGATGTCCATTGTAATTTTTCACCTGCTACAAATAAAAGTAGATAGTCAACGTCTCGTTCATTAAGCATATTGAATGCATCATCAGGTGTACTAAGAAACATTGCAGCAAATGCTTCAATTAAATTACCACTAAGAGTTGCATTATCAATTAACGTAGTTCTATCAGCTAGAGTTTGAATCCAATATCCATAATCCCACCAAGATCCAATAATTGAATCTTCAGGAGTATTATTTTTAATCCAGTCAAGGGTTACTAACCAATCATTGGTTGAAAGAACATAACTTGTTCCTCCTGAAAATACTGTAGGAGCGTAATCTAAAGTACTAATCCAGTTGTTTTCAGGATAAACAAGTGGAATTATGAATAAAATAGAAATTAACAAAACATATGAAATTTTTAATGAATAATTTTTTTTCCCAGAAACTTTAATTTTAAAAATTTCTTTTGTTAAAATAGACAATCCAATTGCACTAAGAATAACTAATGAAATGGATGTAAATATTTCTAGTCGTAGAAAAGCCGAACTAACATACACTCCAGATATTCCAATAATTAATGCAAATACTCTCATATCATTTCTTAAAATAATTTTACTTTGGAATACATTTTTAGTAAAAATAATCCAGACTCCAAATCCTGCAAATATCATGAAAATAGAATTAAAAATAAAAGATTCAGAAGTAGAGGTAGTTTGATGTTCTGAAACTGAATCAGTTAAAGGATCCAAAGTTGTTAAAAGGGGATTAATTGCATTAAGATATCGAAAACTAGTAGTTTCAGAAAAATATGAACTCATCATTAGTAGCATAAAAATTCCAATTATAACAACGATGATTAGAAATATAATTCCATTTTTTATTTTATTTTTTTCTTTACTTATTTTTTGAATGAAAATATTAACAAACAAAAATACTGTAGGAACTAATAACGCAATTCCACTTAAACCAAATATAATTTGTGGTCCAGGTCTTTCAAATGAAGCAGAACATAAAAGAAATGTTGTTACAAACAACGGAATACTCCAAGCTAAAAATTTATGATCTTTTCTAACAAGGGGTAATGCTAAAATAAATAACCCAATTGGTATTATGAAAAATTGATTACCACCCCATGATGCCATTCCAAAACTCAGAATGATTCCTCCAGATACAATTTTTAAAATTGTGAATTTTTTATCTTTAGTTCTAATTCCACTTAAAAATAAATACAATCCCAACAATCCATAAAAAAGTCCTAATGGTTCTGATTTGAACCAACCAATTGAGCCTCTTATAAGTACGGGAAGTGCTACTGCAAATAATAATGATGCAATAATACCAGCAGTTGTTCCTCCTAATACTCTTACTAGTGCAAAAATAACTATCACAGTTAAAGAACCAATTACAGCTGGAAATAATATTGTGAAATCATATAAACTAGAATTTCCACCAAATATTTCATAGGAAATAGCTGCTGTAATATGCAACATAACTTGTGAATTGCTAGAAACATTTCTTCCATGTGGATACCAACTCTTATCATCATTCCATTCAAAATATTCAGACAATCCATTTTCTACAATATATTCAGTAGCACGAAAATTGAAAAATGGATCAAATTCCATTAGCTCAAAACCATATTGTGCGGGTTGACTTCTAATCAAAAAAGTGGTTGAAAAAGCTAAAATCAATAATCCAATTACCAGAATATGGTATAATTTGAAATTAAAATCACCAACTTGAAATAATTTTTGTTGACCAACCAATATGCAGATAATATTTCAAACTGTTATTACTCTTTTGAATTTAAATAGTATGTTTTAAAAAATCTGTTACATTGTTGCCTGTGAAGCATCATGGAACATCTGACTCTTTGCACAGCCAGCAGCAAG
>ENA-UZWY01014381-UZWY01014381.1-metagenome-genome-assembly--contig:-Day-2--50m-contig-14381_pt1 | contig 10831 bp, 10 predicted proteins | sample MGYA00260341_ERZ794901 | MGnify/ENA metagenome assembly ERZ794901 | reverse complement strand
TCTGCAATTTCTAATCCATAGTTTTTACCAAAATTTCCATCAGCAAAATCAGACAGCATTATTACGTTTTCTATTCCCTCTGCACCACAAAACCTTTGTTGCGCGAAAGGTAAATCTCTAGAAATACACAACACTTTTGTATTTTCCATGCTAGCCGCAGATTTATTAAAAGATCTTACCGAGGCAGCACATGTCCCAGTATCTACACTTGGAAATATATTTAGTAACAATGTAAATCCATCAAAATCAGATAATACTTTCTTTGAAAGATCAGTTGCTGTTAATTGAAAGTCAGGTGCTTTAGTTCCATTTTTAGGGATATCACCAGTAGTTGATATAGGAGTTCCTCCTAGGGTTATTTTTGTCATTTTATATATTTTTTAATAGTGTAAAAGTAATAGAATAAAGCTAGTAAATTTGTTTCAATATTGTTAATTATTAGACTAAATATTATAATACCTTCGTGACTTATTTTTACTACCTATGAATTTAAGTATTTACACAAAAGAATTCAAGTATAATTGGACACTTGCTGCCCCAGTTATGCTCGGAATGTTAGGTCACACTTTTGTGAGTTTTGTAGATAATATTATGGTTGGCCAATTAGGAACAGCAGAATTGGCTGCGGTCTCATTAGGAAATAGTTTTATGTTTATTGCCATGTCTATTGGGATTGGTTTTTCTACTGCGATAACCCCTTTAATAGCAGAAGCAGATGCTGCTACTAATTTTATAAAAGTAAAGTCTACTTTTAAACATGGCTTATTTTTGTGTTCTATTTTGGGGATTAGTATGTTTTTACTCTTACTTCTTTCAAAGTCACTTCTACATAGTAATTTTTTAAATCAACCAAAGGAAGTTGTGAATCTAGCAATTCCTTATTTAGACCTGGTAGCTTTTTCTTTAATTCCTTTAATTATCTTCCAAGCATTTAAGCAGTTTAGTGATGGGTTATCCATGACTAAATATCCAATGTATGCAACAATTATAGCTAACATTATTAATATAATTTTAAATTATATTTTAATTTTTGGGAAATTTGGTATCCCTGCTTTTGGAATAGTTGGTGCTGCTTATGGTACCCTCATATCTAGATTTATTATGGTTTGTTATTTGTGGTGGTTATTGGCAAACAAAGAACGATCTAAGAAATTTGTAACCGCCATTAAATTTTTTGTGTTGGAGAAATTTATGCTCAAGAAAATAATTAGTTTAGGTGCTCCCAGTGCCATGCAAATGTTTTTCGAAATAGCTATTTTCACAGCTGCCATATGGCTTAGTGGGTTATTGGGTAAAAACCCTCAAGCCGCAAATCAAATTGCGTTAAATTTATCTTCTATGACTTTTATGATTGCCATGGGGTTAGGTGTTGCCGCTATGGTAAGAGTTGGGAATCAGAAAGGCTTATTGAAATTTATAGAATTAAGAAGAATAGCCATTTCAATTTTTCTTTTTGCTGTCATATTTGCTGCTGGTTTTGCCATATTATTTTTAATTTTTAGATTTCAATTACCTAAAATATATGTTGATTTAACTGATTCAGAAAATTTAATTGATACGATGGAAGTAGTAAATATTGCTTCACAATTATTATTAATAGCTGCAATTTTTCAAATTAGTGATAGTATTCAGGTAGTTGTTTTAGGAGCATTGCGGGGACTTCAAGATGTAAACATACCAACCTTAATTACTTTTATTTCATACTGGATTATTGGATTTCCTATCAGTTTTTTCTTAGGCAAAGAGGATGTTTTTGGAAGCGTAGGAATCTGGATTGGATTATTAGCAGGATTATCATCTGCATCTATTTTATTATATCTTCGCTTTAATTATTTAACTTTAAAATTGATAAAAACAAAAAACCATGGTCTTACCTAAATTTTTATTAGCTGATAACAGTAGTTTTCCTGAAGATATTTTCGTTCTTCATACAGAATTCCCTCGCTTTTTAATCAATTTAAAAGATGATGAAATTGAATGGTTTGAGGATTTATCTGGAGAAAGAGAAGATGATATTGCGGATGAAGTTTCCAATCTAATTGAAGCAGCCTCTTTATTTTATGACAAACAAATTGAAGGTTATGAATAGTTATCTAAGAATTAAATGTTTGCTGTAAACTCTAAAAAAACTTCTTTATGCAGTGTGAGGTTTATCTTTGGTGATATTGATACACGTACAATATAATCTTTATCTCCTTCTTTTGTAGTTCCTTGTGTAGATGTAGCAGGAACAGTCCAATAGCTGCCTTTGAGTTGTCCATAACTTACACAAAACTTACTCTCATTGGGTATTTTTTTAATCATTAAATTTATTAATTTAAGATTTAATGCCCTTTTGTAATTTTCTTTTTCTTTAGCTGTATTTCCTTTTGTTGGAAGGTCTAATGAAAAAACTGACGGAGTAAAACCTTGATTAGCTAATTCTTTAGAAACAAAGTTGATTTTTGCACTTGGTAAGTTTTTAGTGATGAACTCCACAAAATCACGAGTATTTTGATATGCATCAAATATTCTTTGATTCATGGAGGGTAACTGTTTTGCTAAAATCTCATATTGAAGATCTGTGGCATGATTATCGCATATACTTAGATGCTTATCAATTTTAACCATCAAAGAATTTGTTTTTTCATTTCCCACACAATATCCTGCTGTACATTTTCCACCACTTGGAAATTTAGAACCACTAACATAAGAAATGGCTTTAACCTTAGAAAATATTTCAACACTATCTAAAAACGGGGTATTGGGGCAAAAAGTTTGGTCTAAAACAAATACAGGTTTAATGGCATAGCTACTTGAAGTAGTTTTACGTTTTTTCTCTAAAACTGTTTTTAATTGTTTTAAATCTGGAACTTCAACTCTTGGATTAGTAGGAATTTCAGCTATGATAAATGGAACAGCATCCTGAATCGAAATTTCATCTAGAATAACATCAATACTGTGCGCCATGTCGTTTTCTCTATCAACTGGTAAATCAATTACTTTAACATTTTTTATGCATGCAGCAACCCGCCTTGCTTGGTCATTAGTTCCGCCATAACAATTTGGGGGAACTATAAATTTTATAGGTTTTCCTTGGTAGTTTTCTTGCGCAAAATCTACTAAACCCATCATGATTGCATATTGCATAGAGAGACCACTAGAACCAATTAATGGCATAGTTTGCGCACCAGTAATGGTGATGATTTCATCTCTGACAATTTTTTTATTGAACTCTATTTCTGGGGATGAAATAGTAAAAGTTGAATTTTTAATTAAAGCTATTAAAGCTGTGTGACAATTTGCAGGAGTCATGGCAATTGTCTCTCTTCTCCTTACGTGTTGGATTTCAGAGATATAGTGTTCGTTTTGTTTTCCATTAACAATTAATACACTACCAAGCTTATTATATATATTGATAAAAAAATCAATTTTTAATTTTAGATGATTAACATCTATTTTTTCTGATTGTGAGACCAATACAGTACTCCCATCAAAATCTGAAATATCAGATAATTTTTCAACCTTTTTAAGTTCAAAACTATAACCATAGGTTTGTTTAATAGTTTCATAATCAAAGAAATCTAAACAATTGTCTGTGTAGATGATTTGAGTGTTTTTATGTGCTAATAAATTTTTTCTTAGTATGGAAAGAATAGGAATAGACTGAGATGAAAAACTTATGATGTTTTTGGGATTTATTTTGTGTAAACGAGCAATTGACCATTCTAAAACACATGATAACGGATGTCCCAAACGAATGTAATCATACGCAGTTGGTAAATTATTTAAGGCAGAAGTGTCTGTGCTATCTTTTTTACTTAACAATTCAAACTGTTCTAGAAATTCAGTTTTGGCTAATTTTTCATCATAAATATCTAATCGATGTGTAGTGGTAGATAACCAACTGTTTGGCATTTTTTCTAATACATTTTTTAGATAGTTTATCATGCTATTATATTTATGATTTTAAAAGTTTTATCCTTTCCTTTTTTCTACTAATTCTAGTTTTTCCAAAGAAGCTTCAGTTGTGAAATTTCCGTAATTAATAAAAGCTTTTTTCTTTTCAATCTTTTCTATAGTTCCTACAGAATTTCCATCGATAAGCCTGACGCTATCGTTAATTTTGAATATATATTCGGCCTTTATTTTTGCCAATTTTTTAGCTTCTTTATTTTTAACTTTTCTTATTTCAACTACTTTTTTCATCACTTCATTTTCTACTTTTTGAATAACTTCTTGTAGTTGTTTTTCAACAATTTTGGCTTGTTGTTTTTGCGACTTCGTTTTTGGCTTTGTGGGGTTTTTTTTAGCGTATTTTACTTTTTCATCAGCAACCCATTTGTTGAAATTAAGAGTTAATTCTTTTTTATTATTTGTTTGTAAATATTTATTGAATAGTTCATTGGTTTTTCTTCCTAAGGATAACATTTTTTGATTCTTATCATATAATTCTTGAAACCCAGCTAATTTTGCTTGAATTTTTTCTTCTTTATCTTGTAAACTTTCTATATGTTTTTGCCCTTTAGTTTTTTGCTTTTCTAGATTTTCAGAATTTTTATGAAGACGATTTCTTTCTTTTTGAAGTTTTGAGATGGTTTTATCTAAACGAATTTTCTCAGTTTCTACTCGTTTTTTAGCTTTATTAATCAAACTAAATGGAATTCCATTTTTTTGTGCAACTTCAAAAGTAAAAGAACTCCCGGCCTGACCCACATACAATTTATATAGTGGTTCAAGAGTTTGTTCATTAAATTGCATATTTGCGTTAGTTACATAGTCTAATTCGTTTGCTAAAACTTTTAAATTGGAATAGTGAGTTGTAATGATTCCAAAAGCTTTTTTGTGATAAAACTCTTCTAAAAATATTTCTGCTAGAGCTCCTCCCAATTCAGGATCACTACCTGTACCAAATTCGTCTATTAAAAACAAGGTGTTTTCATTGCATTTTCGCAAGAAATAACGCATGTTTTTTAGTCTATAACTATAGGTGCTTAGTTGATTTTCAATAGATTGGTTATCTCCAATATCTGTTAAAACAGTGTCAAATATTGTTGTTTCACTTTGTTCATTCACAGGTATTAGAATGCCACTTTGCAGCATTACCTGTAATAAACCTATAGTCTTTAAAGTAATACTTTTACCCCCGGCATTTGGTCCAGAGATGACTATAATTTGTTGTTTTTCATTTAGTTCTATAGTTTGTGGAACAACTTCTATTGCCTCTTCTTTATTATTTATTAAAAGGATAGGATGGAAGGCATCTTTAAAATAGACTCTTTTATTTTCTCCAATTTTTGGTAATAATCCATTAATAGAATATGCATATTTAGTTTTTGAACTTATCACGTCTAAGTGTGTCAAATAATCTAACTGTGATTCTAATAATGCTGTATAAGGTCTTATTTTGTAACTTAGAGTTTTAAGTATTCTAATAACTTCTTGCTTTTCCTCATATTCTAGATTTTGTAGTTCTCTCTGATATGCTAGTGTAGCTTGTGGTGCAATGTATACAATGTTACCCGATTTTGAAGAGCCAAGTAAACTTCCTGATACTTTTTTTCGATACATGGCTAATACAGCTAGTACACGGTGATTATCAATAATAGATTCTTTAATGTCATCTAAATAACCTGAAGCCTTTGCTTTGCTTAACGCTGAAGAAAAACTTTGTCCAATTTTACCATTTAAGCCACCGATACTTCTTCTTATTTTTCTTAATTCAGGAGAAGCATTATCTACAACTTCTCCATATGGAGAAATTACTTTTTTTATATCGTCAATAATTTCTTGAATAAAATCAACATTTTCAGTTAAAATAGAAAGTTGTGGAAAGTAGGTGTGAAATTTTTTAAAATATTTTTTTAATTCCTTAATAGTCTCGGATGTTGTAGCAATTTTTAAAAAACTTTCTGTTTCTATATAACTATCCTCGATAGTTAATCGTTTTATCTGTTCGTAAATATTATCAAAACCGTGATTGGGAATTCTATTATCGCTCTCAAATGATGATAAGTATTCATTTGTAAATTGTAATTCTCGAAGTAGTCTTTTTTTATTAGAAAAAGGTAAGGTTTCTAGAACTTGTTTTTTTCCTAATTCTGAAATACTAAAGGTTGCAACTTGTTGAATAACCGTTGTAAATTCTAAATCTTGTAATGCTTTCTCAGAGATATGTATATTCAAACCTTTATATTTGGAGCATACAAAAATAACAAAAGAATGATTATTAATATTGAGGAAAACTGGAAAAATATCTTACAACCAGAATTTGAGAAAGAGTCTTTCCAAAACCTCTCTAGATTTGTGAAAACTGAATATAAAAATCATATTTGTTTTCCTGAAGAAAAAAATATTTTTTCAGCTTTTAATACCTGTTCATTCGAAAATTTAAAAGTTGTAATTATTGGACAGGATCCTTATCATGGTAAAGGTCAAGCCAATGGCTTATGTTTTTCTGTTATGGACAATATCAAGCAACCTCCTTCCTTAAAAAATATTTTTAAAGAATTACAAACTGACCTTGATAGACCTATTCCAACTTCTGGAAACTTATCTTTTTGGGCTAGTCAGGGTGTCTTGTTGTTAAATGCAACGTTAACAGTTCGTGAGGGAGCAGCTGGAAGTCATCAAAATAAAGGTTGGGAGCAATTTACAGATGCTGTTATATCTAAAGTATCACAAGATAAAGAACATTTGGTTTTTTTACTTTGGGGAAAGTTTGCCCAAAGTAAGATAAAACTTATAAACCCTAATAAACATAAAATTTTAGTCGCACCACATCCGTCACCATTAGGAGCATGGAGAGGTTGGTTTGGTTGTAAGCACTTCTCTAAAACAAATGAATATCTTAAAAAACAATCTCTAAAAGAGATTGTTTGGTGATTTTACTTTTTTAAAAGTAAAACTCAAATTTAATGAATAAAACCTAAGATTTTATTAATTCTAGTGATTCGTTTATTTGGTTTTGTTTTGCGAATTTTTCTGAGGATTTTATAAGATTATCCGCCAATCCACAGGGTTTTGATGTACTTCTACAAGAGGTAAAACTGATTAAGCCGAGAATACAGACGGAAATATAAATATATCTTTTCATAAATTGTAATTATATCTTAAATGTACGTTTTTTTAAATAAATTTTTAATCACTTTATTAAATTTTAGTATATTTTTTAATTCACCATTTTTTCTAATGTGTAAAGGATTAAATCTCTAATCACTTGATTTGGATTTTTACTAAAATCTCCCAACGCTCTGTTAGCAATAATTGCATTCATAGAACATGCCTGATGTCCTAGTAGTTTAGCCAACCCGTATATTGCTGATGTTTCCATTTCTAAATTAGTAACTTTAATTCCTTTATAATCGAAAGTCTCTATTTTGGTATTTAGTTTGGGATCTTTAATTGCTAAACGTAAGGATCTTCCTTGAGGCCCATAAAAACCTCCAGCTGTAGCTGTCATTCCTTTGAATATTATATCAGAAGTGATTTTAGATTCTAATACTTTACTATTAGCAATTACCAATGGGTAGCTTTTTTTTTCATCCCATTGGGTATGCTTCACAAAAGCGTTTTCAATCTCAGGATGAGATATAGTTTCAGTAGGGTAAGAGCGTAACATTCCATTAATATCTAGAGCGTAAGAACTCATTAAAAAGCTATCTATAGGAATGTTTTTTTGTAAAGACCCTGATGTACCAATTCTTATAATGTTAAGAGCTGTATGATTTTTCTTAATTGTTCTGGTTTGTAAATTTATATTAACTAGAGCATCTAATTCATTTAAAACAATATCAATATTGTCTGCACCAATTCCGGTTGAAATTACAGTTATTCTCTTGTTTTTATAGATTCCAGTAGTTGTTTTAAATTCTCTCTTGTGTGTTGAAAACTCAATAGAATCAAAATGTTGTGTAACTTTATTAACCCTCTCTGGATCTCCAACAAAAATTATATCATTAGAAATATTTTCAGGTTTTAAGTTTAAATGGTAAATACTACCATCATCATTTAAAATTAGTTCTGAATCTTTCAATTTCATTTTTATAAAAAATTTATAGTAGCTTAACCACCTACACGTTTAACTGAAAAACCTTTATTCTGTAATATTTCCATTATTTTATCCCTATAATCCCCTTGTATTATGATGCTTTCATTTTTAAAACTGCCACCAACACTAAGTTTAGTTTTTATTTCTTTAGCTAAAATTTTAAAATCTTTAACTGCACCATTATAACCCTCAATTATAGTAATTGGTTTTCCCTTACGTTTTTCATATTTACATAATAGTGGTTCATCTTGAAGCCAAATATTAGATTTATCAACCTTTACGGGGGTATCTTGTATTTTGTGATCTGGAAATAAATTTTTTAGTTGATCTTGAAAATCCATAGAATTCTATTTGGTTAATCCCAATTCACGTAAGCGTTCGTTTAAGAAATCTCCTGCAGTGATGTCTTCAAATTCTTTTGGGTTATTTTGATCTATACATCCTTCCAAAACATTTAATTTCATATTGCTTATCGGGTGTAAAAAGAAAGGAATAGAATATCTAGAGGTACCCCACAATTCTTTTGGCGGGTTAGTTACTCTATGAATAGTTGATTTTAATCTATTATTGCTATGACGTGAAAGCATATCACCAACATTAATCATAATTTCATCAGGTTCAGCGATAGCGTCTATCCATTCTCCATTTAAGTTTTGAACTTGTAAGCCTTTTCCCTGTGCCCCCATTAATAATGTAATTAAATTAATATCACCATGAGCAGCAGCTCTTACAGCATTTTTTGGTTCAGACTGAATAGGCGGGTAGTGTATAGGCCTTAATATACTATTACCATTATGAATATATTGATCAAAATACTTTTCATCTATCCCCAAGTGAATGGCCAAAGAACGTAATACATATTTAGCAGTTTTTTCTAACATCCGATAGGTTGTTTTACCTACCTGATTAAATTCAGGCAACTCATCAACTAAAACATTTTTTGGATATTCTTGATCTAGTTCAGTATTATTTTCAACATATTGACCAAAATGCCAAAACTCTTTTAAATCACCTTCTTTTCTACCTTTAGCACTTTCTTTTCCAAAGGAAACATAACCACGTTGACCACCGATTCCTGGAACTTCGTATTTTCTTTTAACTTCTGTAGGGAGATCGAAAAATCTTTTAATTTGTTCGTACAATTTTTCTACAAGTGAATCATCTAAAAAATGCCCCTTTAAAGCGACAAATCCAATATTTTCATATGCATGTCCTATGTCATTAATAAATTGTTGTTTTTTTGACATATCATTAGATAAAAAATCAGCTAAATTAACGCTAGGTATTTTATTCATGGTATTATTTTTTATATGAGGAGTTAAGTTAGTAAAAAATAAAGTTATTTTTTACGAAAAGGAATTAAATATGAAATTGTGTAGTTGAATCCAAAACCTGTATTGCTTGTATATACTCTATTAAAGCCAGGTGCATAATGAGTTTTAAAATTTACAGGATCCTTTAAGCTAACCATTATTTTATAGGAACCACTGAATGTTAGGAAAATATTTGAATACACTTCTGCTCTAAAACCTAGTACTAATTCAGACCAATGCGCTGTAAGACCTTTTACTGTGATGGGTACATTATTAATCAATGCTGGTAACTGAGGATTGCTATTTATTTGATAATTGTTTAGTGTTTGTTCAAACGTAGCAAAACCATAACGAAAACCCGTGAAGATTTCATTATTCATATCTAGCCAATTTTTGTATGAGTTGTAATTTAAACCAATTTTTATATAACTTCCTCTAGAGGTTGAGTTTGTGAAGTCTTCTATTGTTGTAAATTTTTCATTTCCGAGTTCTGCAGCTGCATACCATTTTTTTGAAATTCTATAATCACCAACAATTTCTAGACCACTATTGTAATCTTGTAATATAGACCTGATGGGTTTACTAATATCTATACCTAGCCTGAGACCATAGTTGGTTTTGTATACGATGCTATCTTTGGGTATTGAATCATTTTTTTGTTGTGCTGAAACATTAACAAAAAGGATTAATAAACAAGTTTTAATGAAAAATTTTAACATGGGCAGCTGTCTCATTATCTATTGTTGGAATTGTAATGGTGTTTTCTAAGGTCTCTGTTAGTCCAATAATCCAGTCATTAGAAACATCTGAAGTGACACTCACATTGTTGAAAATTGCTTTGAAACCACACGATCTGGAAACAAATACTTCTTCAACATCATAGTTTATTGTGATAACATCGATATTACTTTCAGAAGAGAGGTTGTAGATAATTTGGTTACTTGTAACATCCAATGGAATTAAAATAGAATCTAAATTGGCATTAGAATAAAGTTCATCAAATCCCTCTGGGTTAACGGATAGGTTTACTACAGGCTTAGTCTGTGTGATATTTGTAGCATTATAAAAGCGAATAACCATGTTGGGAGTAATTGGTTCAATACAAAAGTCATCTTTTTCACAACTAGAGACCATCAAGGCTATTAGTAATAATAATAAATAGTTTTTTTTCATTTCAAATCAGTAACTAAAAGTGATTACTCTTCAACTTCTACAATGTTCTCCATAGCTTCTGCTAATTTAAAATCTAATTCTGTAACACCTCCAGCATCATGAGTTGTCAGTTTAATCTCCAGAATATTGTAAACATTAGTCCATTCAGGATGATGATTTAGATTTTCACACTCAAAAGCTATTCTCATCATGGCACTCATACAATTTTTGAAACTATCAAATTCAAATTCTGAATGCAAGGCATTTTCATAATAATCCCAATCTGGTAAATTTTTTAATTTTTTTTCAATTTCTACCTCTGTTAGTTTTTTCATTA
>ENA-UZWY01015124-UZWY01015124.1-metagenome-genome-assembly--contig:-Day-2--50m-contig-15124_pt1 | contig 10834 bp, 16 predicted proteins | sample MGYA00260341_ERZ794901 | MGnify/ENA metagenome assembly ERZ794901 | reverse complement strand
CATCTTCGCCAACATATGACTTGTACCGTCCGTACTTCTTCTTGCCAAGTAATGACCTTCCGAAAAGCTTTGGGTCTACACCAAACACATCTATACCACCAAATTTTTTCTTTATCAATCCTTTGGGTGTTTTTGATAAATCCAATGGTATATCTCTATAATCCATACCACCAGTTGCTGTAGTTGGAGAATCTTCTTCAAGTGCCCGTTGAATTCTTTTCAATGTAAGTGGATCGAATGCCAAATCTTCATTGTACATTCTTTCAAACTGGTCAAAAAATTGTAGCTCCAATTCTTCGTCATCAATTCTATAGCTATCCGATTGTTCTTTAATGAGAAAAAGAGCAGCACCATATGTTGCTATTTTCGACTTACCGCCAGGAACTTTACCCAATAGTTTCTTGATATTCCAGACAAGAGTATCAGAAAGAGTATAAGCATCCTTTTCTTCGGAACCTTCTAAGTTCCTTCTCTTTTTGAGAATCTTTCCATCTTTATCAATGATGCCTAATTTAAAAGCATCTGTTTTTTCAAATGGAGTTACCAGTTTCTTGATAAACTGATAAACGAAATATATGTTTCCAATTCCTGAGATTATTCCCATAATACTATTCTATCTTCCTTAGTTCTTTAATGGTAGTTTCATTCAAGGGTATATGACTTGTTTGAATGTCCGTACCATTTATTCCTCTTATTACATTGGGTAATCTGTCTAAAAATATCAAAAATGGTTTGAGGATTGAATGAAACTTATTTTCCACTCTAAAAAACAACATACGAGTTGCTGCTTCATTCTCAAACACATTATAGATAACAATCAAATGGTTGAGAATCAAAACAGTTCTCAGTTCACCAGTATCAAGAAAACGATTGAAGAGTCTTTTGACATACTTGATTTTATTCAAGTCTTCGTGAAACTCTTCGACAGAAGTACATTGTCGATTGTCATAATATTTCATAGCAAACATAAGATAGTTCTTATCATTCAAATCATCAAATAAATTCATTTTATCAAACTCTAACAAAAATGTTATGCAGTAATAGGCCCGCTACCACTTGCAAGATTTGATGATGTACTACCTAGAGCTAGAATCATCCATCCAGAATTAACATACAATAATGTTGCTGTCTGTCCAATTGCATTAAAAGTAATTGTATTATATCCATCATTAGCTGATGCTACAGGAGTAACAACCCCAGCAGGAGTGCTAGCAGCAACGGTACATACTAACATTTTAACCTGACCAGCAGTTCCAGCTGCAAGGGTAAATGCTTGTGTTCCTGTTGTGGAAATAAAAGATATTGGAGTTGTAACATCTATCGCACCACTTGTGAATGTGGTGGGAGTAACTGCTAATCCAAGATAAGTAGGAACTGTCTGAAATAAATTTTCGATTGTTATTTTTTTGGTTTCCGAAGCAGAAGTATCCGAAACCAACGTGAGGTCAGTATTTGCAGTTGCAGTTAGAGCATTTAACTCCGCTATTCTTTTATCAGCCATTATTTTCTTCTTTATCTAAATCGTTAACAACCACTTCTTTTTCTGGAAAGAGGGGTTTGGGTTCTTTGTCTTTTGGTGGTTCTTCTATCTCTATAAATTCGTTACAAAGAAGAACCGCACCTCTTAGAGTGAGTAAGTCATCGTTAATTAATTTCAGATTTTGTTCAGTATTCACTCTAGCTTTTTGGAGTTCTTCAAACTTCGCTTCGAGTTCTTTTCGCTTTTCTTTTATTTTATTGAGTTTCATTTTTATTCACTTAATTAATATTTCAAGATACCCCAAGCAGATAATTTCTGCTTGGGATTATAATATGTCTTATATCAATATTATGTAATATCGATAGTAGTAAGACTTGTATAGTTGGTAACAGTTGCGTTAGTACCAACACTCAATACTGCCCATGCTGCTCCTGTCCATAGAACAGTTAGAGTTTCCCCTATTGTTTGGAAAGTATAAGTTACTCCACCACCAAGCGTAGTTGTCATATCAACATCAGCTGTTGAAGATACGTTAGTTACAACAACTATCTTGATTTGTCCAGTATAAGTAGCGTCTGCCAAAGTGGTAGCGCATTGAACGTTCAAGGAAACTGCGTGTGTTAAAGACAACGCTGTGTCTGTGGTTACTGTTTCGACACTATTCAACCCAATGAACGTAGGAATCTTGTTAAAAAAGTTAGCAAGTGTAACTTTTTTGTTTGTTGGTGTCGTAGCTACGTCAGTAATAACGTGTGCTAAATCGGCTGCTGCGGGCGCTGTTGTCGCCGTTAATGCCGTTACTTTCTTGTCTGCCATTTTTTATATCCCCTAAAAGGTAAGTGCTGGGACTCAGCACCTTTAGTTTACATCGCGTGGAATCGGGGAGAACCATTTCTCCCCAAAGGAATTTCCAAGACGATTAACTTCTCAAAGTATTTATATTATAATTATGATGCAGTAACTGTAATAGTTTGCGCTGTTAACGCTGTCAATACTCTAAGTGCAGCTGTAGTAGTTCCACCATCAGTAGTATCAGAAATAGTTCCACTATTCAATGCAATATCTGCCTGACTTCCACCACCCAATGTATAGACATCGTTTGTCGAAAGAGTCAAACCTGCATTGGTAAAACGTTTTCTGTTTGCAGTTGAACCAGTTGCAGTATAAGTTAATGTTGCATTTCCGTCACCATCGGTTGATTGGTTTCCGTTTGCAAGAACAATTTGTGGCGAACCAGCAACTGTTACTCGTTCATCCCACGTTACTTCAACTGTTATAGTCTTACTTCCACCATTAATGTGTGAAGATGTAATAAACCTCGCAGATGTAATAGATGGGGTTGATAATGTAGTACCAAAATTCCCTTTCATTGCTGCTAGAACTTCTTGTTGAGCACCAGTATTACCATTACCAGAGGCAGCAGTTCCTGCTCTCATTGCCCAACCACCTGGCATACCGATACAATCTTGTTTTTTGTACGCCGAGTTCTCATCAGTAGACAACCACTTTGGTTTTTGTGTTTGTGTACCCGCTGCGGCTTTTCCCCATAAAGGCATAGTATTCTCCTTATTATTGTTATTAAAATATTAATTATTATATGACCGTTGATACAGCATACCACCGCCAGCTGAACCACCTTTAGTGTAACGAAAATTTAGTTCAGCATTTCTTTTTTCATCTACATAATCTTCTGTTTCAACAGAAAACCATTTGGATGCCATCTTATCCCAAAAATAAGCACCACCATCTATTTGATAGGGCCCTTCCAATCCATTTGTTTCAAACTTTGCTTGATAGTCTTTGTAAGTCATTCCTAGATTTGGAGCAACTTGGTCTATTCTTGCTCCCTTGTCGAACTCTTGTTCTCCAACTTCTATTCCGCCAATTGTGATAGCTTCCGTGACTTTTGATTTTTTCTCCTTCATACCAGAGACAGCATCTTTTAATGATTTTTTAGTCATGATTTCTTCCTTTTTTGTTTGTTCTTCGTGATCGCCTGTCCAATTTTTATCAACATAATCAAAAAATTCTTTTTTCTTTTCGCCCTTGAGTTCAGCAGGACTTTTTACACCGAATTTCTTTAAAGCACTTTGGAAAAACTTTTGGTAAGCTTCTTTATCACCAGTTGCTTCCATTGTCAAACCATAGTCACTTAGTATATCCTCTAAATCATAATCAGATACTTTAGTCTTACCAGCAAGAACATCCATCTTGTCTAGAAACCTAACCTTTTCTGCTTTCGACATTCTTTTCCATTTGTGTTGAATCTTTTTAGCGGCCAAGTCTACTTCGTAACCATCGGATTCAGCAACCTCAACTTCTTCATTTCTGATTTTGTCATAGTATGGATTGATGTTCTTGTACATCCAATCACTATCTGCTTTTGAGGTAGAACCTTGTTTCTCATTACGTTTCATAATCTCTTGAACTTTCTTAACTTCAGCTGGTGTACCGAATGCCTTAGCAAGTAGAAGATAATTTTCTGTGTGATAATTCTTATCCTCATTTTTCTCATACTCTTTCTTGAGTTTCTTGAGGTTGGCTGCTTCATCGACATTATTAGAACGTTTTTCTTTCATATTAGTCATTATATCTTTAAATTTTTTCATACTCGATTCCGCTGTTGGTTTAAGGTTAATTACATCCTTTTTAGATTTCTTTTTTGGTTTCCCTACTGGGTCATCATCTTCGTTTTCTTCTCTGGAAAGTTTAGCAGCAATCGCCATCTCTTTCTTTTTCTTGTCTGACTTACCCTTGAACTGAGGAGCATCGGATGATTGAAAATCTTTGATAACATCTTTCATACTTGCTTTTTTAACATCGATTCCTTCTTCGACTTCTTTTTTAACAGATTCACCAAATGCAAAATCTAAATCAGTACTCTTACATTTTGGACACTTAGTTCTTCCATATTGTAACGTAGAAAGTTTTGCTCTGAATTTTTTACCACATTCCATACATTCCATTCCGGCATCTCTTGTGGGTTTTTTTGCTTCATCAATCTCAACTTCTTCTCTCATTGGATTGGAAGAAACCTTAACTGTTGCAGTTAAACCACCCTTCTTTATCAGACTTGTAACATCCTTTTCTATTCCCTTTTCAACATATAGTACTTCATCTCTCCACTTGAATTTTCCAGAATGTTTCTTTATTAGAGTATTGATCTTTTCCATATTTGCTCTGTTGGGCATTTCATTGATATGATATCCTTTACCATCACAATGTTCACAACCCTCACCATCACATTTAGGGCATACAGATTTTCCATGACCTTCATTAACTTTTCTTTTCCCTAAAAGATTCATTACCATATCGGTAGATTCTGGATAGTTTTGTTTCATTCTCATTTCACCATAACCATTTTCCTTTGTCCATTGAATACCCATCTTTTTTGCTATAAGGTGTACAATCATATCCGCTTCTTCGGTTTCCAACATCCTCACCATTTTTGGATCGGGCATCGTTCCATTGGTAATCATCTCATCCGACATTGTTATCACATCATCTTTACCTTCTTTGAACTTGTGAGCAAGACTAGCAATCTGTTTTCCTAGTTCTTCAACTTTACCTTCGGTGAGTTCCAACCCAAATTCTTCTGCGAATTCCTTATCCATCCTTATTTTCCTCCGCTTAACATTTTCATTGCAAATTCTTGTGTCCTGAGAAACCCTGCTTTAGTTTTTAACATATCTTCAAACTTCTTTTTCATTTCTGGTTTCTTCATTGCATCATATACTTGTGCCATTGCGTTTGCTGAGAAAAGATCGACTCTTGCTCTTCCATCCTTGAACATCCATATTTGATTTTGTTTGTCCTTAACAATTTTTTTAAGATTGTCTATTGTTGGTGGATATGCGGGTTCTTTCTCAGTAAGTTCAACTTCTTCTGCGTGAAGTTCTGGAGCTCCACCTTTTCTGAATGACTTCTTTAATGCCTTTTCTGCTTTCTTTAGGTCTTTCTTCTTGACAACCACTTGGTCTTTTTTATTGATGGTTGCTTCAATTCCTACATCATCTAATGCCATGATTGCTTGTAATTCGTTACTTTCATCAACCGATTCACTTGAATCTTCTTTACCTTGTGCCATATCACGATACATCTTCTTCATAGCAGCAGGAGTAACCCTTTCAATTTCTAATTCTGCAATCACTTCTGGTTTTAAAACCTTTCTCATACTTGCTTTGACCGCTCCTTCACTTGATGCTTCGACAAATGCTGGTGCTACATCTGGAATCATAACTTTGAAGAATGCTTCTTCTATTCCCTCTTCATCACAAACTCCACAATGCTCATCTAGAGTTTCTTCCTTTGGTGCATACATTGAAGCATACCGGCGTTTAAATTCTTGTAGGTGTGAAGTTTTTAACATAATTTCCTCTAAGTTACTTGAAAGTTTTGGTTATTAATATTTATAATTACTTGTATCCCAATTTCTTCAATTCGGAGATTGTTTTCGATGCGGAAGTATGAATTACCCCCAATCCTCCTGCTGATTGAAATGCTTTAATATTCTTTGAATGGTCATCTATCAGAAGATTGGGTCTTCCATCTCTACCATCCTTCGCGAATTGAGATTTGTCAACTCTAGATACAGCATATATTCTATTTTCTGGTACGCCGAAATGTTTTTTCATCCACATCTTTTTGTCATCAGCAGCACGTTTCGCTATCGGGCCTCTCCCGCTTCTAGGGATTGCTGTTAGAACGAATGGATTATATTTTGAAATGAACCCCCACAATTTCTTAGCATCTGGCATAGGTGGAAGTTGCCAGAATAAATCGTCTGGTAAATCTTTCCAATATTCATCCTTGAATGGATGACCTAGATGTGCTGTTGTAAACTTGACAAAATCCGCAAGAACACCATCCATATCACAATAGATAGTTGGCGAATCAAATTCTACAATATAGTCCTTAAATGTTTTCATTTTTTCTCTGACTGTTTTGATAATTTTTCCTGTTCGCGAAATAACATATCCTCATTTTTATCGCTTCTGTGGTTTTTTCTTGGCGCTGATTGTGGCCAACCCGATAACCACGCAGTAAATCTTTCCCATAAATCTTTCATTTTTTCTCTTGCCATTTTCTGATTGATGCGAATTCCTTTGCATCATCAAGTGTGGGTTTATCACCGAAATGGAAAACAACATTACCAGATTTATCACTCTTAGCCCACATCTGGAATTTGTCTTTACCTTTTCCTGTTTTTGTTATTATGAATCTTGTGTTATCACTTCGTACTGTATCATCCCAATGATGAATTTTAGATCTCCATACAATATCGTTTGGTTTGATATTTTTTGGTTCATCTTTAGTTCCATATACCCATCCTTTGCCTGGATACGTTTTGTATAATTCATCTATATGTTGTTTAAATGTTTTCATTTTTTCTGTTCTTTAGGTGGTTTAGATTTTTCTAATTCTTTTCTTTCTTTTTCTACTTTTTGCCATTCTTCCCACGAATCAAATTTCTTTCCATGTCTACCTCCATATGGAGCATCATATTCCTTCCAATTCACTTTTTCGGACATGCTAAATTCTTTAAATGTTTTCATTCGGGCCTCGTAATGGAGTATACTTTTTCGATTTGTTTTTCTAAAATTGGTGTTCTGTTTGGCCAGTAAATGTATTCTTTTTCTGCGTTTTTCATCAGACCGTTTAACATCGGTATGACCAACGATTCTAACTCTTTGAGTTTTCCTGCGAACTTTTCATTCAGTTCACCCTTACGTTCTTCCACTTCATCTATAACAGCACGAATAGAACTACCCTGCTCAGATAATGCACTTGCAATCTGTGTCGATTCAATTTCTAATATCTTATCTACTTTAGTTTCTAATCGTGATATTTTTTCACCAGTTTCATCGAACAAACTAGTATCCTCTTTATCTCCAAGTGTTTGTATCAAACTTGAAAGAGAATCTATCTTTTTATTCAACTCATCGAATTCATCTGATGAAACACCAGCTGATGTGGTTGTATCTGTTTCTGGTTGTGTTTTTTTGAATTCATCGGTAGATACCGCACTAAACCCAAAATCGAAATCGTCTGCCATCTTTACCTATTTAGTTTATTTCTGTTTTCATCCACAAATTTTGGGTTCATTTACCCAATTCTTTCTTTGCAACTTCTCTTGTGTATATTTCTAAATCTATAGCTGCATCCCATATTTTTGTTGGCCACCCTTTAGACTTTGCAAACTCCATCAATTCATCTTGATAATCATGTTCTGATGATTCGTCTGTCACTCGCTTCGGCAATTTAAACAAGTGCATCTTCTTAACTTTAATGTTATTGACTATTTGTTCATCCCACGAATAATCACTTTGCCTTTTCTTTACATAACTTCTCATAACAGAACTAAAGGTATCAATGTTTTTCTTGATAACACTTTCCATTCCATCCATATAGTCTCTTATTATTAGACTCATTGTTTTTCTGTCAACTTTTCTTGGGGCCATGTGCCATATTTGAAATATTGTTGAATAATCTTGAAACTCCCCTCTAGTAAGATATTTTGGAACTAAAGCTGCGAACATCTTTTCAAGATCCCGTTTTACTTTACCAAAATTTGTGCTTCTAGAAGTTTCTTCAAGGTCAGCTATGGTTATCCATCTTCTACCCCCTTTGTCTACATAACTCATCACATCACCTTTAGCAGACAAGAGAACATCTGCATCCATCTCTAATACTGCACGACCTCCACCACCTTGAGTAGCAATACCAATTTCCATATACCTAGATTGCATTGAAAAAAATCCAGATATTTGTGTTTTCTTTCCTTGTAGTTTTGCTACCTTCTTAACACCTTCTGAATCAGTTGTATGAAATACTGTTGCTCTAATGTTGTCGGGCCATATCCTTTTATACATGGATGATGATATAGGAATCATCAATCTGTTATACTCTGTTATTTTTGGCATGAATAGCATATCAGATAAACTTGATTTAACTATTCTTTCATTTAAATATTCTTCTTTTAGACTTGGATCGTGTTCTGCTGCAATTTTTACGAAAGTCTGGAACATTGTCATATACTTCTGCCACTTTAAAGGGTCGATTCCTTTTTGTTGTGCTTTTACGAGAGCGGCAGTCGCAACATCTCTAGATACCTTTAACTTTTTGGATATCTTAGATATTATTTCTGAATATTGTTTAAATCTAATCATAGTTTTATCTTTTGTACTGTTCTTGTAATGTAATCTACCATATCCCCCGAATCTGGATATGTTTCAAATGGAAATCCTTCTATATCATCATCACCTTCAAAATCTTCTGCATACTCCCAACCGACAAGAATCTTCTGTATCTGAAAATTATTAACCACCAATTCATCCCATTCAGGAACATCCCCACTATCTGGATCTGGTTTTGATGCTCTTATCTTAACATAATCTAAAAGTACAGATTTCAATTTTGCAGAATATTTTTTCATAATCTTTTCCATACCATCCAGATAATCTTTGATGATCTGTGATTTAATTTTATTATCTTCTCTACTTCGACTTCCATATTCTTTACCAAGAGCAATCCATGACTTATTGACATTTGGCATAAATTGTGGATCATCTGCATATTGCATAATAATCTCTATCATCATTTCACTTATATCATTTTCCATTCCTTTGAGTTTTGCACCACCCCCGATACCATCACCAAAATGACCGAAATCAATCGGATTAACTAATGTACTAAATGCTAACCACCTTCTTCCTGTCTTGTCCGGCCGAGTTGATAGATCATCTGGTGCAGCTGCAAGAATATCACCTATCAATTCTACAGCATACCCACCTGAAGTTGCAACTCCATCATCAATAGCTCTAGCAGTTATATTGAAAAATGCCGAAATCGATTTTTGTTTTCCTTGTAATCCTTTCAATTTTTTAATACCAGCATAATCAGTCAAATGAAATACTGTTGTACGAGGCGGTTTTGGCCATATTCTTTTAAGAATTGCAGGAGATATTGGAATCAATACATCCTTCAATCCTGCTCTTGGAAGATCAAACAACATAGTGGACAAACTTTCAGTCCATTTTGGTGGTTCTTCTTTTAGATATTGTTTAAATCGTAGCAACCGAATCTCCTACTTTGCCCGTCTTGTTTGCAATCGATACATGGAATACCCTTTTCGGATCTGGATCTGATTGAAGTAAATCTGTAACATAATCCTTGAGTTTTCTTTGTTGTTTAACTTTCATATACCACGAAACTCTACCAGATGATTCTATCTTCTTTGGTTCTTCAAACTCTAACTGAAAATCTGGATTGTCAAACTTTACACTCTTGAATTCCGAACTTATCTTTTTCCATCCGGGCCCTCCTGCAAGAGTGATATGTAACTTATCATCTCCAATCGATTTCATGTCTGGATTCTTTTGGATCAACTTATGTCTAACCGATCTGATAAACTTGACTTCTCTTGGATTTGGATAATACTTTAAAATACTTTCTGCTTCTACTTGTTCTGCAATGTATTTTTTAAAAGATTTCATTAGTTATCTACCTTTGCTCCTGCACGCCACTGCATACAACTCCAATATCCAGGCGTTGTCTTATCCTTCTTGTCATCACAATTATGTCTTGCACGAAACGCTGCTCTTCGTTTTGGGTCATCTCTCTTTATCTCCATATTTGGGTCACCGAAACGAACTACCACAACCTTTCCTTGAGCATTCTTTACATAAACCTTAAACTTCTTTTTGGGGTTTTCATTTGTACGAATAGGGTCATTTAGTTTGACCTTCTTACCTTGATATTCAGACTCTTCTACGATATGGTCATAACAATCATCACAACAAACTTCTTCAAACGCCAATACTTTTCTTCCAGAATGATCCAATTTTAAATTTTTAATAGTTTTAAAATAACGTTCAATACTTCTTATTAGGTCTTTGTTCGACAATAATCTAACGGAACTCCCTAAACGATTCAAATAATCCTGAATTTGATCTTTAGTGGGTTTATTAACACCCAATGTAAAAAATTCTTTAAACGTTTTCATTACACCTCTAACTTTTGGTTACTTGTTTTGAAATCTTTCTTTCTCATCACCGTCTTTGCAACAAGGTCAAGCATTCCACTTCTATCAAGGTTCAGAACAAATGGCATATTGACATCCGTTTCCATATCNNTGTATTACTGCTTGTGCATCAGCGCCCATCTTAGGTATTTTCTTACCATACTTCTTGTAAGTCAAACGGAACAATCGAATGAGTTCAGCAGAAGTAATCGGTTTCTTGTTTCGTTCATCATTGACTCTATCAAGGAAATGTCTGGTAAACTCCACATCAATTCCTACTGCTTTGAATAACCTATCCGCATATTTCTCTACTTGGTCAAGGTCACTCTTTG
>ENA-UZWY01004405-UZWY01004405.1-metagenome-genome-assembly--contig:-Day-2--50m-contig-4405_pt1 | contig 10862 bp, 10 predicted proteins | sample MGYA00260341_ERZ794901 | MGnify/ENA metagenome assembly ERZ794901 | reverse complement strand
GTAACTGTAAAGTTAGTAGCATCTTCTGGAGTTGGTACAATTGCAGCAGGTGTTGCAAAAGCAATGGCAGATGTAATATTAATCTCTGGTCACAATGGCGGTACCGGTGCTTCTCCTGCAACTTCTATTAAATACGCAGGATTACCATGGGAGATGGGCTTATCTGAAGCACACCAAGTATTAGCAATGAATAATTTGCGAGATCGTGTGACACTACGTACGGATGGTGGGTTACGTACAGGGCGTGATATTGTAATGGCAGCAATGTTAGGCGCTGAAGAATATGGTATTGGCACTGCTGCCCTAATAGCAATGGGCTGTATAATGGTCCGTCAATGTCAGTCTAATACATGTCCTGTTGGTGTATGTGTTCAAGATGAGGAATTGCGAAAGAAATTTACAGGAACTGCAGATAAAGTAGTAAACCTAATTACATTTTATGCACAGGAAGTCAGAGAAGTACTTGCAAGCCTTGGTTTGAGATCCTTGGATGAAGCTATAGGTCGAGCAGATATGTTGGCCCAAGTAAGCCGTGGTAATGATTATTTGGATGATTTAGATTTGAATCCAATGCTTGTAACCGTCGATGGAGCTTCAGATATTAAACTTGATCGTGATAGGCCAAGGCAATCTGTACCCGATACATTAGATGCGGCTATTTTAAAGGATGCAGAACCATTTTTTAAACATGGTGAAAAAATGCAATTATCATATGCAGTTCAAAATACTGCTCGAACAATTGGAACACGCGTTTCATCAAAAATTGTAAAGAAATTTGGTATGAGGAATGATTTATTAGAAGATCATCTGACTATAAGATTAACCGGATCAGCTGGGCAGTCTTTGGGTGCTTTTGCAGCGCCTGGATTGAAATTAGAGGTATCTGGTGATGCAAATGATTATGTAGGAAAAGGGCTTTCAGGTGGTAAAATTGTTGTTCGACCACCATTAGCAAGTCCACTTATTCCATCAGATAATACTATTATTGGGAATACTGTTTTATATGGAGCTACTGCAGGCAAATTATTTGCTAATGGTCGTGCTGGTGAGAGGTTTTGTGTACGTAACTCAGGCGCTTCAGTTGTAGTTGAGGGTTGTGGTTCAAATGGTTGTGAATATATGACAGGTGGCATTACCGTAATACTTGGTGAAACTGGTGCAAACTTTGGTGCAGGTATGACAGGAGGAATGGCTTATGTGTATGATCCTAAGGGACAGTTTAAAGCTCGAGCAAATATGGAAAGTATTGTAACGCTTCCTGTAAGTGTGTCACATTGGGAAGAGCAGCTAAAATCATTAATAGAAGAGCATTTAATGGAGACTAAAAGCCCAAAAGCAGCGCGAATACTAAATAGATGGGACGAAGAGTTAGATAATTTTGTGCAAATTTGCCCAAAAGAAATGTTAAATCATATTCCATTTCCATTAACTCATGAAAACGATAAAAAATTAGCATAGAATTTTAAATACATATTAATTTTTTTGGAATTAGCTTTCATTTACTTAATGTTGTAATCATTAAGTAAATGAAAGTAAGAATTTTGATTAAAGTAACTATCTTTCAAATATATCAGTTTTTATTGAAGCATATATGGAGCCTCTTTGGTGTTATATTACTGTTGCCTATATGCTTTGTAATTTTTTTTAATTTTTATAACCCAAGTAAAAGTTTTTATATAAATAGTGAAATTAAGCGCCTTGGCAAAATTAAACAAGAATGGGTTGATATTGAGAAACTTCCAAAAGTGGTCTCTCGTTCAGTCGTTGCAGCAGAAGACGCAAATTTTTGCACTCATCATGGGTTCGATATTGATGCTATTTTTGCAGTTATTAAATCTGGTGCAAATAGAGGCGCTTCTACTATTAGCCAGCAGGTAGCAAAAAATGTTTTTCTTTGGCATGGGCGTAATTATTTAAGAAAAGGTTTAGAGGTTGGGTTTACAGTTTTAATTGAATTGATATGGAGTAAAAAACGTATTTTAGAAGTTTATCTTAATGTAGCAGAATTTGACGAAGGTGTTTTTGGTGTAAGTGCCGCCGCACAAAATTATTTTAAGATTGATATAAAGAATATTACTTCGTTACAGGCTGCAAGACTCATGGCGATTTTGCCTAACCCTAAGAATAGATCAGCAAGCAAGCCAAATAATTTTGTTCGCAAAAAAACCAAGAGAATTATGTCTGGTGCAGAAACTATATTAAAGGATGGAAGAACATCTTGCTTTTAAGGCGGTTGCAGTTTTGATTTATTCTTGGCACTAAGTATTTAATTATTTAAAAGTGAATATAATGATGCATCGTTTATACCATTATCCTTTATCACCGTTCTCACGAAAAGTTCGTTTAGTTCTTGCAGAAAAAAAAATTGAAGTAGAATTAATAGAAGAGCGGTACTGGGAGCCAAGCCCAGAGTTTTTAAGGTTAAACCCTGCTGGGCGTGTACCTATCCTAAGAATTAATAATTATACATTTTGTGAAAGTAATTCTATTTGTGAATATCTTGAGGAAAAATATCCAGATTATCCATTAATGCCAAATAATGTTGAAGAAAGAGCTGAAGTAAGAAGGATTGTTAATTGGTTTGATGATTCATTCTATAAGGAGGTAACTGTGAATTTATTGGGTGAACGTATAATGAAAAAAATTAAAGGAACTGGTTACCCAGACAGTAAAAATGTCAAAGAAGGTGCAAAACGAATTAAATTTCACTTAGATTATATGGCTGATTTATTAGATAATAGACGTTGGCTTGCTGGGAATACAATGAGTATGGCAGATTTTTCAGCAGCAGCACAAATTTCATGTATAGATTATATTTCTGATGTTGATTGGAATAGATCTTCAGCTGTTAAGGATTGGTATGCAAAAATAAAATGCAGACCTGCATTTAGAAGTTTATTGGCGGACCAAATTTCTGGGTTCCCTCAACCGCAACATTATTCGGATCTTGATTTTTGAATGAAAATCTAAAAAATTTATTATTAGAGCAATCTCACGAGATTGGATTTTCTATGGTGCGTATATGTGCACCTTCAGATATTCCAAGTGCGGCCTCTAAATTAAATAGTTTTCTAAAAAAAAACCACCACGGTAGTATGAACTGGATGGCCGAGCGAATTGAATGGAGAGGTAATCCTGCTTCCCTTTGGCCCGATGCTAAATCTATTATAATGTTAGCAGATAACTATTCACCAAATCACGATCCATTGCATATCTTAAATTATAGAAATCGCGGTGCAATATCAGTATATGCTCAAAATAAAGATTATCATGACGTAGTTAAAAAAAAGCTTAAAAAACTTGGTCGGTGGTTGATTCAGCAAGAGAATAGTACCCAAATTAAAGTTTTCGTTGATACAGCTCCAGTTATGGAAAAACCACTAGGTGCTGCTGCGGGCTTGGGATGGCAAGGTAAACATACTAATTTAGTTTCACGTGATTTAGGCAGTTGGTTTTTTTTGGGAGCAATTTTTACAACTTTGGAATTACCAAAAGATACTGGCGAAGAAGATCATTGTGGCTCTTGTAGTGCCTGTTTAGATATATGTCCAACTTCTGCATTTCCAGCGCCATACGAATTAGATGCTAGAAAGTGCATATCATATTTAACAATTGAACATGCAGGTCCTGTTGATTTAAGTTTAAGAGAACAGATGGGAAATCGGATTTATGGTTGTGATGATTGTCTAGCAGTGTGCCCGTGGAATAAATTTGCCAAAGAAGCGAATGAAATTGGATATCATGCGAGAACAGAATTAAAAGCGCCCAAATTATCAGAATTAGTTACTTTAGATGATAATTCATTTCGAAAATTATTTTCAAAAAGCCCAATAAAAAGAATCGGTAGGAACCGTTTTGTTAGAAATGTACTATATGCAATTGGCAATTCTGGTAATTCGGAATTATTAGATAGCGCCAAAAAATTACAACATGACTTAGATCCTGTTGTCAAAGATGCAGCCGATTGGGCAATGGCAAAACTCAGAGGATCTACAAATGAGTAAAGTTTTGTTAAGTATAGGCCATGGATTCTCAGCTTCTGTATTGGGCGCGCAGTTAATTAAAGATGGTTGGACTGTTTACGGAACTACTCGTAGTGTAGAAAAAGCTAAAAAATTGAATAATGATGGTGTAAATTCAATAATTTGGCCTGGTACTGATCTTACGCCATATATTCAAAAAGCCACACATATTCTCACATCTGTCTCACCTAATAGTCAAGGCGATCCTGTGCTCAATCAATATAATCAGGTATTTTCAAAAAATACTTTTGATTGGGTTGGGTATCTTTCTACAACAGGTGTTTATGGAAACCACAATGGTGGTTGGGTAGATGAAAACTCACCAATTAAACCAACCACAAAAAGAGGACAACTAAGAGAAAAAGCTGAGTTTTCATGGTCCAAATTAAATTTAAACTTACACATATTCCGACTAGCAGGTATTTATGGCCCAGGACGTGGTCCATTTTCCAAAGTTCGAAATGGTACTGCTCGACGTATTATTAAAGAAGGTCAATTATTTAGTAGAATTCATGTTGATGATATTGCTCAAGTGCTATTGGCCTCAATAAGAAACCCAAGGCAAGGAGCTATTTATAATGTATGTGATGACATCCCAGCTCCACCAGAAGATGTAATTGCTTATGCTGCTGAATTATTAGGTATGCCAATCCCTCTTGCTATAGATTACAATGAAGCAGATATGACACCTATGGCACGTAGTTTTTATGCTGAAAACAAAAGAGTAAGAAATGAACTCATTAAAAAAGAGCTAGGTGTAGAATTAAAGTTCCCAGATTATAAGTCAGGGCTTCAATCCCTTCTATAAATTTTTAGATAAACAAAACTTGAGTGCCTACTTTTGTTAGCTCAAATAATTCTGCAATTTGCGCATTATACAATCCAATACATCCGTTTGATGATCTACGACCAATCTTGCGATTATCATGTGTTCCGTGAATTCTATAATATGTCCATGATAAATATAAAGCATGTGAACCGAGTGGATTCCCAGGCCCAGGTCCTATGTAAGATGGCCAATCTGGATTACTTTTTAGCATTGAGGGTGTAGGTCTCCAGTCTGGGCCTACCCGCTTTCGCGTAATTGATGTTCTTCCTAGGCGAGTAAGATCATCTGAAGAAGGAACTGCGACTGGATATAGTTTATAAATATCTTGTTTTTCAGACCAAAAATGCAAAGCTCGGCTTTGCGTATCGACTAAAATTACACCGTTTTTTGTATTTGAAAAGTAGTTTTTCCAGTTACTGCGCCCCCTGAATGCCGAAGCATTTCGTCTTACGGAATTTGCTTCACCCGAAAGACGAGAACTTTGATCTTGGCGGGTATCAAATCCTAGTGCTGGATTGTTTAAATCTGGATTCCAGCCTTCTTGTGCAATGGATTTTGAACCAACAGTTAAAGTACTTACAGCAGTTGCAGTAAATGCTCGGCGTGTAAAATATTTCGACATTACATTTTTTCCAGTATATCAGAGTTCTTAGAATATTTATTTACTAATAAATGAATAATTTGATGTTATCAAATTTAAATTTCAGGTAAAAAATACAAATGATAATAAAAGATAAATTATAAATAATTTATTCAAAATGACTGGAGAGAGTAAATGTGGAAAGTATTAGTAACTAGTGCATTACTTATAGTTTTAGCTGCTTGTGAAACACCTTCAGTGAAGAATCGGCCTGGCGATGGAACAGTTATTATTCAAATGGGGCGGATTGGTGTTGATAAGGTTCAATATAGACATTTAGATTCAGTTAATGCAGTTCGTCAAACGCGTGGTTTGTCAAACTTGAGTCTAGACGCTTCTCTAATACGTGCAGCAAAATCTCATGCATCTGATATGTCAGCACAGAATAGACCGTGGCACTTTGGTTCAGATGGATCATCACCATTAGATAGATTGGTAACTTATGGATATACAGGATACTTTATAGGTGAGAATGTTTCAGAAACATTTGAGGATGATTTCAATACATTAGATGTATGGATGAATATCCCGCTATCTAAATCTATTATATTAGATCCAAAAGCCACTAAAATGGGTATTGCTTGGCATCAAGATACTAATGGTAAAATTTGGTGGGTACAATTGATAGGAAATTAAACTTCAAGGTTTAATTAAAATAGGGGTTCCTGTTTTGACCATTGAATAAATAATTTTGATGTTTTTATCAGATACTGAAATACAACCAGCAGTCCAATCTCTTTTTCCAAATTCGCCTTTATACTTTGGCCCGCCATGAATAAAGATATCTCCACCAGGATCTATCTCTAGATTTTTTGCATGTTTTTTATCTTTTGCATTTGGGTAGCTAATTCCAAGACTTAAGAAATATTTACTGTTATAATTTTTACGATCTATGAAATATAAACCTTCTGGAGTTCGTCCATCACCTTGCTCCAATTTATGTTTTTTTGGATCAAAGCCTAAACCCACTTTAAATTTTTTTAAAATTTTATTGTTATTTAATAAAAAAAGTTTTCTTTGTGATTTGTCGACTACAATTTTAGTAACCTTTGGACCATTATAATCCGGTATATTTTTATAAACTGGTGAAGTGTTAAAACAACCAGAAATAAAAAAAGCAACAAAAAGCCAAACACTTAATAATTTCACATTATTGCCCTTTAACTTCATCAGCCATTTGTTTGGATGATTTTTTTAATCTTTTTGTTTCACTTTTTAATTGTCCACATGCCGCCATTATGTCTTCGCCTCTAGGTCGACGTATAGGACTGGCATAACCGGCTTTGTTAACGATATCGCCAAAAGCTTCAATGCGTTTCCAATCCGAACGCTCATATCCGGATCCAGGCCACGGGTTAAAAGGAATTAAGTTTATTTTTGCAGGTATTCCAGAAATTAAATCAACTAATCTTCTGGCATCATCATCAGAATCATTAATATTTTTTAACATTACATATTCAAAAGTAATTCGTTCTGAATTTGAAAGTTTTGGATAATTTCGACACGCATCTAATAATTCAGCTATTTTATGCTTTCTGTTTATGGGGACGAGGACATCCCTCACTTCATCAGTGGTTGCATGAAATGAAATGGCTAGCATGCACCCAATTTCAGCCCCAGTTCGAATAATTTCTGGTACAACACCAGATGTAGATAACGTAATTCTACGCCGCGATAATGCTATTCCCTCATTGTCCATGGCTATTAACATTGCATCGCGTACGTTATCCGTATTGTAAAGAGGTTCGCCCATTCCCATTAACACAATATTAGAAACATTGCGTTTTTCACCAGCGTCTTTACCCCATTCTTCTAAATCATCGCGAGCAATTAAAATTTGTCCAACAATTTCTGCTGGAGTTAAATTTCTTACTAATTTTTGTGTACCGGTATGACAAAAAGTGCATGTTAACGTACAGCCTATTTGGCTTGAAATGCATAGCGTGCCTCTATCTTTTTCTGGAATATAAACGGCTTCAACTTCATGTCCGCCAGTAACACGTAATAGATATTTTCGGGTTCCATCAGAAGAGATTTGACGTGTTACAATTTCAGGCCGAGTAATAGAAAAATTTTGAACTAGTAGGCTCCTAAAATCTTTTGATAGGTTAGTCATTTCCTCAAAATTTTGAGCACCTTTAACATATAACCACTGCCAAATTTGAGCAGTACGCATTCTTATTTGTTTGGCAGGAGTGCCAATCTCATTTAATGCATTTGCTAATGCTTTTCTCTGCAGTCCAACAATATTTGGTAATATATTATCGTCCAATTGTCTTGGAATTGTAATTACATCAGGTGTAATTGGAGTTTTGCTTGTCATGAAAAGCTTCCTTACTTCTTGTGGTGCTTCTAGAGATTTTTTTAGAAGATAAGAAGGGGTTAATAATTAAACGCCACAACGCTTTTTGGCATCTTTTAGAGCAGCGGTAAAACCTCGAAGAGAAAAGGTATCTTTAGTTTTAGTACCACGAGTACTTTCTGCGCTAATAATTGCAGTTGAACCACGTGTCATTGATACTCTAATCTTAGTATCAATATCCGAATTTGCAGGCCATGCGAAGCCACCTTCTGGAATTAAATCGTATTCTGCAGCTCCAATTTTGAGCTTTACCATTTGATTTGGCTTAAATGGATAACCTCCACCAAAAGACACTTCACCAAAAATATTTTTTTCAGGTAAATAGGTGATGAATAGTACGATATCACCACGAGTTACGTTCATAGCAGGTTTACCACCGCGCGTATTTTCTACTTTCATTGCCGTAGAAGCTAACCAACATAATTTTGGATCATCGGAAGAATAAACACCCCAATCCTGAAAGGATGCAACGGGTTTTTGTGCAGAAGCTATAGACCCAAAAATTATACTTAATGTTATTGATAATGCTAATATGAATTTATTCATGGGCCTGGCCAAACTCTCAATCACTTTTTAAAAATTAATTTTTTACATGTTGCTGATATTGTTATAGCAAAAATAAACCTCGATTCCAGCCCTCAATATATACTAAGCTAAATTTAACAAAAATAATTAATTAGGGTGAAAATGTCTGAAGTTTTAGTTGAGATGTGGCGCGGTTCTTTTTTAGAATGTCAACATCGCGGACATGCAGTAATTGTAAATTCGCGTGGAGATATTTTAGAATCTTGGGGAAACCCATCTAAAGAAATATTGCCAAGGTCAGCATGCAAAATTTTACAAGCTGTACCATTGGTTGAGTCAGGCGCAGCGGATGCTTATGGATTAAAGTTGGAGCACTTAGCTTTATCTTGTGCATCTCATCAAGGCGACTCTTTACACACTCAAGCAGTTTCTAAATGGTTATCTAGTCTAGATTTGTCTGAAAAAGATTTACGTTGTGGCACGCATTGGCCTTTAGGTAAGGAAACAACAAACGAAATGGTACGTTTAGGTAAAGAGCCTTGCCAAATTCATAATAATTGCTCTGGAAAACATTCAGGTTTTTTAACGTTAAATAAATTTTTAAAGGGAGATGCTGAATATATTGATATCAACCATCCTGTGCAAAAAAGTATTTTATCTGTATTTGAAGAAATGACGGGTGAAACCTCATCAGGATATGGAGTAGATGGGTGTTCAGCGCCAAATCATGCTACCAGTTTAAAAGGTCTAGCTACAGCCATGGCTAAGATGGGCGTTGGTGAACGAGGCCCAGCATCATTAAGGCTTGTTGAGGCAATGGCAAAGTATCCATTGTTAGTTGCTGGTGAAGGCCGAGCTTGCTCTGAATTAATGAGTGTGATTGGTGGGCGTGTAGTATTAAAAACTGGTGCTGAGGGTGTTTATACTGCAATTTTACCAAAACAAGGTTTAGGCATAGCGTTAAAGATTGAGGATGGAGCAACTAGGGGATCTGAATGTGCAATTGCAGCACTTTTGGTTCGTTTAGGACTTTGTGACGTAAAAAATCCAATGATTCAAAAGCGCATGTTTTCAAAATTAAAAAATGCGGCGGGTATAGAAGTTGGTACTATTCGTCCAGCAAATTGCTTGTTGTAAACTTCAATTTAGAATTAAGTTTTTGATTCTAAAGCAGGTGCTTGAAGATCACTTCTCAAAGGAGTAATGAAGCGATATGAATCAAATTATTAACATAGATGATAAAAAAAGATTGCCTTGGCGGTTCCACGGCAGATTTTTGTCTTTGTTAGGCAATATTTAAGCGCTGTTCTATTAATAAATTAAACACACAATATTCTAGCGGAGGAGACATTTATGTCCGCACCTAAAACACTTTATGATAAAATTTGGGACGCACACGTAGCCCACGAAGCTGATGATGGCACTTGTCTTTTATATATTGATCGTCACTTAGTTCACGAGGTAACATCCCCTCAAGCTTTTGAAGGTTTAAGAATGGCGGGCAGAAATGTTCGTGCACCTAATAAAACTATTGCAGTGCCTGATCACAATGTTCCAACAACTGAAGACCGAGTTAAAGGTATTGATAATGAAGAAAGCCGTATTCAGGTAGACGCACTTGATGCTAATGCAAAAGAGTTTGGTATTCATTATTATCCTGTGTCTGATGTTAGGCAGGGAATTGTACACATTGTTGGGCCTGAGCAAGGCTGGACACTTCCAGGTATGACAGTTGTTTGTGGAGATAGCCACACGGCTACACATGGCGCTTTTGGTTCACTTGCGCATGGGATTGGCACTTCAGAAGTTGAGCATGTCTTGGCAACACAAACATTGATTCAAAAGAAATCAAAAAATATGAAGGTAGAAATAACTGGCGCTTTACGCCCAGGTGTAACTGCAAAAGATATTACTATGAATGTCATTGGAAAAACTGGAACAGCGGGTGGTACTGGTTATGTAATAGAATATTGTGGCCAAGCCATAGAAGATCTTTCTATGGAAGGCAGAATGACGGTATGCAATATGGCTATTGAGGGTGGAGCTCGGGCAGGGTTAATTGCTCCAGACCAGAAAACATTTGATTACTGTTATGGACGACCAAATGCTCCAAAAGGTTCTGATTGGGATTTGGCATTATCAAATTGGAAAGAATTATATACCGATGAAAATGCATATTTTGATCTAACAATCACAATAAAGGGTGAAGACATAGCTCCTTCAGTGACTTGGGGCACTTCTCCGGAGGATGTTTTACCAATAGATGCTGTTGTTCCATCTCCTGATGATTTCAAAGGTGGTAAAGTTGACGCTGTAAAGAGAGCTCTAGATTATATGGGTTTAGAGCCTGGCCAGAAATTGTCGGATGTAGAAATTGATACAGTATTTATAGGATCATGTACCAATGGTCGAATTGAAGATTTACGTGCAGCGGCTGAAATTCTAAAGGGACAAAAAATTAAAGATGGAATGAGAGCAATGGTT
>ENA-UZWY01007289-UZWY01007289.1-metagenome-genome-assembly--contig:-Day-2--50m-contig-7289_pt1 | contig 10987 bp, 6 predicted proteins | sample MGYA00260341_ERZ794901 | MGnify/ENA metagenome assembly ERZ794901 | reverse complement strand
GACCCACCACCAACTCCATCAAGAAATCCATAATCTGTAAGATCACTTGCGATCTTTTCGATGCCTGTGAAATGTATACCGCTTTCGTTGTCTTTTACTACGAGGTAATCGCCAGAATAGCCTTCGTAAAAGTTAGGCGTATCTTTTAATTTATTAAAGTAAAATTTATCAGAAATGAAGTTACCCATCTCTTGAATACCGCGTAAAAAATCGTTTGCCTTACTCATCTTATGTACAATTAAATACACCAGTTATTGATGTATCTTGACTAATTAATGCGGTTGAGTTATTACTATTGACGTCTCCAATTATACTAGTGTCAGACGTTTTCCATTCTACAAAATTACAAGATACACTGTCTGATTCGTCGACAGAACTCAAAAAAGTATTAGTGGGCGTAAAATCTTGATCATAAACATCATTACCTTTAACGATTCTAATATCTTGAAGATATCCATAGTATTTATCTTTATTTGCCTCTAAGGTCATGGGGCTATATGCGTAAGCTGAACCTACAGTAAAGTGATAAGCGCTGTTGTCAAGATGAACTGTATTGTATTCTCGCATTGATTTACCGTTTTCAGATAAAAGACTACTAGTACTAACTTCATTTAAATTTTGCTGTACTCCATCAATATATATTGACCAATATCCATACGATATTCCTTCTTCAACTTTTAACTTTCTAGTAACAGCTACATGACCCCATACATCTTGAGCTATCGATCCAACACTAGAAAATTGTTGACCGCCATCTCGATTTTGCATCAATTGAACACGAATATTACCATCGGTAGTTATTCCGATTACAAAACTTTTAGATACAGTATTCATGGGACCTTTTGCTAGTATGGGAACATAAGATTGATGGTCAACAGGAATGACATCTATATACTTCATCCAAAATTCAAATGTTATTTCATCATCTGCTGTAAAATTTAATCCAGCTGTATCTTTGTTAATAAGTAAATAATCTTCGCGGTTAAAATATATGCTGCTTTTACCGTATATGTTGGTGGTGTTAGATGTATGTTCTATATTGTTAATATTTTGAATAATTGTATTATTTAAAGAAGAATCTTGAAGAGATAACCTCTCTGGAGTGCGAGTATCAGGTTCTCCCACGGTATTTAAAAATGTTGTTGGTGGTGTAAAGCTCTGAATATATGATGCTCCTCTACTAATCCTTATGTCTTGAAGGTATCCAATGAATCCATTATTTGTATTAATATTGGATCCAGAAGAATATGATGTTCCCGCTCCAATCGTTAAATCGTAATTACTTAGCTTCATATAAGTTCCCCCACCTGATGTTATATCGTCTGAAGAATTTTCTAAGACTCCATTAAGGTATAGATTCCAAACACCGTCTTCTCGAACAATCGCCACATGGTACCATTCATTTTTATTTAGAACGGTAGAGCCAAATAAAGCCCAACTCCCGGAACCCCAACCTCCACCACCATTAAAACGGACTGCAATTTTACCTCTATGTGCTGTTTGAGTCGTACTGTTTGGGTGAACGTAGCCAACAGACCAACCATGATAAGCAGTGTTATTTGGACCTTTGCTAATCATTGGAACTTGCCAACCATAATCATTCATCGCTGGATCTTCTGTGATATTAAACCAATGTTCGATAGTTATATCTTCATTAGGCTCAAATAATAGCTCTGCAGAATCGCCTGGAACTGATAGATAAGAGAGTTCATTAAAATCTAAACTACTTGCCCCATATTTTACGACAGCGGTTGAATGTTGTGTATTTTCATTGCTAGATATAACTAAATTATTTTCGCTTAAATCAGTAAATGTTGTACTGCCATTTGTTGTGTTACTTTGAAGCGAAAGAGCTACATCATAACCAGGCTGTCCGTTAGGATTAACATTAACATCGCTTTTTATATGTAAACTTGTATAGTAACCTGCGGTAACGGGAGTTTCAGCAGAGATGTTTATGTTAGTATTATTCTCAAATATCCCAAATTGATAATTTGATTGTTGAATCTTTACTATAGCTTGACCTTCACCTAACACTTCTTTATGCAAGCAAACATCATTAAAAAAATTTTCTTTCACCCCAAAATTAAAAGATTCTTCAAAAGCGGAAGACATTCCGTTTGATATTACCGAGTCAACATAGTTTATATAATTATTATAATCTTCTAATGTTTCTACACAGCCTGGTATATCTTCAGTTGGTGCAGGTATCGATTCGCCACCGACTTTATTCCATGATCCATCGCACGAATGATACAAATCACATCCAGACGCTACTATTTTACCGTCGTTTTCTGTGACATCTGGAAGGTCTGTGTAACTTGGTATGGTTGAACTTCCTCCGCCTCCACCAAATCCATAATCTGTAAGGTCAGCCGCAATCTTTTCTATGCCCGTAAAATGTATGCCGCTTTCGTTGTCGTTAACTACTAGGTAATCGCCACTGTGACCTTGGTAGCCTGTTGGGGTATCTCGTAGTCCAGTTAGCCTAATATTTTCTATCCCTTCGCGTACAGCTGAACCCATTTCAGAGTATATATTTAACATTTGTTGTGGTGTCATCATAATATTAGTTACAGTTAAATACTCCAGTTATTGATAAACTCTTATTAAACGTTACTTCAGCATTAGATGGATTTGAGCTATTAGATATCAAACTTTGTTCACTTGTTTTCCACTCTACAAATTGGCATGAGCTTTCATCTAATTGACCTCGAGGACTGGAAAGTGAGCTAGACACTAAAGTGTTATAGTCAGTAGAGCTAAACATAAATAAATCAAGATTATTTTTTGGAAAAACAGTAGTTTGAGAGGAAAATAGATTATCAACATAACCCAAAGCAGGGTTGGCTTGTATTTCGCCTTTTGTAAATAATGTATTTAAATCTCCCGGTACACCCATTTCTAGTAGTGTATGTTTTATTGGAGTATCTTTATTTTGTAATAAAATGTATTTACCATTATCAAAAATTCGATTACCTATCATCTTTAATGAATTTAATGAATCAAGGCTAACTACAGCGCTAGGTTCAGGCAGGAATTCATCTACCATTTGATTTGACGTCGTAGGGTCATGAGGCATATCTCCAGGTAAAAGGTAAGGAATTTCTAAGTCGTAACTAACTAGGTAGCTGAGCTTATCATCAGTGTTATTTCTATAATTCTTTTTAAACAATACTATTAATGTACTTCCATTGTTTGCGAAATTCATAGATATAAGATCATATCTGTTGTTATGGTCATACCATCTTTGATAATGTCCAAAATAAGAATCCTGTGAGTTGCCTGCTGCATTCCTCGCATACCAATCGTTATTTGGGTTTATAGAATACAAGTCACCAGGTGTATCTAAAGTTTTTCTTTCTATACCTCCATGATAATAAACATATACAACTGAAGGGTCATCTGTTGTTACTACTCCTAATCTTCCAAACAAATTAGAATAATACTGGTTACTACTTTGAGTTCGAATTTGTTTAAATTTTGATCTTGTGCCAGTACTTAAATCGTATGGTTGAGTAAATAAATACTCATGAACATACAAGCTTTGATAACCAAATCCAATAGCTCGTAATCCATCTTCTGAGAAATGCATGTCTGATATTTGAGAGGGATAATTTATAAATTGGTCACTCAAAGGCATTGATTGTGGATTAAATTGATTGTATGGATCAGAATTATTTAAAGTAAATACTTGAGTAGCTGTAGGTGAATCGTAGTGAACTTGAGGGTGTAATAAGCTATCTGGAGCAATTGCCCATTGATAATCGGACTCAGCGAAATTCAATTTTATTGAGTCATCTGGCACTCCTTGAAATTCAGTAAATAAGCAAGCTTCGTGTAATTGTGGAGAACTTAACCCTTGCAAGGAAAGAGAAAATGTATTGCTAGCATTTTCAGTGATTACTTCATCTCTATAAACGATATAATTCGCCTTATCGTTTACTGTTGTAATGCAGCCTGGTAAAGTCTCAGATTCCCCTGGTGGTAATGTGGTGATTGTATCTTGTTTAATGATTTTTGTCCATTCGCCATCACATGAATGATACAGTTCACATCCAGATGCTACTATTTTACCGTCGTTTTCTGTGACATCTGGAAGATCTGTGTAACTCGGTATGGTTGAACTTCCTCCGCCTCCACCAAATCCATAATCTGTTAGATCATTCGCAATCTTTTCGATACCTGTGAAATGTATGCCGCTTTCGTTGCCGTTAACTACGAGGTAATCGCCACTGTGACCTTGGTAGCCTGTTGGGGTGTCGTTTAAACCTGTTATGTAAAGCTTTTCATTAATCGTTTGGCCGATTAATTTGGCTGCATTTAGTCTATTTTGAATACTCATGATTATCCACAACTAAATACACCTGTTATAGATGTATGGTTGTCTATGAAAGCTGTTGTGTTTAATGTTGTGCTATCTGTAATGGTAGCATTACTGCTTTGCCATTCTACAAATGTACAATTTGGATCGATATCACCATTAAGATTAATGTTTGCGGATCCATCAAAAATACCCCATTTGTATGTTGATTCTTCAATGTGTACTGAATTGTTATAAAGGCTAGTGCCTATGCGAGGAACTTGAGTAAAGTAAATCTCTCTAACAATACCATCCTCAGTTCCTATAATTGATCCATCTGGGCTCATTAAATTTATGTCGGTGGCAATATTATTTCCCATTAAACTCCAAGTATCGTTTGAGCTATTATAATAATAAACACCTAATCCAGCTAAAGTTATTATATTCCCATCTTTAGACATATTCTTAGGTCTTATTTCAATTGCCGAGGAATGAATAGTATTAACCCCATCTTTGTCTACTATATCTGGATTTCCAGTGTTAGTTATCTTAAAACTATTACTTGTTTCATCATATTTATATACAGAAGGCCAAAAAATACTCCCACCATGCAGTTTAAACAAAAGGACTGTGTCGAAATTTTCATTAACTAATGCGTCTCTCGAACTCGAACTATTGAAGCTTGCAAAGTTCTCCAAAGTGCTAGTTTCATAATTGATATTATACAACGATAATTCTACATGACCCGAACGGCTTAAAGCTATTTTAGTTAAATCTTTATTTATTTGTCTTACTCTATTTATAGTATCAGGTAAAGTGAATGTACTTAAATGCTCCCATGAATTTCCATTTCTTACAAAGTTGTACAACCTACCAGTAGCTGTTTGAAGTAAAATTTGATTGCCGTCCTCTGAAATTATAAACAGCAGCAATACATTACTTTGCCATTCCGAATCTGACAAAAATGATGGTTTTTCAAATATTTCATGTACTTCATAAGTATTTGATGTGTTGTTAAATTTATAAATTTCAACACTAACTAGTTTACTATCATCGTAATGAGTTTGCTCACCATTAATGTAATTTATTATAGTGATCCACTGAAAATTTTGAGTGATGTAAACATCATTATCGGGTATTTTAAATGTTTGACTATTGGTTACTGTTTGGGTCTGCTTATTTAAGGTTGACACAGTGTAATATTTCCAAGTTAATCTTCGTAATGATCTTGATCCTATCTCAAAATGACTATCATAAGCAAATTTATTTCCATCCTCACTTATTCTAGTCCATGAATGTAGCTTGCTTTCAAATACAATATTGCCAATATCACCCCGATTTTGCCAGCTTGCACTTTCATCTAAAATAATATCGTCATAAATATCTTTTTTGAATAAACAAACATTATTAATGTCCGTATTCGCTTCGATTCCATTAATGCTATTTATCAATTCTTGTTCTGATAATTCATCTGAAACTTCTTGCTCATACTTATCATACTCTACCATTTCTTCAGTCGTGGTAACACAGGCTGGATAAGATGATGGAATATTGTCTTGGCTTGATGTATCTAACTTTTGCCATTTTCCGTTGCAGGATAGATAAATATCGCACCCAACTTTTACAACTTCTCCTTCGTGCTGATTGGGATTGCTGGGCAAACTCAAAACATCTGAGTAAGAAGTGGGAACAATTCCAGCATATTCTAGTCCGTTGGTTGTGGATTTTAAATAACTACCATTACTGTAATTGTTTGGTGTATCCTGTAGTCCCGTGAAGTTGTTTGACCCTCCACCTTCGCCGAATCCATAATCTGTAAGGTCAGTGGCAATCTTTTCAATGCCTGTGAAATGAACGGCAGTTTCTTCATCGTTAACGATTGCATATTGACCAATGTGTCCAATGTAGCTATCTGGAGTATCGTTGAGCCCAGTAAAAGCTAGTAAATCATTCGAGATGATATTGTTGACTATTTCACCACCGATATCTTGAGCTAAACCAGTGACACTGATATACTCAAGCTTTTTGTCAGAAGGATGGACTCTTAGATATTGACCGTGTTCATAACCTGTTGGTGTATCTAGCAATCCAGTAAAATGGGTCGCGCCAGTGATAGTGTAACTAACATCTCCATCAGTGGTTGCAGGAGACCAAACTAACTTTCGGTTTTCGTCGAGCTTTAAGTAACCGCTAATTAGCTCTGATTTCGGAGCATCAATAATATCTTGCAAGAAACTTACATCACTATATTCAAGCCCACCCTCATTTGGTTGAACCTTCACAAACTTTCCAGAAGCATTTATATAATCGATGGGTGTATCATGCAATCCAGTAAATTCAGTAACCCCTTCAGGAAAATCGATCTCTGCGGATACTTCCTCAGCTAAACCTGTGATATCAACATACTCTAAACCGTCTGAGGTAGAACGTAAATATTTACCTTCTTGGTAATCTGTTGGAGTATCATGCAATCCAGTAAATCCAGTAACCCCTTCAGGAAAATCGATCTCTGCGGATACTTCCTCAGCTAAACCTGTGATATCAACATACTCTAAACCGTCTGAGGTAGAACGTAAATATTTACCTTCTTGGTAGTCTGTTGGAGTGCCATTCAGTCCAGAAAAGGTTGTAATTGCAGTAATTTGATCAACCCATTTAATTTCATACCCATGTTCTTGAGTTTTATGGTATTCTAATATTTTTTTATCTCCTAACTCAGCTGAATCATTAGGGTCATTAATCACATCTGCAGGCCCGTAAAAACTTGATGCTAGCTTTAACTCCACGCCTGTGATTTGATTTTTAAATGCGTCGAATGCTAAAAACTTATTGTTATCATAAGTATTCGGTGTATCCAGTAGACCAGTAAAATGTGTTGCGCCAGTTATAGTATAACTAACGTCTCCATCGGTAGTTGCAGGAGACCAAACTAATTTTCCGCCTTGATTAAGCCGCAAGTATCCGCTAACTAATTGACTTTCGGGAGCATCAATGACATCATTTAAAAACGAAATGTCTGAATATTCTACCATATCTCCATCAGAATTCACTCTTACAAATTTACCTGTTTCATAACCCGTAGGTGTATCATTCAGCCCAGTAAATGCAAGCAAATCTTCTGTTACTATATTATTAACGATTTCATCACCAATGTCTTGAGCTAAACCACTAGCAGTAACATACTCTAACCCGTTTGAAGTTGAACGCAGGTAGTCCCCTTCACTATAATCACTAGGTGTATCTTGTAGTCCTGTAAAGTCGGTTTGTAGATCAATTTCGTCTTTAAGAGTTTCACGTTCAACAATAACAATACCTGTGCCGTCATCATCAATACGTAAATATCCACTAGCTAACCCAGTAGTATTAGTGAGTACATCCTGCCCCAGTTTAGATGGTTCAACATAGTCTATACCATCTTCATTGGATCGCAAGTAGTGACCGTTATTGTAATTACTAGGTGTATCCTGTAGTCCTGTAAAATTAGTTGACCCTTCGCCGCCAACAAACCCATAATCTGTAAGGTCTTGAGCGATTTTTTCGATACCTGTAAAATGTACGCCAGTTTCACCATCATTAACTACAAGGTAATGTCCAGAGTGTTCTTGGTACCCTGTTGGAGTATCATATAGTCCAGTAAATCCAGTTATGCCGTCTCCGCCTATAAACCCATAATCTGTAAGGTCTTGAGCGATTTTTTCGATACCTGTAAAATGTATACCACTTTCTCCTGTATTTACAATTAAGTAGTCACCAGAATGCCCAAAGTAACCCGTAGGTGTGTCAACTAATGTTATTAATGATTGATTTTTAATTAATGCATTAACGTATTGAATTCCAGAAACTATAGTATCTCCACCTTTAACTTCTCCAAAAATATTTTCCCTAAAATCATCAAAAACAGGGAATTTGTATATCTCAGCATCATAATCTTCTAAGTTTTCATCTTCAGGTAACACCTCTCCATTGTTATAGCTTGCCGCTTTAGTGTCGCTATAATAAATCTCTTCTGTGTTTTCTTTATGGGGATACTTAACTCCCATTGGTTCGTTTGAAACTATATAACCTATATTCGCCTCGAATGCATTTTTAAAACTTTGAATAAATGAATTTATTGAAGAAAAATTTGCTAGATTGCTGTCAACTGTATCTTTGTCTCCAATAATTTCATTGATAATATCGATTATATTTCCTGGGCTTATACCTGCTTCATGATATTTATATTTAGATAATATAATCGTATCCGCTTCTCCGGGAAGTTCTGATAGAGTAGTCGAGTCCGATATTATTTTTTCAAGAGTAGAAAATAAACCGTCTTTAGTACCTATATTGTTTTCGTTTAATTCATCAGTGTTATTTAATATAGTATTTTGTACCGAGATAAATTGATCTGATAAGGTAAGATCCATTCCCACCTTAGTTATTGAATCTCCAATCTTGAACGGGGGAAAATCAGCCAAGAAAACTCCAATTGTAGTCCATGCATCTAAGTGAGATTGAGCCCAAGACTTTTCAGTTTCTTTAGCTATCTCTAACTCAGTTCCATTAAAACTAGCATTCCAGGTTAATTCCCAACCTAAATCGACAGGCATTCCTGGTATAATGTATTTTTCAGCACCATTTTTTAGATAGTTTGCCCATTTTGAATTTAGAGATCCATCACTTCCTTCTTTGAATTCACTGGCTGGCAAATCCTGCAGAAAGACATTGGATTGTAATACTCCAGCATCCGAATCATCAAAAAAATGAACAGGTTTACCATTCTCCCTCTCTCCTAATCTCTCTTTTTTGTCGATTTTTGTAAGAAAGTATCTAGAGTCTTTATGCTCATCAGCATCACTTCCGTCATTACCATCTATTTGTATTGCGCACATACTTAAAATAATATAATAGTAAATTCAATTTTTGAACTCATGATTAATCCTTGACTTGTTTTGGGTGGACCTTCCGTATTAAAAAATTCGATCAAGTCACCAGGTATAACTGTTTGTATATTTAGTTTGTTGGATTGTACTTTTAATACAGATAATTTTTCACCAGCCCCACTAGGCTGAAAGTCGTCCGGAAAAAAACCATTAAATAAAATATACACATTATCCGTATCTGACCCTGCCTTAATTTTCCAATTTGAATATCCATGAAAAACTGGAGAATATTCAAATGGTAAATCAAAAACTTGAGCTTGTGATCCTTCAATTTTTACTTTAAGTTCTTTTGTTAAAGGTTTCGAGCTTACACTAGGTGTTGGTGTCGCGAGAGGGGTTGTTTGAGGTAGGTTTGTATTTACTGGAGCTGCCGGGACTGTTGAAGTTATGCTGGGTGTAGGGGTCGGAGTTGGAGTAATATAAGATTTTTCAAGCTCTTTAGTTGGTGAATCGTATTCGTCATAGCTATCAACGTTAGTGAGGTTGCTAGATTGAATTTTATTCATTTGCTCCATCAACCAATCAAACTGAGACTGTGTGCCCACTATTGCATTACTACCCATTCTTTGTGGGTCAATTTTTAATGCCGCCTCCATTAACTCTCGCAATGTTGTTTTGTATAATTTACGATCAGGAGAATCCGGATTTTTTTCGACCATCAAAATATCATCAAAGTCGAAATCTTCTCCTTCAGGTAATTGATCTGGTCTTTTCGTAGGCATTATATATAATTACACTTAATTCGAGCACACTATTGCCGCAGTATACACATTTTTTTTGAATTCTGTAGAATATTTATATTCGATTTGATTTGAGTGAGTTTTATCTTCTAAAACTAGTATTTCTGCTCGATATGAATTCTTATCAGATGTTTCGCAGTTTAATAATTCTTGATCTACAATATAGTCGTGTCGAGCAAAATCTAATTCAGTATTATCAAATACAATTTTTTCACCCAATTCATTGGATATAAAGTTACTGTCGCAAAATATAGTTTTTACACTATTAAATTTGACTGAATATTTGCAAGCGGTCATAGCGGAGCATTACGTGTCGTGATCTCTTTTGAAAAATTTATAGTACCAGAATCCACTGTAATCACAGTGTCTTGTTCTGCTGGTTTTGAAATTTGTAGATCGTATTCGTAAGCTCCATCGATTATATTCTTGGTGTCTAAACTTCCTAAAATTATCCTCACATTCCCTAATCCATATTTCTCTATACCTCCAGAACTATCAATATCACTATTTTTGGTTAATATAGCCTTTGAGTCGTCTGGATTGTTCGCTCCAATCGATCCAAAAAACGGTTTCTTTACTGTAAATAAAACCAAATAATCTTTTAAATCTAAAGGTTCATCATTCCTATAAACTGTTACATCTAATACTGATGTATCTCCTATTTTTAAATTAATTTCTGACATCTTTATTTTTCCTTTTAAATTGTAATATACTAGATAAAATCAATAACGCTCCAACCATTCCTATAATACTATACATTGACCACATTGGGTCTTTGTAGTTAATTGAACTATTTGTTTTTGCTCGATTAAATTCTTTCTCTGAAATCGCTCCATCTTCATCAATATCCACCACGTCAAAAGATACAATTTCTTTTGAAACGGGTTGGTTTGCATTTTTTACACTTAACTTATTAACACAGCCTAGAGTTAATAATGAAAAAAGTAAATATGTTATAAATTTATTCATTTTTTTGATGGAATTGCATAAAAACCTATAACCATGAAACATAAATCCATGAA
>ENA-UZWY01023079-UZWY01023079.1-metagenome-genome-assembly--contig:-Day-2--50m-contig-23079_pt1 | contig 10998 bp, 7 predicted proteins | sample MGYA00260341_ERZ794901 | MGnify/ENA metagenome assembly ERZ794901 | reverse complement strand
TCACCAATGACGCCTCCACCAAGATTAATTAGTACTGAATTTCTATCAAAATTATTTAATGATAGTTTCTCCCAAATAGTATTGCAAATTGCAATATTTTTGTTTCCTTCTCCTGAAGGAACTTCAATAATAATAGAATTTTTTATTTTAGGTAGAAGACTAAGGCATTCTCTTTTTGTATTTTCGTCTACTAATATGGCGACCTTTGAATAATTAGTAATATCTAATTTTGATAGAGATTTTTCTCCAATCCAAATAGAATAATTGTCTGCTTTTATTTCTTTCACTCAGTTATTTCAGGTAATGGATTTCCTGTACATCCGTTAGGATACGCAATTCCTAAGATTGTAGAAACAGTTGGTGCTATGTCTCGAATATTTACTTTTCGATCTGTCTTCCCTTGAGGTATATTTCCTCCCCAAAAAATTAAAGGAACATGAGTATCGTAGCTATATGAAGACCCATGAGTTGTTCCCCCGGTTTCCCAATGTGATTTTAACCAGCCAGTTTGTAAGCTTACAATTACATCACCTGATCTTTTTTGATTATAACCTTTTTGAATTAGGGAATGAAAAGAGTTAGAATATTCGTTTTCATTTAATTGTGTAGCTGTATAGGAATTCTTTATCCACTCATATTTTAATAGAAATTGAGCACAATTTCTTTGAATTTCTTGCATATTTATTTTGTGATCTTGTATGAGTTGATGATTTAAAAAAAGTTGATTGTTAGAATAATTTTTTATCCACTCTCCTTCACCATATGCTGATTTAAGATAAGTTGTTAAATCTCTCACTATTATAGTATTATCATAATATCCTGATGGAATATTTCTTTCTTGTAGTTCTGATGGTTCAGAAACAACACCATGATCTGCTGTAATAAAAACCAAAACATCTTCAAAGCCTATATTATTTTCAATTGCTTTTAAAATAGTGGCAATATCGTTATCTAATCTAATATAGGTGTCCTTTATTTCAGCTGCATGCGGACCAAATTGATGGCCAATATAATCAGTTGACGAGAACGATATTGTAAATATATCAGTTGAATTTTTTTGACCTAGACTTTCTATATTGAGGATATCAATTGCTAGATCTTTTAATACTGAGTTTCCAAATGGAGTGCTTTTAATTGCCGCTCCTCCTTTTTCAGTGTATTTGTTAAGTAAATTATGACTAAACTCTCCTTTAACCTCCCACATACCTTTTAAATACTTTTGACTTGGGTTTGAGTCATTTATTTTTTGAATATAATCTGGAAGAGTTTGCATGTAAAAAGAAGAGGTAATCCATTTCCCCTCACTATCCATCCAATATGCTCCATTTGCACTATGTCCTGCAGGCAATATTGCTCCTCTATCCTTTAATGAGATTCCAAAAGCTCTACTATTTTTATTAAATAGTTTCTGCTCATCTGAAAATGTTGTTGTTAGCATGTGATGAGGTGACATCTTTCCATCAGCCGATTGAACATCTACATTTTTTTGTTCGCAATTACATACCGTATGCATTTGACCATCTCCAGCACAGTAGATATATTCTCCCGATTTTTTATCGTACCAATCATTTGCTATAATGCCATGTACCGAGGGGGTTGTTCCTGTAAAGATAGATGCATGCCCAGGGCCAGTATATGTTGGTACATAACCAAATTGACAATTTCTAAAGAAGTGTCCTTCATTAACAAGCTTCTTAAAGCCGTCATTTGAGAAGTCATTCCAAAAGCGATAGATATAATCATAACGCATTTGATCTACTACAATACCAACAACTAGCTTGGGCTTTTCTTTAGAAAATGATGGTACAGCAGATATATATATTGTTAATAAGATTAGTAATTTTTTCATTTTTTCATTTTTTTAATAAATACAACTCCAAGGGACAAAACTATAGCCACCAATACGTCTGCAAAAGGAGGGACGTTTGGCCAAACAAAATTCCAAATACAGACTAAAGATAACCACCCCATCCATATAAAATCAATCTTTTTAATTTTCACTTTATAAATGTAATAAACAAGCAAACTTACAAATAGTCCCCAAAACATACCTCCCAAAATATCAAAAGGATAATGAACGCCTAAGTATACTCTGCTGAATCCAATTAGTACAGCCCAAGAAAATAGATTTACAAACCACCAATATCTCTTTAATAATAGTGAAATAAAAAATGCAATTGCAAAAGAGTTCGCAGCGTGTGAAGAAACAAATCCAAATGAGCCACCACAACCGTCAACAACTCTTATACCATCTAATATGTGACAAGGTCTTGCTCTTTGAAAGACTTCTTTAAATAAATGGACTGAACCAAAATCAGCTAGAAAAATTAATACACCTAAGGAAAATAAAATTTTTAGAAAATCATCTTTGAATGTTTTGTAAATGATGTAGAGTAAGTAAATATAAAGTGGTATCCAGAACCATTTTGATGAAATCAATATCATTACTTGATCCATCTGTTGCCAACCTGTTGCATTTAGAGTCCTGAAAAAATATTCATCTATTTTTTGTAAATTTTCCATTACTTATTTAGCTTCTCCCAAATTAAATCTTTTAGTTCAATGAGTCCTTGTTGCGCTACAGATGATATAAACATGCAGGGTAGATCTTTTGGAAAATTTTTAGATATTTCGTCTTTGAGTTCATCGTCAAGCATATCAGATTTACTAATAGCAAGAATGCGATCTTTATCTAATAATTCAGGATTATATTTTTTTAGCTCTTTTAATAAAACCGTATATTCTGTGTTAATGTCATCTGTATCTGCAGGTATCATGAAAAGTAAAGTAGAGTTTCTCTCAATATGGCGAAGAAATCGTAATCCTAATCCCTTACCTTCTGAAGCACCTTCAATAATTCCAGGAATATCTGCCATGATAAAAGACATATGATCTCTGTAAGAAACAATTCCAAGATTAGGGACTAGAGTAGTGAAAGGATAGTTTGCAATTTCTGGTTTTGCTGCAGATAATACAGAAAGTAAGGTTGATTTTCCAGCATTTGGAAAGCCTACTAAACCAATATCGGCAAGAACCTTTAATTCTAAAATAAACCATCCCTCGCTTGCATCTTCTCCTGGCTGAGCATATCTTGGAGCCTGATTTGTTGGAGATTTAAAATGAGAATTTCCTCGGCCTCCTAAACCACCCTTTACAAGAGTTGTTTCTTGATTATCTTCTGTAATCTCAAAGAGTATTTCTGAAGTTTCAGCATCTTTTACAATAGTACCTAAAGGAACAGTAATGAAGTTGTCTTCTCCATCTTTTCCAAAACTATTACTACCTGAACCCCAGCCTCCATGTTCTGCGAAAATATGTTTTTGATATCTTAAGTGTAAAAGCGTCCACATTTGCTTGTCTGCTTTTATGATGATGCTCCCACCGTTGCCACCGTCTCCACCATCAGGTCCGCCTTTTGCAGTTATTTTATCTCTTCTGAAATGTGATGAACCTGCACCACCCTTTCCTGATCGGCAAAAGATTTTTACATAATCAACAAAATTTGAATTCTTGACTCTCATTTATAAACTGTCTATAACAGTATTTAATTTATGAGAAATATCTTTTACGCTACCATGGCCATTTATTTCAGATAGTTTTTTCTGGTTTGCATAAAATTTTTTTAAAGGTGCTGTTTTATTGTTATACTCATTAATTCTATTGGCAATGATATTCTCATTTTTATCGTCTTCTCTTCCTGAGTTTTTACCTCTTTCTAGTAAACGTTTAATAAGTTCGCTATCCTCTACTTTTAATGAGAGCATAGCAGAAATAGAAGTTCCTTTTTTTTCAAGTAAAAGATCTAAAGCTTTAGCTTGTGCTGAAGTTCTAGGAAATCCATCAAAGATGAATCCTTTTGCATTTTGATTATTATCTAGCTTAGATGATATCATGCCAATAACAATATCATCGGATACTAAATCTCCTCTATCCATAATTGCTTTTGCTTGAAGACCCAATATTGTTCCTCCTGTGATTTCCCCTCTTAAAATATCACCTGTAGATAAGTGTACTAAGTCGTATTTATCAATTAATAGGTTTGATTGTGTGCCTTTTCCAGCACCAGGAGGTCCAAATAATACTATGTTTAACATGCTCTATTCTTTAAGTTTATAAATATGCTGCAAATTACGTCCGAGCTCATCAAAATCTAAACCATAGCCAACAACAAAGTCATTTGTAATTGATTTTCCAATAAAATCAATTGGGATATCTTTTGTGTATGCTTCAGGTTTAAATAATAATGTTGCTATTTTTATATCAGCGACATTTTCTTTTTTCAATAATGAAATTATTTTTTCTAAAGTAATTCCAGTATCAATAATATCTTCAAGGATTACAATATTTCTATTCTCTATACTTTTTCCTAATCCAATAAGTTCGTGTACATTGCCAGTTGTTTTAGTTCCAGAATATGATGAAAGTTTAATAAATGATATTTCAGACTTAGGAATATTAATTCTTCTTATAATATCAGCTGCAAAGATAAATGAGCCATTTAAGATAGCAATAAAAATAGGAGCTTTTATATAACTATTATTAATTTTATTGGCAACATCAGTTACTATCGATGTAATTTCATCATCTGAAATGAATATTTCGAATCTTTTATCTTTTAAGCTAACTTCATTATTCATTTGTATCATTTTAATTATTGCACCAGACTTTTCTTAAAGTTAATTGCTCATCTGTCGCATTTTTATTTTTAATAATTTCTAATAATTGATAATAATTTCCAACAGATAAAGATATTGATTTTTGTGAAAACTTCTTCTTTATAGTAAGTGTCACTTCTTTTTTACAATCTTTAAAGATATCAGACAAGTTTCCATCAATTTTTTTATCATTTATTTTTGTAATCTTATCATCAGGAGCAATTCCATTTTGATCAGTAATAGAATTAGGTTCGACTTTTTTAATTATTATCTCTCCATTTTCTTTTGCTGATACAAAACCAAAATATTGCGCTGAAAGATTAGGATTTTTCTTATCTTCTAGCAAAAGACCTACAACATCTAAGGCTGATTTTAAATTATCTATATAATCCTCTGTTCCGTAAATATGATTCTCAAAGATTTCAGCTACTTGCAAGCCACCAAATTTTACGCAAATATTTCTAAAATCATCCTCATTGTATCCTTTTTCTTTCAGAGCAAATTCTTCATAGAGTTCTTTCATAACTGAATGTAAGCTGTATTTCCCATTACTATTTCGGATAATCTCTAGATCAATCATTAACATGCAAAGTGCTGCATCAGGATAAATAGATGTTTTTCTATTAGGAGATCCTAATTTATAGCCATCAAGCCAAGTATCAAAACCACTATCAGCAACTGATAAGTTATATCTTCCATAATTCATCAAATGTCGTTCTAAATTTTGATTTTGAGTTTTTACGAATTGATTCCAATCAAATACATTTGAATTAAACAGCATTATATCACCCATATAAGTTGTTACACCTTCTGCTACAAATCCTGTCCTAAAGTAATTCTCCTTAGTGTAATTATATGGGTACATTTCAATTGGCCTAATTGCCTTTATATTCCATGTGTGATAAAGTTCATGTGAACAAACTCCTAGTAGATCTTCATATCTTTTATTCATTATCTCATCTCCTGGACCTAGCAATAATACGGTGTTTTTGGTATGTTCTACTCCATGATAGCTACCGTAAGGAGTAATTTGAAAGAAAAAATGATACTCATCCACAGGAAAGCTACCAAAATGTTTTATTTGACTTTTAGTAAAAGCTGTAAAGTCTTTTTTAAGTTTTTCCCAATTAGGATTGCAAATCCCTTGAAACCAAATATGAAATGTAATACCGTTTACCTTGTAATCTGTGTGTTGCAAACTATTTGAACAAATAATTGGTGATTCTGCAAGTAAGTCATAACCTTTTACTGTCAGAGTATTTTTTTCTTGATGCATTGAAGAAGCTATCTTGTAGTCATTAGGGAGATCTAGATTTAATTGATATACTTCTTGGGATCTATCAACAATATAAAACATACAATGAACAGGATTTAAGTAAAGTTGATGCTCATCTAAATAACAAGCACCTGCATCAAGCTGATTGGCATAAAAGTTATATACTATAATGACTTCTCTCGCATTATTAGTGTTTACTTCCCATAAATCTTTAGTGATTTTCTTAAATGGTAATGGATTGTTTTTTTCATCAAAAGCACCCCATTTTTGAATATTCTGGGCAAAATCAGCTAGCTCATACCTTCCGGGTCTCCATGATGAAAGTTGAAATTTCATTGAATTAGCACCATTAGTTTTTGCAGAAAATTCAAAATCTACAAAATGTCTATAGGGCTTTTTAAAGCTTATGTGGTAGTTAATCATTTGTTAAAATTAAGTTACAAACTTACAAATTTAGTGGGCTTTATTTTGTTTTTTAAGTGCGTAGACTAGATTGTTTTTAACAAATTAATTTGCAAGAAGATACTTTCTAAAAATCAAAATATTTTATTGTTTTTTAGAAAATATTTATGATTAAAAAAACAATGTTTGTGCCACTTTGTCTAAGATGTTTTAATTAATATTGTAAAATTAAATTTAAATTAAAAATTGGTACTATGAATTATGATGTTATTGTGTTGGGAACTGGTCCTGGAGGATATGTAGCTGCAATTAGAGCTTCTCAGTTAGGATTAAAAGTTGCAGTTGTTGAAAAAGAAAGTCTTGGTGGTGTTTGTTTGAATTGGGGATGTATTCCAACTAAAGCTTTGTTAAAGTCAGCTCAAGTTTTCGAATATATTAATCATGCTAACGATTACGGTATAACAGTAGGGAATGTAAATGCCGATTTTTCAAAAATCATTAAAAGAAGTCGTGATGTAGCAGATGGTATGAGTAAAGGTATTTCGTATCTAATGAAGAAAAACAAGATTGAAGTTATCAATGGTTTTGGTAAAGTAAAACCAGGAAATAAAATATCTGTCACAGTTGATGGAAAAACTTCAGATTACAGTTCTAAGCATATTATTATTGCTACTGGTGCTAGATCTAGAGTGTTGCCAAATTTACCTCAAGACGGTAAAAAAATAATTGGTTACAGAGATGCTATGGTGTTACCTACTAAACCTAAAAAAATGGTAGTGGTTGGGTCAGGGGCAATTGGAGTTGAATTTGCTTATTTCTACAATTCTATGGGATGCGATGTTACAATTGTTGAATTTATGCCCAATATTGTTCCGGTTGAAGATGTAGATGTATCTAAGCAACTACAACGCTCCTTTAAAAAGTCAGGAATAAAAATTATGACAAACTCATCTGTTGAAAAGGTTGATACTTCAGGAAAAGGTTGTAAGGTATTAATAAAAACCAAATCTGGAGAAGAAACTATTGAATGCGATGTAGTACTTTCAGCCGTAGGGATTGTATCTAATATTGAAAATATTGGTTTAGAAGATGTTGGAATTAAAACTGAAAATGGAAAGATTCCTGTTGATGATTATTACCAAACAAATGTTAAAGGGTATTATGCTATTGGTGATGTTTTAGCCAATCAAGCTCTTGCTCATGTTGCTTCTGCAGAAGGAATTACATGTGTAGAGAAAATATCAGGACAAAGTCCTGATCCAATCGACTATGGAAATATTCCTGGCTGCACATATGCAACTCCTGAAATTGCTTCTGTTGGAATGACAGAGGTGGTAGCTAAAGAAGCTGGTTATGACATTAAGGTTGGTAAGTTTCCATTTTCTGCATCTGGAAAGGCATCAGCCGCAGGGCATAAGGATGGTTTTGTTAAAGTAATTTTCGATGCTAAATACGGAGAATGGTTAGGTTGTCATATGATTGGGTCTAATGTTACTGAAATGATTGCAGAAGCTGTAGTTGCAAGAAAATTAGAAACTACTGGTCATGAAGTATTAAAAGCTGTACATCCACACCCTACTATGAGTGAAGCGGTTATGGAGGCCGTTGCTGATGCTTACGACGAAGTTATACACATGTAATTTATCTTTTACAGATTGACTTTATTCTAGTTTAAGATTAATTTTCTTTGTTCAATTCTATTATTATTAAGAAACTTAACAGCATAGAGCCCTTTAGATTTTTTTCTTAGATCTATTTGCTGGAATCCATTTTTTATCACACTTGAGTATTCTAGTTTGCCAATTGAAGAATAAATTTCTATTTTGAGATTGCTCGTATTTGTTTTAATGCTAAATACTCCTTTACTAGGATTTGGATATATAATAGTGTTTGATATCTTTTCTTCATCATTAATTCCTAATACATTAAGGCCATTTAATTCTATGTTATCAAGATAGAAATTATTACCAAAATCATTAATTCCTACAAATCTGAGCATGATTGTATCTCCATTTAAACTCCAATTACTTAGATTTATACTATCACTCCCCCAATCTCCACAGTCAGGAATCCAAGAACTACTTACATATTGTGTTGTTTGTAAATCAGTACCAATAGCACCATATATTGAATCCCAGCTGTTACCGCAATTTGTTGAAATATCAATACGAAATCCATCATCATATCCATTTGCATAGCCTGAATAAGCATAATTAAAATTCAGCCAATTTTGTGCATTTGCACCATTTCCTAAAGCAATTTTATTAGAAACTAGGTATGCTTCAATTCCTGGTTGTTGAATTGAGTAGTGATTTAAAAAAGCTGTTTTTGTTGGCTGACAATCTGCTCCAAATGGTATGGTTTCTGATGTCCAGCTATAAGATATTGATTGAAGACTCCATAATCCTGGTGGAAATATATTACCCTCAAAGTCTTCTTCGATATTGATGTTATTTGTTATAGGTGAGATAGAATCAACATATGTTATAAAATCTGTATATGACTGAGAACTTGACCCAAATGCATCTGTGACAGTTAAAGATACATCGTATCTCCCTTTGTTGGAATATGTAACTACAGGATTCTCAACATTAGAAGAAGATGGGTTTCCGCCAGGAAAACTCCATTGCCATGAGGCACTGTTTAATCTAACAGCTGAATGATCAACAAACTTTACTGTATCATTTTGACAATTTATTATTCTTTTGTTTGATGCTATTTGTGCAGAAGGTGAAGAATTTTCATATAAATCAATTTCATAAGCACTTCTATTTGTTCCATTTATTAATAATCCATCTCTGTAATATGGTATCAATTGAACAGAATGTGTACTCTTAGGTAGATTAACATCATAAATTTCCCAGTCATTCATAGTGTTATTTTTATAGAATACCGTATTTCTTGTCCCTAAGTAAACACCACCATCACTTCCTCTTTGGTGTTCAATGTTTGTAGCGTTAATATTGTCTAAAGTAGGAGTAGTCCAATTTATCCAATTAAGTCCTCCATCTTCTGATTTAAATACTTCATATCCTTGTGCATCTTGAACACCACCATACATGCTACATCTTGCTATCCAAAGTGTATTTTCATCATTACTGCTAATTGTGATGTCATATGGAATCCATGCTTGACCGTTTATGTTTGTTGGTGTTATTTCATTAAAACTAAATCCAGCATCAATTGATTTAAATATTTTTTTCATACCCCACCAGCTCTCCCAAGTGGCAACATAAATAACATCTGGATTACTCCAAGCTACTTCAACTGAAGTAACTTTATCATCAAAGTGATATACAGGATTATAACTACTTCCATTATCTTTTGAAAGCCAAAGAGTAGAATCTTCTCCAATATAATTCCAGTTATAACATCTTGGGTCAAACTCTACTTGTGATGATTCTGCTGTAATATATGATGCATTTGGTTTTTTTGCTAATGAAAAAGTTGAAATATCTGTATTCCGATCTCCAGGTAATATTTTCCCTCCATAATCGCTATATGCAATTCTAGGGTTTCCGAAATTCACAAAACCTCTAATGTTATCACCTCCATCTGTACATATCCAATCATTTAAATATGTATTACCGTCTTTTAGTAGAGTGCCATTATGATAAGTTCCACCTAGCATGACATCATTATCTTTAAAGCCTGCTCCGAAACCCCAGAAATCTGTGCCTGCAATACCGAATTGTTTTTTATAAATACTATCCCCATTGTTTTGAGAATAAAAAATTCCACCATCACAAGCAAACCAAAGATCATCATCGAAATAATTTATATCATGAATATCTGCATGTATATATCCTTTTTTATGAGGCTGACTCCATTTAGCAGGGCAAGTGAAACTTACACCATTATCAAAAGAAATCCAATGATTTACACCGCCAACATGTATGATGTCTGCATTGTTTGGGTTTACTGCTAAAGCTAAATCATAGTAGTACTGACCACCATCATCAGAGCCATCAGGTTGCCAACCCATCATATTTATATTTGTTGAATCGGGAGGGCCAGCTGGTTGAGGGCCACAACATTGAAAATCCCAATTTTCACCATTGTCATAACTTATATAAATTCCATATAATCCACTTCCTCCATTAGCATCTCCAGTTGCTAAAGCAACAATTTTATTTGGAGATGCTGGACTAACAGCAATCTCTGTTCTTTTTTGACTATCTCCATTATTTGGATTTGGCCATCCATTTGTGAAATTTATTAAACTATTTCCTCCATCATTTGAACGGTAAAAGAGAGTGCTATCACCCTCTTGTTTAACAAAATACATTGTATCTGTAGAATTGGGATGAAATTCAATTTCAAGGAAATTTCCACTCATTATTTGATTGAAATTAACCCCTGCGTTAGTAGAATGAAATAATCCCTGATTAGATGCAACGAATAACTCTTGATTGTTGGATGGTTTAAGCTTTATATCTTTTACAGAATGATTTAAGCTTGTAAATGAAGCATCTCCAATGATTATCCAGTTTATTCCACCGTCTATTGATTTATAGATTCCTCCATTTCCACTTATAAAGACTATATTTGGGTTTGTGTAATCAACTTCAATTGCATATACTGTATTTAGTGATAAATTTTTAGTTATTAGAGACCAGTTATTTCCTTTGTCGATTGATTTCCAGGCACCCGCTGTTGCTGATC
>ENA-UZWY01002944-UZWY01002944.1-metagenome-genome-assembly--contig:-Day-2--50m-contig-2944_pt1 | contig 11042 bp, 9 predicted proteins | sample MGYA00260341_ERZ794901 | MGnify/ENA metagenome assembly ERZ794901 | reverse complement strand
GAGATGGATACTAGCCCATTGGAAAAAATCTATGTGGTGATAGAAGGTGCTATAACCATTGAGCTTGCTGACGGAGAAACATATTTATTGTCACGACTCGATAGTTGTTTTATTCCCGGCGGAGAAGCTCGCGCCATACGCAACGAAGGTAATACGGTGGCCACTATGCTGGTAATCATGCCTTATCCGGAGGGCAGTTCATGAGTTTGCCCTCAATCGATTGTTCAGATTTATTCAATGTTGCGGGTAAGTCAGCTGTGGTGATCGGCGCAACCGGATCCTTTGGTCAGGTAGTGTGCGCCACATTGGGAGATGCCGGTGCCAAGCTAACCATTGCCGCTGGCAATGCGTCTAACTTAGCTGATTTAGCAGTAGACTTGCGGGAGGCTGATATTGCCACGGTTGATATTGCTCGTCGGCCTGACAGCGAGGCGGATTGCAGTGCCATCGTGGCTGCTGCGGTAGAGGCATACGGCGGTATCGATATCCTCGTAGTGGCCTCTGGTATGAATGATATTTCCCCAATTATAGATATGGAGCCCGAGCGCTTTCAAAAGGTCATGTTGGCTAATGTCGATGGCGCTTGGTTAATTGCGCGTGCTGTTGGTAGGCAGATGATTGCTCAGGGACGGGGCGGGAAGGTGGTATTCACCTCTTCCGCGCGGGGGAAGTTGGGTCATCCGGCGGGTTATTCTGCCTACTGCACATCGAAATCAGCGACAGATGGAATGACCAGAGCTCTGGGATGCGAATGGGGTTCTGTTGGTATCACCGTCAATGCTATTGCGCCTACGGTTTTTCGCTCTCCTGTCACTGCATGGATGTTCGAAGACAATGAGAGTGCTAGTAAAGTTAGAGAAGGATTTTTGTCGCGGGTGCCCATTGGTCGCCTCGGGGAGCCGGAGGATCTTGCTGGTCCTTTGTTATTTCTTTGTTCCGCGGCATCGGATTTTCACACTGGACATGTCATCTATGCTGATGGCGGCTATACGGCGGGTTAAGCGGGTATGCAGGACTTAAATAATATAGTGGTTATTGGTGGTGGCCTGATGGGGGCTGGTATCGCTCAGGTGTTTGCATCAAACGATTGTAAGGTTAAGGTGTTCGAACCGAACCAAGAGGTTCGGTTGTCACTTCAAGACCGCGTAGCAGAGAATCTCAAGCTGATGGGCTCCGATATTGCAATTGCCGAGCTCATAGAAGTATGCGGCGATTTAGAGGAGGCTGTAGCCTCTGCACAGTATATCACCGAGGCGGCCCCTGAAAAGCTGGATCTAAAGCGATCGATTTTTTCTGATTTGGAACGCCTAGCACCAGTTGATGCAATTTTGGCGAGCAATACCTCTGTCATACCCATCACACATATAACCAGAGGGTTAGAAACTGCATATCGTATGGTGGGCACTCATTGGTGGAACCCGCCTTATCTGGTGCCTCTGGTAGAGGTGATACAGGGTGATGGGACTTCACAGGACACTATCGACCTCACTATGGCCCTATTGCGAGGAGTTGGTAAAGAGCCAGCACATGTTAAAAAAGACCGCCCCGGATTTGTTGGTAATCGTTTACAGCACGCCCTATGGCGAGAGGCGATTGCCATGGTAGCTGAAGGTATCTGCGATGCCCGCACGTTGGATACCTGCGTCAAAAACAGTTTTGGTCTGCGTCTTCCCGTGCTGGGTCCTCTGGAAAATGCAGACCTAGTAGGACTAGATTTAACCCTCGATATTCATCGCACAGTGATTCCCGAGCTCGATAGGAGTTCCGGTCCAAACCCTTACTTAGAGCAGCAGATTGAAGCAGGTCGTTTAGGGTTTAAAAGTGGTGAGGGATTCCGGTCGTGGACAGAAACTGAAATGAGAAATTTGCGGAAACAGCTATCTGTATATTTGGTCAATGCACAAAAGCAGTAATCGAGGTAATGGCGGAGCATTAAGATACGGCTTAAGTTTCATAATGTGATACACATGTATTGAAAATTGGTACTGAATCGCCCATGGTGGACAACGGAAAATATAATAATCCAGCGTTTTAAATGTATTAATGGGTTGTAAGTGCTAAATATTAACTAAGGGGTTGAAAATATGAAGTCAAAAAAATTTAGTCTTAAAAAATTTAAACTTACTACGGCAGCACTCGCTGGTATTGGAGTTTTTGCGACTCCCTCATTACTTGCGGCGGGCATAGAAGAAATTATTGTGACGGCGACAAAACGAGATGAAGGTATTCAGGAAATACCAATTTCGGTTACGGCGTTCTCGCAGTCCGATCTTGATATAAGAGGCCACAATAATCTGCAAGGGATGCAAGAGGTAACGCCTAATTTAGACTTCTCTATTCAGTCTGCAGGACAAAATGTGGCGCGCGTAACGCTTCGAGGTATTGGTACGGAAACTCTTGTCGGTGGTGGTGATCCCGGAGTTGCGTTACATATTGATGGTGTTTATGTGGGTCGAAATATAGCCTCAGCGGCAGATATATTCGATATTGAGCGTATAGAAGTGTTGCGAGGCCCTCAGGGCACATTGTATGGACGTAATGCCAATGGTGGATCGATCAATATTGTGACTAAACGTCCAACCGATGAGCTCGAAGGCAAAGTTGATATTACTCTTGGTAATTATAATCAACGTAAAATTCGCGGCGTCATAAATGTACCTCTCGGGGAGAGTGTGAATTCTCGATTAGCTATGTTTACTGACCAAAGAGATGGCTATTTAAAGAACCTTTACAATGGCCGTGACCTCGGAGAAAACGATAAGTCAGGAGCACGGCTGTCGCTACTCTGGGAATCAGATGCGGGAAATGAAGTGCTTATAAAAGGGTTTCATACAAAGTCCGGGGGTACTGGACCTGCGTCACGCTTTTTGGGAACTGATTATGATGAAACAGATAATGGTTACTCCGACTTGCGCTTAGTGGGTATCTCAAGTGGCAATCCTAATGGCCCAAGACCTCCAGCAGGAGCAAGAGTTACAGCTGACTCTTATTCACTTGCAACCACTGCAATAGGTGAGTCAGTTTTACCTAGGCCAACCGGCTTCTATGAAGTCAGAAAGGACGCCCCAGAATTTGTTTCCACTGTGATGGAGGGTTTAGATGTAGAGGTGAATTATAGTATCTCTGATAATGTTCTTCTCCGTTCGATAACCTCCTATCAAACAAATAATAATGAAATTTTAGTAGATTCGGACAATTCCGAGCTACCACTAGAAACCCGTCAGCGAGACACTAATGCAGAGCAATACAGTCAAGAATTTAATTTAGTATCACAAGACGATGCCCAATTACAGTGGCTTCTTGGCGCTTACTATTATCACGAGAAGATAAGTGGCGACTTTGAAACTATTGTTCCACCCGGACAAGTTCCTTTAGATACTACGCTTTCCCCTGGGGCTGTAGCTGGTGGGGGTGGGATGCGTCAGTTTCGTGATATGCTGCATGAAACTGATTCCTATGCTATTTTCGCTCAGCTCACTTATGATTTCTCTGATCGCCTAAGTGCTACGCTCGGCGCCAGATATACTTGGGATGAAAAATACAATTATCGTAGCACTGGCGGTCAAGTTGATTTGACCAACGGTTACGTCGCTGCAGGCGGTGGCCACATTGGTACATTTGCGCCTTCAGCAGGCAAAGAAACCTGGAATGAGCCCTCCTATCGGGGAAGTGTATCTTATAATTTCACTGACGATAACCTCATATTTGCAAGCTATTCTCATGGATACAAGTCAGGCGGTTTTGACTTCAATGGGGGTGCGTTTGAAGAAGATGGTAGCAATATTGATGGTGGAGCGCAGGTTCCATACGAACCAGAATTTGTAAATGCTATTGAAATAGGCTCGAAAAATACATTTCTTGATGACAGAGTGCGTTTGAACATAACTGCGTTTACTTATGATTATGAGGATCTCCAAGTTTTTAGGCTAACAGGTGACGGTCCATTAACCGATAATGCAGCGACATCAAGTATTAGGGGTGTCGAATTAGAGTCTCAGTATTTACTAACCGATAATCTTCAAATTGATGCAACTTATGCAAGGCTTGATGCGACCTATGATGAGTACATTGTAGAGCGTCCCACGCTGCAAGATTTTGCGGGGAATAACCTTAACTACGCACCTGAAATGACTGCCAGCCTTGGAATGCAATATACAATGCCCATGAGTCAGGGCGATCTAGTGTTGCGTATGGACATGTCCCGAAAAGGCAAAACATATTTTGATCGTGCCAATACAGCGTTTGATACTCGAGAAGCCTTCAATCTCGTTAATGCCCGCGTGCGCTACAATTCTGACAACTGGTTTGTTAGCTTATTCGCACAGAATCTCACTGATGAGGAATGGATAACGGGGCAATTAATCAATCCACCTGCTTCCTGTGCTTGTCGAACAGTGAATTTGGGTCAGCCGCGCATGGTTGGTGTTACTTTTGGCTATGAGATGAAGTAATACTCAAGAGGCTATCTAGCTAGTAAACTAAAAACCCTGGGCTGAAGCCTAGGGTTTTTAGCTCTTGAAGTCGCCGCTTATATGCTTCTATAAATTAGTTTAAAAATAAAAAGTGGACTCAATGCTGTGTATTTAAAAAAAATTTTAATATTGGTCTTAGGGTTGATATTCTTGCCTATACAAGGGTTTTGTCAACCCCTCGACATCGAACCAACGTCTGATAAGCGCCCCAATATTCTGCTATTGGTTGCTGATGATTTAGGCTACTCAGACTTGGGTTCATTCGGTGGTGAAATCAATACCCCCAATATAGATCAACTTGCTAATAGCGGCGCTAAACTAACAAATTTCGTTGCAGCACCTACCTGTTCGCCTACTCGCGCTATGATTATGTCAGGCACTTATAATCATCGTGCCGGTCTCGGTGCGATGGCAGAGTGGACAGCTAAAAATCAAAAAGATAAACCTGGCTACGAGGGCTATCTAAACGATAGTGTCGTCAGCTTGCCAATGCTATTGCGTGACTCCGGATACTCAACATTTATTGCCGGCAAATGGCATTTAGGTATGAAACCTGATCAAGGCCCCGATAAGAGGGGTTTCGATAAATCATTTGTTATGCTACCTGGGGCTGGCGATCATTTTTCCGATAGGGGTGTTCATAAAGGTCTTCCGATAGTACCTTATCGTGAAAATGGTAAAGAGGTTGCTCTTCCAGAAAATTTCTACTCTACGGAGTTTTATACAGATAAAGCGATTGAATATATTGATAGTACAATAGCAAAGAGCAACCCATTCTTTGGTTATGTGGCCTATACCGCTCCCCATTGGCCATTGCAGGTACCTAAAAAATACAGTGATAAATATCTCGGAAAATATGATGCTGGTTATGAATCTATTAGAAGTCAGCGTCTTAAAAATTTAGTAAAGCAAGGCATTTTGTCACCCGATGTAGTCCCGCATTCAGGCTCAGTTTGTTTTGATGAGTGGAGTGAGTTACCTGAGCAAAAGCAAAGATATCAAGCCCGCTTAATGGAAATATATGCGGGTATGGTAGATGCACTGGATGAAAATATCGGCCGTATAATTCAGCACCTTGAAGATATCGATGAACTTGATAATACAGTGATCGTTTTTTTATCTGATAATGGAGCGGATGCAAGACCACCGCTGGGTATCAAACTTGAAGCTGAATATGTGGCAAAAGAATATGACAACAAGTTAAATAATTTAGGTAAGGAAAATTCCTTTGTTTCCTATGGTGGTCCCTGGGCTTTAGTTGGCTCTACTCCGTTTAGATCTCATAAAGGGCGGCCCAGCGAAGGCGGAATAAGGGTCCCTGCCATTGTGCGTTTTCCATCGCTGATCAAAGAGAAAACGATTCTTCGTGAATTTATGTCTGTGATGGACCTAATGCCTACCTTTCTTGACTTGGCAGGTACCAGCCATCCTGGCGTTGAGTATAAAGGACGCAAAATTTGGCCAGCAGAAGGTAAATCATTATTACCCTACCTTGGTGGTGAAGAGCCGGTTGTCCACAGTAAGCCTCTCTATGGATTTAGTATTCATAAGAGACAGGGGTTACAGGTTGGTGATTGGAAAATTATTCAGCTTTCAGAAGTCACCAAACCTTCTTGGGAGCTTTACAACCTTGCCTCAGATCCTGGTGAAACCGAGAACCTGGCCCATAAACTGCCCGAAAGATTACAGGCTATGATTAGTGAGTGGGAGAAATTTACTGACACTGGAATAATTGTGTCTGGACCGAAGGCTCGAGCTCCAAATGAGTGCCAGAAAATTTAAGCGACCTAAGCACGAATTAATGAAGATGATGTTGCGTTTCTGAGTTCTGATATTTCTACCTAAAACTATGGCGAGCGACACTCAATAGCTTGCCAAGGTAAATTGCTAAATCGCTTGCTGATATAAACCTATGGCACTATAAAATGGTGCTCCTTAATTTATTGATGCTACGTTTGCTGTAAGCGTATGTTTTATGCGATTTCACAGAAACAAGCAGTTTATGCAAGCTTTACAAAAACAAAGTTGGGACTTGTCTCATCCCACGATACAGGAATATTGATGAATTCTCTGTAGGTGCTTATCCTAAAAGAAATATTTGCACGGTCATTATCTGCTTAGTGTGACCCTTCTTTATTGTTGATGTTTAAAACTTAGCTTGAGACTATACCTATGGCGGCTACCAGTGATTCAACCTTACCAGCAGTAAAACGCTCACCAATGAGTTACAAAACGTTGCTGGTTATATATTTAGCAATGGTTTTACTGCCATGGGTTTTATCTTATTTTGAGGGGCTTGCTGTCAGAGGATGGTATGAAGAGCTGGTAAGCTTTCTCAGCATTATTGGGCTGAGTATGATGTTGTTTCAATTTGCACTCAATGCCCGTGTTGATTCGCTAGCAGGCCGTGCTGGTGTTGATAACACGATGAGAGTTCATACTAAATTTGGTGAGTATCTCGGATATCTCATACTGCTGCACCCTTTTTTAATTGTTCTACCAAGGTTTATTGTTGCTCCTTCATTTGCACTGGATGATGTGTGGGATCTATTTATTCAGCCAGAAACATCGACAGGTATGTATGCGTGGTCGCTGATGTTGGTCTGGGTACTGATGTCTGTTTTTAAAGAAAAGACCGGACTCTCCTATGAGGCTTGGCGCTATGCTCACAGTGCTGGGTTTATCGCCATTATTATTCTCGCTACTCATCACGCAGTAACCATTGGTCGGCATGGTAGGTATAACGCTTGGTTTGATGTGATGTGGATTTTTCTCTGTATCATAGCTGTAGCATTGGTGCTTTATATTTATTTTATTCGACCACTAGCTATAGCGAAAAAACCATTCAAGGTTGTCGATTGTCATAAGGGTAGCGCCAATGATTGGTATCTGACGATTGCCAAAGATGGTGATTTTAATTTTGATTTTGTTGCTGGCCAGTTCACTTGGTTAAGCACATCAAAAAGTGTATTTTCGCGAAGCGAGCACCCATTCTCGATTGCCTCGAGCCCTTCGGCATTACCGCAGATAAGCTACGTTATTCGAGAGCTTGGTGATTACACGAGCCAGTTGGGTAAGCTCAAGCCGGGACAGCATATATGGTTAGATGGCCCCCATGGCGTATTCACCCTAAATGCCCGCAATGCCAAAGGTATTGTTTTATTGGCAGGTGGAGCAGGAATAGGGCCCATTATGGGTATCCTGAGGGAGCTTGGTGATCGCAGTGATAGTCGTCCAGTCCGTTTGATTTATGGTAATCGGACGATTGAGCAAATGATGTTTTTAGAGGAATTTGATACTTTGCAGTCTAAGCTAGATTTGCAGTTGCATTTAGTGTTGGAACAACCGCCTAAAAACTTTGAGGGTCATAAAGGCTTTATCGATACGCAGGTGATCTCCCGCGCAATTGACCATCCTGAACATGATTGTTGGGACTTTTATATCTGTGGCCCACCAATTATGGTCAAAGCTGTTGCAAAAAACCTACAGAAATTGTCCATCTCCAATGATCGGATTCTCTATGAACAGTTGGGTTTCTGAGTATAAATAATATGGATTAAGTCATGACTGTGTAATAACGTTTTGGCTAAAAAATAAGGTTAATCATTTTATGACAAGTGACGACGATAAAATTGATGAAGGCATCTCTCGAAGGGATGCAATGAAAACCGGTATGTTTACTGCCGCTGCATTAGCCGCACCATTGATTTTGAACCCTGGGTTTAAGCCAATGACTGCCGCACGAAAGTCATCCTATCAGGCAGACGTGTTAATCATTGGCGGTGGTTTCGCTGGAACATTTGCAGCATTGGAAGCTCGCAAAAATGGTTTATCCGTCACCATGGTTGATAAGGGAGTGGTCGGGTGGTCGGGAATGTCGCCTTGGGCTTCTGATAGCAGACCATTTGACGCTGAGATCTATGATCGTGAAGAGTGGCAGTTCAACACGGCAATGAACACTGAATACGTAAATGATCGCAAATGGTTAGATATCTTCATGGACGAGTCATTGGGTATTTTTTATGAGCTCCGCGAAATGGGTGCTCACAATACCAAGCCCTTTGAAAGGGGCACCAAAGTATTTCGAGAAAAACTGGAAAATGCTGGCGTTACACTCGTTGAAAGAACAATGATAACGAGCTTGATTCAAGATGAGGGTGGACGTGTCAGCGGTGCGGTTGGCTTCACTTATGATGATAGTAAGCAGCCATCTGAGGCAATTGTACTAACAGCAGGAGCAGTAATTCTCTGTGCTGGAGCGGGTTCCTATAAAAGTCCTGGGTTTCCTATATGGGGTCAGACCTTTGATGGTGATGCCATGGCTTATGAGGTGGGAGCAAAGATCGTAGGTAAGGAGTTTAATGATACCCATCCAACCTTTGCCAATATTCCGGCTGCTTCTTATCAGGGCTGGAAGTGGGCGCAAGAGGTAGTGGGTGCCTATGTTATGGTAGGGCCGCCAGATAAATTGATGGGAGGCTTGACGCTGAATCTTGCTTTAGGAGCGTATTCAGAAGGTGTCGACCGTCGCGCCGGTGTTGGTCCGGGAGGCGAGCCTCCAAAGGTACCAGGTAAGGCACCACCAGGTGCTGAAGAGAGGAAACGTAACAGAAAATATTTAGGTAAGGGTTACCTAACAACTCCCGGCCTGCATTTGGATTTAGGCGGGCCACCCCAAACTCCACCCGATAAGGACAATGATATTGTGACAGGCCATCGTGTCGGCGGTGCTACGGCAGGTATGGGTGTTCATAAAAGTGAAGGAGTTTTTTGCTCGGATTATTCCTGTGCCGCAGATGGCGTTGAAGGTTTGTTCGCAGCTGGAGATGCGCTAGGGTCTATGATGTGTGGGTCTGTATATCCGGGACGTGGATTTTCATCCTATGGTTCCGCTATTCAGGGTCGTCTAGCTGGAAAAAATGCTGCACTCTATGTAAAGGGAAATCCCGCGCCCAAGATTAGCTTTCAAAAGATTGAAAAGCTTGTCAAAAAAATGTGGGCGCCTAGAGAAAACAAGAGAGGTTATAGTCCAGAATGGATTACTGCGACACTGCAAAATACGATGACGCCCTTCCATATTCTTTATATTAAGGATAAACGTAGACTAGATGGTGCTCTCGCATCAATAGAGTTTCTGCGTCAGCACTGTGTGCCCCATATGATTGCGCGTGATGGCCATGAGCTCCGCACAGCTCATGAAGTAAAAAGTATGTTGCTAAATGCAGAAATGAAATTGCGTTCAGGACTGTTCCGTGAAGAGAGTCGTGGAACACATTTCCGCGAGGACTTCCCTATCCGCAATGATCGTGAATGGCACTGTTGGGTCACGGTGCAGGAGATCGACGGTGCTATGGCGATGGGTAAGCATATGCTGCCAGAAGAATGGAAGCCGGACCCAACAAAGTCTTATCGCGAGAACTACCCTAGAGTGCTTCCCGGTGAAGATGAGTTCATACGCAAAAATAACTTTAAAGTGTAAATTTCCTGGATGGAAATCTACAATTGATACATCGAAATATTGTATCTTTATTTTTAAATAAGGTGGTGAAAGAATATGCCGATTGAAAAAATTCACGGTTGCATAGGCTGTGAGAACTGTGTGAAGGCTTGCCCAACTGATGTTATTCGGATGGATCCAAAATCTGATCAGGCATATATTGCTTATCAGCAGGATTGTCAAATATGCCATCTTTGTCGCCTCAGCTGTCCTGTCGATGCCATTACTCTTACACCGGATAGAGCCATATTGCCTACAACATCCTGGGGTTAAAATAGAATGAATTGGTTTTGTCTAATATGTCGATCAGTATCAAAAACAGCGTTAGTGCTGGTTACTAGAAAAATTATCATGGCAGTGCAAGTCGCTATCCTGGCGATTGCCCTTGTCGGATGTGAGATTTCACCTGAACAGGTAAATCCTAGATCATCTGTGAAAGTCGCTTGGCAACAGACCGATGATTTGATCATTGCAGGTTTGTCTGTATAGTCTTAGTCGTCTGTATCTTGGTGACCTGATAATTCAAAGGGTCGACAATAAACTGATAGCTGCTGAGGGTCGCTGTGAAAGTTAATCAAAAAGAGAAGCGAAGTGCGATTGAAAAGACACTGGAAATTCTGATTGCTTTTGCCGACAGTGACCGTGAGCTGGGTACGGTAGAAATCAGTGAATTGACGAATTTTCATAGAGCCACAGTTTCAAGAATCCTTTCGACCTTACTAGACTACGGAATGATCTATCAAAATAACGAGACTAAAAAGTACAATCTAGGCCCATTGTCCTATAGATTGGGCGCGTCCGAGATCAGTCAGAAAATCCAGAGCTTTGTATCTTTATCGAAAACGCATGTCGACAATCTTAGAGATGCATTATCAGAAACTATTAGTCTTGAATTGTGGATGGGGAATAAGACTACCGCCTGCTATATGGCTGAGAGTAGACGCCCTCTACAAGTGACAATGCCGCTTGGTAATGTACTTCCTCTGCATGCACCTGCTGGTGCTAAAGCAGTTCTATCATTTGTTAATAAGGACTACCTAGACCGATTATTGACGGAGGATTTCCCTCAATAT
>ENA-UZWY01010962-UZWY01010962.1-metagenome-genome-assembly--contig:-Day-2--50m-contig-10962_pt1 | contig 11148 bp, 8 predicted proteins | sample MGYA00260341_ERZ794901 | MGnify/ENA metagenome assembly ERZ794901 | reverse complement strand
AAAATAATGCATTTGTCAAGTATGACGAAATCTTCAATCGCGCTCAAGAGATTTTGGATTTTCTTCAAAAATCTATTCCGGATAGTCGTGATGGCGTTGAACACATCGAGAATGTTCATTCGATATCTGGGGAATGCGCAGCAATTGGGGCGTTTAAATTGAACTCCTTGTTCAAAAAATTGGAATCAAACTTGAAGCTAAATAGTACGAATGAGTTGCCAAAACTTTTAAAAAGGCTGCAAAAATCAATTCATGCGGCAAGAAGGGAGATGCAACTAATTTTTAATGGTTAGGTTCGTTAACACAAAATGCTAAATTCAATAGTCTTCAAACTGACGTACGATTCTATTTTTGGCTAAAGAACCTACTCGCGCAATGCTGCCAATTAAATGATCAGGTCTGCCAAGTATTTGTACATTTTTTTGACATTATTTCCATCCGCCAACGACAATTTTATTCTAGCTTTTGGAAGCACCGAAAGTGCGTGAAATGTAATGGGAAGGTCATGGCGCCAATTATTTGTCTTTTTGCATGCTTGTTCGGCTTTGTTGTGAGCATGGTTTCGGTGCTTCTTTTGGGCGCCGATTTCGTGACGGGCGCTCTGATCTATTTCATTGGGAGTTTGTGCGCAGGGCTGCTTCTTGTGATCTTGCCTTGGGTCTCGGGCGTATACCACACTCTGACAGGTCCACAATCGTTTGACACCTCCGAGAACCATAGAGGCTAACACAGCAACTTTTGGATAGATTGCAATGATCAGAACGATTAAAATCGGTTCCAACATTCTCGTTCAAGGGACGTTCGTACGAACTCTATTAAATGGTACCATTGAGATACGCGTAGGTTCAAAAACGCGGGTCGGTACCCCAGTATGACTCGAGGCTCATGGGCGTCCATTGCTGTCTGACTTGAGTACCTGTGGGACAGATTTGAATAGCCGCTAGTTTCTTAGACGCCTTGCAGCTTCCGTAGTTTTTGCCTTTCAAATACCGCTGGTGACAACATCCCATGCCTAGCGTGTTTGCGTTTAGGATTGTCAAGCTTCTCGATTCAATCGAACACATCGGATCTCGCGTCTTCTCTGGTTTTGTATGTCGTGCGCCTAATACGTTCGCGCTTGAGCAGGTTAACGAAGCTCTTGGCTACCGCATTATCATGGCAGTTGCCACGGCGGCTCATGCTATGCTCTAGATTGTGGTGCTTGAGAAACGACGCCCAATCCATGCTTGTGAACTGTGAGCCTTGGTCGGAATGTACAAGAACTTTGCACGTTGGTTTGCGCCGCCAAACGGCCATGAGTAGCGCCTGCAACATCAAATCCGTGGGTCGCCGGTTCTACATCGACCAGCCCACAACGCAGCGCGAAAAGAGATCAATCACAACCGCCAAATACGAAAACCCGTCGTGCGTTTTGATATAGTTGATATCTGTCACCCAAACGCTGTTGGGGGCCTCAACATCGAATTGACTGTCAAGCGTATTGTCAACGACGACTGATGGCTTATCACCGTACTTGCCGGGGCGGCGTTTATATCCAATTTGCGCGGATATCCCAGCTAATCGAGCCAAACGGGTCACACTGTTTGGGCAACACGTCTCACCCATATCGCAGGGGCCATCATGCAGTTTGCGATAGCCGTAAATACTACCGCTTTCTTCCCAAGCTTCTTTAAGCAGCTTTGTCTGGCGTTCATCTTCTTGCGCACGATGGCTTAACGGATTCTTGGCCCATGCATAGAAACCGCTCGGATGCAGGCGCAAGCAACTGCAAATGGCGCGAACCGAAAAGATCGGCCGATGCTCTGCCATAAACGCGTACCTCACATTGCATCCCTGGCGAAGTACGCGGTGGCCTTTTTTAAGATATCGCGCTCCTAAGAAACGCGGGCCAGTTCTTTCTTCAAGCGTCTGATCTCTGCCGCTTGCTCCGTGGCCTCAATGACCTGCTTGCGCGGCTTCGAAAACTGGGCCTTCTAAGTGTAGAGTGACTTTGTGCTGATCCCCAATCGCTCTGAAACTTCCGCAACTGAATATCCCCGGTCCACCACCTGGGCGACCGCATTACGCTTGAACTCATCCGTAAATATAATCCCTGACATTACTGTCTCCTTGCTTCCAAAATTACCAAGCAAGGCGTCTACAAATCTAGGGGCTACTCAAGGCAAGAAAGAAGATGCAAGTAAATTTTAGCGGTTAGGTTAGTTAACACAAAATATTGAATTCAATGGTCTTCAAAATGAGGTAAGATTCCATTTTTTGGCTAAAGAACCTACTGGCGCAATGCTGCCAATTAGGTGATAAGGTCTGCCAAGCATTTAAACATTTTTTGACATTATTTCCATCCGCCAACGATAAATTCACTCTAGCTGCTTTTGGGAAGCACCGAAGGTGCATGAAATCGTCTCATTCTGCATTACTCCGCTGCCATTAAGTGGACTATTTCTGGATTTTCGTCTGCCGCGTCCCGAAGTCTCTTTGGCTCCTGATTTATTGGCTGAAACTGCGATACAATCGCCTTTACAGTATTAGTAATGTGATGTTGTGCCATGAATATTGACGGAACTGTAAAGACGATGATCAAAGTTCCAATCAACACGCCATAGCCAATCGAAACTGCAAGTGGGATCAAGAATTGTGCTTGCAAAGATGTCTCAGTGATCAGTGGGTAAACCCCTAAAAATGTCGTGAGCGAAGTCAGTAATATCGGGCGAAAGCGCTGTTTGGTGCCTTTAATCACGGCTTCTCGAGCGCCCATGCCCTGCTTGATATATTCGTTGTAAACGTCGACCATCACGAGTGAGTTGTTGATGACAACTCCAGCTAGACCGATGATACCAAAAACAGAAAGCAATGACAGCGGGATATTCAATAATAGATGTCCGGTGATCGCGCCGATCAAACCCAGTGGGATCGCAAACATGACCACGATCGGTTGAACATAAGATCGGAATACCAAGGCAAGTAGCGCAAAGATAATGAACAGAGCGATTCCCAATGCTTGACTGAGCGCTGATTGAGCATCGCCTTGAGTTCTTTGCTCTCCTCCCAGTTCAAACAGTAGACTAGGGTAGGATTCCTGAATTCTCGGCAAAATTTGCGTTGTGATCAGCGTATTCACTTCACGGCTGGTTGCGACCGAGATATCAAGATCAGCGGTAACCGTCGTGATTTGGCGTCCGTCACGGCGAAGGATTTCTGTTGCGGCCAAACCCTCGCGCACAAAAGCAACCGTAGAAAGTGGGATCAAGTCACCTTCTGACGTTCTGATTTGAGTGTCCAGCAAGTCTGAAAGACTGTCACGTTGATCTTCGGGAAAGCGGACGTTTACGGACACGTTGTCTGAGCCGCGCTGAACACGCGTTGCCTCGATCCCAAAGAATCCTGCGCGGGTCTGCTGTGCAAGGTTTTCTAGAGTGACCCCAAAAAGGCGGGCTTCGCTCTTAAGCGCCAACTCATATTCTAGGCGGCCAGATGAATTGTCATCGCGAATTGAGAAAACCCCTGGTATCGCACTTAGATCGGTTCGAATCTGGCTGACAATCGGGGAAATATCCTGACCCTCAGGCAAGGCCAGCTCGACCGAGATCGGATCCCCCGCACCGATCAGTTCAGCAGAAATGGTCAGCTTGTTTACAGAAGCAACGTCCCCAGCCTCGGCCCGCCAAATAGCTTCGTATTCTTTGGCGTCCCACGTGCGCTCGGTTGGATCGGTGATCTGAACAACAACATTCGCAAGCGTCGTTCCGCCTGCCGCACTGCCGCCATTAGGACCGCCGCCTCCAATGCCTCGTCCAACAACCGTATTGACGCCCACAATTACGGGAGGCGTTGCATTAGGCAGGCGGGACTGCATGATTTTTCCGGCACGTAGGGCTGCGGACTGAATATCTTCGGCCACGCGCTGCGTCATCGCAAAGCTGGTGCCTTCATTCATTTCTATGCTGGCGGTTACAAAGTCGGTTTCGATAGAGGGGAAGAAATTGAACTTCACGTAGCCGTGGATCAGCAGCCCAACCGCCCCCATCATAAGCGCAATGGACAGCGCAATTGGGATCAGTATCGCAAAACCTTTGGTTATGAACCGAAGGATCGCGTCCAGTGGGACACGGATAATCCACTGAAGAATGGCGTTTACGACGCCGCGGATAGCACCCAACAACCGAAACACTAAATTGGGTTTGTAGTCTGCCGAGACGTTCAGAGAACTCAAATTGCGTGGCAGGATAAATAGTGCCTGCAATAGTGACAAGCCAAGAACAACCATCACCACAATGGGTATATCCGCCAAGAATTTACCAAGCGTTCCGGGCAACTGAAGTAGTGGCCAGAAGGCAATAATGGTCGTAAGCGTTGAAAACACTACGGGAATTGCGATCCGCTGTGCTCCCTTTACGGCTGCCTTTACAGGGTTATATCCCGCCTCTCCTTTTTGATAGATGTTTTCGCTTACTACAATGGCGTTATCAACAACAATTCCGATGGCCAAAATAAACCCGAAAAGCGAAATTTGGTTGATCGATAGGCCCAGCGCGCCCAACACGATGAACGTTGCCGCGAAAGAAACACCAATCCCAACGGCAGACCAAAACGCCAGTCTGATGTCCAAAAATAGTGCAAGACAAAGCACGACGAGTGCCAATCCCACCGCTGCGTTTTCAACAAGTAGATTGATACGATCTTGAAGACCCTCTGCGTCGTCCTGCCAAATGGTAGCGTCTAGACCTGGTCCCAGAGATGGAATGAAGCTGGCATTTAGATAATTGCGCGCATCTTCGACAATCTTGATGATCTGCTCGTCTCCGACGCGAAACACGTTGATCGAAACCGAGTTTTTGCCGTTGAAATTCGCCGTTAATTTAGCATCAACAAACCCGTCAATGACCTCCGCAACATCACGCACATAGACCTTGCCGCCAAGATCGTCAGTACGCACGACGATGTTCTCAAAATCAGACTGGCTGTAGTTTCGCCCGGTAGTCCGGATCGGAATCGACACTGTATCTGTACCAATTGAACCGCCAGGAAGTTCTAACGAGCTTTGACGAATGGCCGAGGCGATTTCGTTCATCGTCAAGTCATAGGCCTGCAGTGCATCGCGACTAACTTCGATGGAAATTTCGTAGTCACGGGTGTTCGCAATTTCGACGAAGCTGATGCTATCAAGCAGAATCAGCTCGTCCTTAAGTCGCTCAGCTTCTTGCTTAAGAACTTTTTCACCGGCGTTTCCGTGTAGAGAAATCTCTAGGATTCGGCTCGAGTTGTTGGGCTGAACCACAACAGGGTCATTGGCATCTTCAGGGAAAACAGTGATCCGGTCGATTTCGTTTTTGATCTCGTCCGTCTTTTTGTCAATGTCGGTCCCGCGAAAGAATGATACTGAAACTCCGCCTCTGCCCTCACTGATCGTAGCGCTGATGCTGTCAATTCCGTCGATACTGGCAAGCTGGTCTTCGATCGGCCGCACGATGCTATCTTGAATTTCGCTCGGAGAAGCGCCGGGATAGCTGACGGAAATACTGACGGTGTCCAAAGTGAAATCTGGAAATGTCTTCTGCGGCATGGAAATCGCCGTTAGAGTGCCCAAAACGATTACAAAAACCATGGTCAAGTTTGAGGCAACAGGATGTTCGGCCATCCATTTAATCATACGGTTCATCAGCTTACTCCATCCCGCCATTGGCCAACGCGACTATTGAAATATCTCGCAGCGGCATGCCTGGCGTTGGCGCCGCCAAAGACGTGCGGATCAAGCGACTACCCTGAAGCCAGTTTTCTACGGTCACATACGTGATTTCACCCGCAACATGAGCTGGGGTCACGTCAACAATTTTCAGGGTGCCGCGGTCGCCCTCATCACTATCAAAAAGCCAAATCTGATCTCCGCTTCGAATGGCCGTGGAAGGTACTGCGTAGGCGCTTTTTAAAAGAACGCCGTCGATCTCAACTTTAGCAAATGCGTTTATCAATGCTGGTAGATTGTCTGATGCAATTGTGTTCGGCTTCAAAAGTACAGGATTATCAATCTCATGTAGACCAACAGATACACTGAGCGTGCGTGTTCTGGGGTCAAGTGCAGGATCTACCCGCGTTACCGATGCTGGCCATTGGTAAGATTGGCCAGCAAAGTCGACAATCACTCGCGCCGTCGCGACACCGCCTCCGAAAAGACCAGGAATGAGAGCAGCTTCGGCTTCGCGTACGGGAATCACGACTTCCATCTGTTTGTGAGTATAGATTTCGGCCACCGACTGACCCCCACCAACAACGCTTCCAACCTCCAATAACTTCTCCAAGACGGATCCATCGAAAGGGGCAACAATGCTTTTGTTGTCTACCGCAATTCGGGCAGAAACTTCGGCTGCGAGCAACGCATTTAGGTTGGCTGAAAGTTCTGTTTCCTGGCCTAGAATTTGGTCAAGCGCCTGCTGGCTAGCGACTCCGCGTTCGCGTAGTTCCTCGGTACGCGCACGTTGAGCCTTTACTAATTCGAGACGAGCAAGAGTAGCTTCATAATTTGCAACAGTTTGGGATAGAGATGCGCGCTCCGAGCTGTTTTCAAGTCGGACCAGAATTTCCCCCTTTTTGAACGTTCCCAAATTCAAAATCGCTGGATGTAGCTCCGCAATGCGACCTCCAAAGGGCGCAGAGAGACTGATCGTTCGGAATGGGCGTATAAAACCTTCTGCTTGAACGGGAAGTGGTTGATCAAAGAGATTAACGTCGAGTGTTTCAACGAGCGCGATAGGTCGCTCGACGGGCGCGACTTCAATAACTTTTTTATTTTCGCCAAGGTATTGGAAGCCAAGGTAGCCACCGTAGACGCATCCAACTGCGATTGCGATCCAGAAAATTTCGCGCAGTAAAGTCAGAGCGATTTGTAGCATTTTTTTCATAACATAATCCGATTGACCACGATCAAAAGCCGAAACGAACTAGTTTTGGCCATTTTAAATTGATACGCTACGAGTTTGCATATGGTTCAGTTTTTTGAAAAATGGAATCCGTTAGAAGCGATTTTTTGGTTGAATTACTTGCTAATACCTCTTTCAAAAGCACGCTGCTCGAGCGCCGAGTGCGACCAATTGTAAGAGACTTGCAATCGGTAACTAAGCGAGCAGAAATAACGATACTCCGTTCACATGAACCGAGCTTTGGAAAATAGAGTGTTTTGATCTCTGCTATTTGATCGCCCACTTCATGAGTACCACCAGTCCTGATCCGTCTTCAGACCACAGTATTTGGATCGCAGGCTTCCGAAGACTCGAAGCAAATAGGTCGTAACTTAATTCGAGTACTAGACTGTCTAATGTTTCTTCGGACAATAAATGTGATGTGTTCCAAGGATACATCGTTTCGTTCATTTCTCCAGCAAGTTCCCAGAATGGTGCAAGCATTGTAAACAATCACAATGGGAACTGAGGGATCTTGATTTTGTGACCTAGAGGGTCCTGAAGTACTCTCTGAAATTCAAGATTTGAAAAGTAGTGCCCTGAATTTGAAATATCTTCGAATATGGTAAGTTCAGTGCGCGTTTCTGCCAGCTGAACAGTAGCTTTTACCCAGTCTGGCACTTAGCATATTGTCTGCGAGGCATTGTCACGGTAAATTGAAGAGCGTGGTGAAACCAAGGTAGCGGCAGGGGATAAAAAGATTTCCTATTCCCGCCACCGCTTCCCAGTCGCAGTGATCTATCGTGCTGTCTGGCTCTGCTTTCGCTTTCCGTCGAGTTTTTGGGATGTGAAGAATATGCTGGCTGATCACGGGATCGATGCAAGCTATGATACGATCCATAGATGGGAAATGAAATTCGGCCCGACGATTGCCTCAAACATCAGATCCCGCAGAGTTCGATCTTCGCGAACCTGGCATCTTGATGAAGTGTTCGTCCGCATTGAAGGTAAACGGACATATCTGTGGCGCGCCGTGAACGATTAAGGCGAAGTGTTCGAAGTCCTGGCTCAGTCTCGTCGAAACAAGCCTGCGGCCCTAAACTTATGCGAAAACTCCTGAAAAAGCAGGAGTGCGTTCCCGATAAGGTTGTAACGGAAAAGCTGGGTTCATGCACTGCGGCGCGTCCAGCCCGTGGCATGGCGCACCTTCATGTCACGGGTGGTCAGTTGAACAATCGGGCAGGCGTTCCAAATCTGCCAACGTCCCAACTAGAACACCAAATGGGCCGGTTCAAGTCGCTCGGACCAATGCAACGACTTCTTTCCCTCAAACACGCCATCTTCAATCAATTCAGAGTGCAATGAAACTTGGTCTCCCGCCGAAATCTTCGTCAAACGCGAGCCTCAGCACTCGCTGAATGATCTGACATCTTGGCAACCCAATCTCGGTTCGCGGCAGACAATAGGGCCAAAATGACTGAGCCCTTTCCCAATGGCAAACACGATGGTTAAACCGATAATCTATCGCAATCCAGAGGTCGAAGAAAACATCCCGAAACGCATGTCGATGGTTGTCAAAACAGCCTGACAGAAGAAAGATAGACGTCTGCTCGAAAAACGCGCCCCACTGCAACGATGCCGATGCGACGCAACCTAGAGGGATTAAGAACTTTGTCCGTCTTGTGACTTTCAAAGGCCGAAAAGGGCAATCGCACCGTTTTCCATTGAGCCGATGCCCGAAATGGCGCGCGAAAAGATTGCCATGGCCGTTCAAGATCATCTGTTCGAATGCGAAGATCATAAATCTCATCATTGCCGCAGGCATCAATCTCTATCCCGCCCCAGTTGCTGGCATTTAGACCTGAACCGCCCTGCTTAAGGTTAGATGCCATCTGAATGAAGCCGCCATTGTTTTCAAGCGAGACCATCCCGGTAAGTCGTGTCGCGCTACGTCCACCCACGACCCTATTGGATATTTGGCCGTTAGAGATGCCGCCCATGACGGTATCAGCAACAAATTCCCAGGTTATTTCTAGTTGCATGTAGCCGGTCCTTTCAATGCAATCTCAAACCAGAGTGCGCGTACCAAATTGTTGTTGGTATTGGCGCCGGTTGCCATGGACCAATACTGGACGTCTTTTGAAACGATGGCCAAAAAGTGAAGGTCCGCCTTTCTACGGATCTTCGAAAACGCGTTCCTGATCGCATGTCCAATTCGCCCATTCCTAGTGCTGTTTTGGGTGCGGATTGGAAGCCTTAAAGCCAAGGCGCGCTGCAAGCCGCGAGATTGTCGGGCGGACTACCAGAAAGGCTCTGTATGAAAACTCAATTATGGGCAGTACTCCGGGAATGCGTGCCAAGCGGAACGCCCACTTCCAACCAGGAACGATGCGCCAGATTTCGGCAAAAGCTATTGCGCCTGAAAGGAGTTCGCCATTCGCCTTGCGAACATGAAACCGGCTCATGGCGTCTTCGACTGTAAGGTCCGACCTTAGATTGGCACATTCTGAGGAAACATCGACCAAATGTATTTCCCCTGCACCTATCTTGGACGCATAAAGGTTGATCTCTGCGGTGCAAAGTGGGCAAGAACCGTCGAAATAAACGATGGGCGGGCCATCTTCGATGCTGCCATGCGATTTTGCATGTAATAAAATGATGTCTTCTAGTGCTTTCCGCATCTTTATCTCCCTTTTTATCAAAGAAAATCGCATTGGGTGCTTGTTGTTTTCACGGCATCAGCGGGCTTTATAGGCCGCGAGAGCCCTTTGCCGCCCTTCAGCAAGCCCGATAATCGGGGTTGGATAAGGGGCATCTGGCGACAGTCCCCAATCGCGCGGGCAGGCATCGAAAAATGCCATGGATTCCGGGCTGGGGTTCAGAGCGATCTCCGCCAGATATTTTTGAATGTAGGTCTGTTCGGCGTCGAATTTTCGGGCCTGTGTTTCGGGGTTGAAAATGCGGAAATAGGGCGCGGCATCCGGTCCGCTCCCCGCAATCCATTGCCACCCCATGGCGTTCGCCGCAGGGTCCCAATCAGTCAGGCACTCTTCAAACCACGTTTGTCCAATGCGCCAATTCTTGAGCATGTGTTTGGTGAGAAACGATCCAACTATCATGCGGCCACGGTTATGCATGTAGCCTGTGACGTACATCTCTCGCATAGCCGCATCGACGAGGGGAACACCTGTCCGACCCTGTTTCCATCGCAAGACTGCTTCGTCCTCGTGGTCCGACCAAGGGAAGGCATCCCACTCGGATCTCCAGTTTTTATGAGTGATTTCGGGGGTGTGAAAAACCAGATGGTAAGCAAATTCGCGCCATACGAGCTCTTTCAGGAAATGCTCTGCTCCTCTTTGGCCTTCTTGAAGTGCGCGAAACCCTGCATGCCAGACCGTTCGTGGTCCGATCTCACCCCAGGCCAAGTTTTCAGACAGGCGGGAGGTTGCGTTTTGCGCCGGAAAGTCGCGCCGATCCTTGTATTCACCGATTGAACCGCGCATAAAACTGGCTAAACGCGCATTGGCCGCATGTTCGCCAACATTGGCATGTTTGGTTAAAACATGCGCGCCCCGATTCATATCTTTGTCCAGTGCCCAGTCCTGAAGTCGATCAGAAACCGGCCAGTTTACGGGCGCCAAAAGGCGCTGCGGCGCAAGGTCAGGAGGCGCAATTTCCAGGTCTTTTACGGCTCGCCACATCGGGCTGTAGACCTTAAAGAAACCGCCCTGTTTAGTCTTTACTTCCCAAGGTTCGAACAGAAGGTGGCCGGGCCAGTTTTTTGCCTCGAAGCCCGCGTCTTTCAGTGTCGTTTTGACCTTGGTGTCTCGAACAATTGCGTTAGGGTCGTAGGCTCGGTTCCACCAAATGTCACCTGCACCAGTTTCTTGCGCCAAAGCCAGCAGTTCGTCTGCAGCGGTTCCGCGACGCAAGATCAAGCGTGATCCAACTTGCTTCAGGCAGTTTTCAAATTGTTCAATCGCTAGAGACAGACGCCATTTCGGTGCCGCTCCGAAGGTTTCTGCAACCTCATCCAGCAAGACCACCGGAATGATGGGGCGCCCGCTTCTGCTTGCTTCAGAAAGTGCTGCGTGATCCGCAAGTCTGAAATCTTTTCGAAACCAGATAATGATGGGTTTTGAATTGGTCATCTCTACGCACTTTTTTGATCCTACCTTAAGTACGAATAACAACCAAAGATGGTTCAAAAAAAACAGTTTGGATCTTGTTTGTGATCTTTGTTTGGGTTTGATCCGTA
>ENA-UZWY01008514-UZWY01008514.1-metagenome-genome-assembly--contig:-Day-2--50m-contig-8514_pt1 | contig 11149 bp, 11 predicted proteins | sample MGYA00260341_ERZ794901 | MGnify/ENA metagenome assembly ERZ794901 | reverse complement strand
GACGCAAAAGAGCACAACTCGCCTGCTTTGGCAGCCGCTCGTTGCCGCACTCTTGCCGGTCAACCTGATGCCGCACAACGCGCCGTTGCGTATTATGAAGAGCTTATCGAACTGGCTCCAGAATTCGCCCGTTCATACCGAGATTTTGGCAAACACATGTTGCCGCGTTGGTATGGCAGCTACGAATTGTTAGAGGATCGTGCCCGCCGAGTTGTTGGTCAATCCGCAGAATACTGGGGCACAGCCGCCTATGCGCTGACCTATATGGACGCGATATTGGAAGACCCTGAAGCGTTGGCGTTTGTTGACGTTGCCCAGTTCTTGCAAGGTCTGCACGACTATGTTGCGGCCCAGTCTGATCAAAGTAGCGTGAACAAAGTTGCGGCGTTCTTGTCCGTCACCTTGGCCCCACAAGGACCTTTGGTGTCTGGTTCGAAACGTGCCTATCACAATCGCCGTGCGCTGATTTCGGCCGCACCTGAGATCACACGCAAGTATCTGCGGGAAATTCATCCATCAATCTGGGCTCAGGCCCAAGTTGGTCACGATCCAGATGCCCCACCCGCAAAAGAATGGCGACAGAACCAAGCTGGTCTGGAAGAGGCGTTTAGCCTTATCAGCCATGCATTCGAACGCGAGCTATTGCGCGGAAAACGGGTTCTATTTACCCGCGATGGTGTAGATATCTGCACGGCATAACCTGCTGACCTCTTGCCCCCCTTTTCCGCCTGTCTTAGAAGGCATGGCGGAAAAGCAAGAGGATAGCGAAATGCTGGATCTGACCTACGAGACCCCAAAGCCAAAAGTCATTGCCGGTGCCAAGCACGATTGGGAGCTGGTGATCGGTCTTGAAGTGCATGCACAGGTCAGCTCAAACGCCAAGCTTTTCTCAGGCTCTTCCACGAAATTCGGCGCCGAGCCGAATTCGAACGTGGCCTTTGTTGATGCCGCCATGCCCGGCATGCTGCCCGTTATAAACGAATATGCGATCGAGCAAGCCGTACGCACCGGTCTTGGCCTGAAAGCTGAGATCAATCTGGTTTCAGCTTTTGACCGCAAAAACTATTTTTATCCAGATTTGCCGCAAGGCTACCAGATCTCCCAACTCTACCACCCGATTGTTGGCGAAGGCGAAGTGATCGTAGATATGGGACCGGGCGTTGCACGCAAGGTTCGCATTGAACGTATCCATATGGAGCAAGACGCCGGCAAGTCGATCCACGACATGGACCCAAACATGTCCTTTGTTGATCTGAACCGCACAGGCGTTTGCTTGATGGAAATTGTCAGCCAGCCAGATATTCGTGGACCTGAAGAAGCCGCTGCTTATGTAAGCAAGCTTCGCCAGATCATGCGGTATCTCGGAACCTGTGACGGCAACATGCAAAACGGCAACATGCGTGCCGACGTGAACGTGTCGGTTTGTCTGCCAGGCGATTACGAAAAATTCGCTGAGACCGGCGACTTCAGCTTCCTGCGTACGCGTTGTGAAATCAAGAACATGAACTCGATGCGCTTTATTCAACAGGCCATTGATGTAGAAGCACGCCGGCAGATTGCCCTGCACGAGGCGGGCAAAGATGTTGTTCAGGAAACCCGTCTCTATGATCCAGATAAGGGCGAAACTCGCTCCATGCGCTCAAAAGAGGAAGCACATGACTACCGTTACTTCCCCGACCCCGATCTTCTTCCGTTGGAGATTGAGCAGGAATGGGTTGACGAAATCGCGGCTTCTCTGCCCGAAATGCCAGACGATAAAAAGGCACGGTTTGTTGCTGACTTCGGGTTGTCTGAATATGACGCCAGTGTTTTGACGGCTGAGGTTGAGAACTCGGTTTATTTCGAAGAGGTTCAGGCAGAAGCCAAAGATGGCAAGCTGTCTGCGAACTGGGTCATCAACGAGTTGTTTGGTCGTCTGAAGAAAGAAGATCACGACATCACTGACAGTCCGGTAAAGCCATCGCAACTGGCTGGGATTATCAGCCTGATCAAAAAGGGTGATATCTCTGGCAAGATTGCTAAAGATCTTTTTGAAATCGTCTATACAGAAGGCGGAAACCCAGCCGAGATCGTCGAAGCCCGTGGCATGAAACAGGTGACTGACACCGGCGCCATCGAAACCGCGGTTGACGAAATCATTGCCGCAAACCCGGCACAGGTCGAAAAAGCCAAGCTAAATCCAAAGCTTGCTGGCTGGTTCGTCGGTCAGGTGATGAAAGCAACGGGTGGCAAGGCCAATCCCAAGGCCGTGAATGAGATCGTTGCAGCCAAACTCGGCTCATAAACAGGCATACATTTTCTATGGAAGATTTAGCATCGCCATTGCTGGCAGATCGCTTACGCGCAGAGCGTCAGTCCTTTGACCGCTATTCGATGCCGTTCTTTGTGCAGGCGGATCCAGACGCCGCGTTCAAACCTTTGGCGCAATGCGTTTCACCAACCAATCCACCACGCTATAAGCCAGTCACCTGTGGTGAACACATGTTCAGCAGGTACAAAGACAGCTGCCCCCACCTGCAGGACCTTTGATCGTCTAGTCGAGGACGCTCAATCCAAGTGCATGAACCCTATTTAGGATGTCTTTCCCAAGCGCGGAATGTACGGCGCGATGACGCGCGACTCTGCTTTGCCCCGCCAGCGAAGAGGCCTTAATCGTGATGTGGAAGTGGCTCTCACCAGAACCGTCATCACCTGCATGACCCGCATGTTTTGAACTATCATTGCGAATTTCCAGAAACTCAGGCGAAAAAGCCGCCTCTAGTTTAGATTTCATTTCGTTTTCGACCAACATTTTCTTCTCCTGCCCCTTCAATCTTCTCGAAATACGCTTAGACTGCATAGTCCGAGTCGAAAAGGTACATCTATGAGCAAACCCGATCCGTTTGGTTTTGACATGTCAGTTTCTTCTGCAAAGAAGAAAAACCCTCGCGGTAGGCGGGGAATGTCTGGCGCGTCTGAAACGTCAACTCGCGTATGCGAACACGCAGGCTGCAATGAGCCTGGCAAGTTTCGTGCACCCCGTGCACCAGATGTGTTGGACGATTTTCTTTGGTTCTGCAAAGACCACGTCCGTGAATATAATCTGAAGTGGAATTTCTTCGACGGCACGACCGAAGCAGAATTGAACGCACAGATGTCCAAGGACAAGGTTTGGGAACGCGAAACGAAAAGCTTTCACGACCCCGAAGCCAAAGCTTGGGCGCGTCTTGGGATCGAAGACGCACATCAGGTGCTTGGTGAAAATGCGACGCGCAATCCAGGCAAATCGAATTCGGATCAGACCAAACGTCTGCCTCCGACTGAGCGGCGCGCTGTGGATATTCTTGAAGCCAAGGACCATTGGTCCAAGGCCGAGGTTCGAAAGTCCTACAAAAAGCTGATCAAAGTTCTGCACCCTGACATGAACGGTGGTGACCGTTCACAAGAAGAGCAATTGCAAGAGGTCATGTGGGCTTGGGATCAGATCAAAGACAGTCGTAGCTTTAAGTAACCGTTAGCAGCAGCTGGTCGTTGCCGGACCACAACAACCACCGGCTGTCGGCCGGTCCGTGACCGCGCCCGAAGCAATTCGCATGTAGTCAGTTTTGGGCTTACAGCCTGCGGCTCGCGTATCTAGATCTACGAACACTTGCCCATGGTCAAGCGTCACGGCACCCATGTCGTAGACCCGCATTCCAGCATTTTCCGGCGAAAACTCAACGCTGAGGGCTACATCCCCCAAATTTTCGACCAGTTCTGTCGATTTCTCTGCAATGGCCACAAACTTGCGAACTTTCATGAAGTCACCGCCAGTCCCGTCTAGCAATTGCATCGTCGCCTCAACCCATGCCGATTGTCTGGCCGCGCAATCTACGCTTTCAATCCTCGCCAATTTGAACTCGGTCAGATGATATCCGCCTGATATCTGACGACCTTCAGCCGCAAATATTAGCTCTGCGTCGCTTGGCATGGTCTTTAATTGGATTGTGAATTCTTTTAGGGTCATCGAGTTCTGTCCTGTTATTTTAAGAATCGTTGAAATATATTTGACAGATGCTCAACTTCATTTCAATAGGTGTTGAAATATGAAAGAAGAAGACGCTGCGGAACTATTTGACGCTTTGGCAAGTAGCCCTCGACTGCGGGTGCTTCGGCAACTTGTTCAGGCGGGACAAGAGGGCATGACCGCAGGGGCAATATCTGAGGCTTTATCGGTGTCCCCGTCAGCCCTGTCATTTCATCTGTCGAATATGACTGACCGAGGGCTCATCACACAGGAAAAGCAGTCTCGCTCTAGAATTTATCGTATCAATTTCAAAAGGTTGGGTGAACTGGTGCGATTTTTGCTAGAAGACTGCTGCCAGAATGACCCGACGGTATTGCAATGCTGTTCGCCCTCGAAAGGTTCCTGCTAGTGCTAGTCGATCTCGATGCGCAGAATTTCTTGATCAGAGCCTTCACCACCAAGGATCACGACCACACCGCTTTTTAGAATGGGTGAAATCTCGGTTGGGATATCCAACGTCCGAGGGGGCAATTCAGGCCAAGCGCCCAATGCAATCCATTCGGTGTTTTCACCGAAATCTAAGTAGACCTGTAAATTTGGTTCTGTTTGCAGGTCGCCCATACTGCCACCCAATTGTAAAACGCCGTTTTCCGCGTGGAACACTGCGATAGGCTCCCCAATGCTTGGCAGTAGCGGCATTTCCTTGGGCTCGGAAATCTGTGAAGTCGTTTGCTGCGGGCTGGTATCTCCAGTGGGCAGCAACACATCCAACCCCGGCCAATAGCTATAGGCTCCCCAAGCTACGCCCGCTGCAATTGCCACCCAAACTAGCGTTTGGAAAAACCGGATGCGCTGCAAAAAAGTCTTCGATTGCTCGGGGAAAAGTGCCCGATCCAAACGGTCCAATAGATCGCCTTTGGGTCGCCTGTCTGGAACGCTGTCTGTTAGGACGACGAAATCTTCAGTCCAACCTGCCACCATGCCGCGAAGTTCAGCATCGTTGGACATGCGCTCTTCAAATTCCTCGTGTTCAGGAACGGGGATTACATCGAGAACATATTCCCCTGCCAACAACACATCGGCCGAGGCCTTCTTGCCGCTTAGATCAGCATGTAGACGTGCCAAGGATCGTTTTTGCCAATTGCGTATGGTTGCGTATGGAACGCGATAACGGGTTGCCAGTTCAGAGTAGCGAATGCCGGAAAAATAGCTGAGTAAGAAAGCCTCTTGGCGATCCTTTGGCAGCCATCCAAGCGCCTTTCGCAGCACGGACTCTGGCCCGTCGCTTTGAGTCTCGACGTCCTTTGAGGGCGCGATTGTCTGCAATTCAACGGGATCGGGACTGCCGTCTTCACTGGCCCCTCGACGCGCCGAGATCGCGTATTCGCGGCCCATCGACAAAACCCACGTCAGGGGCGTCAGTCCACTGTCCTGCCAGTTGATCGCGTTTTGCCAAATCTCTCGATAGGCCAATTCAAGCACTTCATCGGCCCATTCATCATCGTCCAAAATAGCACGACAGAGACCAAAAAGCTTTGATGCAGTCAGATCAAACAATGAATGAAACGCGGCACGGTCACCCTGCCCGACGCTATTCAATATGTTCTCAAAATCCTCAAGGTCGGCCATTCACACAACTTTCTATTCGGGCTGTTCAAACCGCCATGCATCACGGCTCTGTTAAATCATGGAAATACGTCGCTTGCTAGTACGGTGAAACCTACGATTTCCTGCGGGGCCTACTTGCCTCTTACATCTATTTGGTGCACCAGAGTTTAAGCCCTGTTTCGACGTGAAGAAGGTAAAATGATGGCTGACGAAATGATCGACATAAACGCGAAACCAATTGAAGACGTACATGTTCGTGACGTGTTTGGTATCGATACGGATATGGTAATTAAGGGTTTTGCAGAGGGAACTGATCGTGTTCCTGAGCTAGACCCGACATATAAGTTTGATCCGGACACCACACTGGCCATCCTTGCGGGCTTTAGCCACAACCGCCGCGTGATGATCCAAGGTTATCACGGCACAGGAAAATCGACCCACATCGAGCAGGTCGCAGCACGCTTAAATTGGCCTGCAGTGCGCGTGAACCTCGACAGCCACATCAGCCGTATTGATCTGATCGGTAAGGACGCGATCAAACTGCGCGACGGTAAGCAAGTCACCGAATTCCACGAAGGTATTCTGCCTTGGGCCCTACGCAACCCCGTTGCGATCGTGTTTGACGAATACGATGCCGGCCGTGCGGACGTTATGTTCGTGATCCAACGTGTTCTTGAGCATGATGGCAAACTGACGTTGCTTGATCAAAACGAGATCATTACCCCGCATAAATACTTCCGTTTGTTTGCGACTGCGAACACGGTTGGATTGGGTGACACCACCGGTCTTTACCATGGAACACAGCAAATTAACCAAGCACAGATGGACCGTTGGTCACTAGTTGCGACGTTGAACTATCTGTCTATCGACGCGGAAACCAACATCGTTTTGTCAAAAGCTCCGCATTACAACACCGAAGCCGGCCGTCAGACCATCAAGCAGATGGTGACGGTTGCAGACCTGACCCGAACAGCCTTCATGAACGGTGATTTGTCGACAGTGATGAGCCCTCGGACGGTGATCAACTGGGCTTTGAACTCTGAGATTTTCCGCAATGTTGGGTATGCATTCCGGCTTTCGTTCCTCAACAAATGTGATGAACTTGAGCGTCAGACTGTTGCCGAATTCTATCAGCGCCTATTTGATGAGGAACTTCCCGAAAGCGCAGCAAGCGTTAGTCTGGGTTGATATAGACGGTGTCGGGGGCCAGCCCCCGAACCCCCGCGGTATTTAAAGCAAGATAAAGCAGAAAGGAGAGCCTGATGTCTAAACCAAGCGACAATCCCGCTGATCCTTTCAAAAAGGCGCTGGCAGAAGCGACAAAAGTTCTAGCTGACGACGCTGAGGTCAACATCAGCTATACGGTTGATCCGTCGGGAATGACGGGCGATTCCATAAGGTTGCCTCAGGTTAGTCGCCGTATGACACGCGACGAAGTCTTGCTGGCACGTGGCACTGCCGACGCTTTGGCGATGCAGCGGCGCTATCATGACGACGCCTTACACGACCGGTATGCCCCCCCTGGCCAAATGGCGCGTGAGATCTACGAGGCTATGGAAACCGCGCGTTGCGAGGCAATGGGTGCCCGCGATATGCCTGGCACGGCAACAAACATTCACGCCAAGATTGCTGCTGATGCATCGCGCAAAGGCTACGATCAAATTCGCGATCGCGCAGATGCACCGCTGTCAGTGGCTGCTGGGTATTTGGTTCGTCAACTTGCGACGGGTCGTGACTTGCCCGAAGGCGCGGCGAACGTGCTTGATCTGTGGAAAGGCTTCATCGAAGAGCAAGCCGGCGGAACGCTTGAGACTTTGGATGAAATGCTGTCGGATCAAGCCGATTTTGCCAAGTTTGCACGTCAGGTGATTGAAGACCTTGGGTATGGTGACCAACTGGGCGACGATCCTGACGAGTTTGATGACGATCAGGACGACGAGTCGGCTGAAGACGCAGAAGAACAAGAAGACCCTGATAGCTCGGGCGAAGACGACAGCGACGAGAATGAAGCCGAGGCTGATCCAGAGCAATCGCAGGAACAACAGCAAGATGCGGCGGAAGCCCATGTCTCGATGGACGAGAATTCGGACGACATGTCGGACGAAACCGAGATGCCAGATGGAGAGGCCCCGCATGAGCCTCCCCCTCCTGCACCGCATTCAGAAGCTGATCCTGGATACGAAGTCTACAGCACTGAATTTGACGAGGAAATCGCGGCTGAGGATTTGGCCGAGCCGGTCGAACTTGAGCGCCTGAGGGCTTATCTCGACCAGCAACTTGAGCCCCTCAAGGGCGCAGTCAGTCGATTGGCAAATAAGCTGCAACGCCGCTTGCAAGCCCAGCAAAATAGATCATGGGAGTTCGACAAAGAGGAAGGTATTCTCGACGCGGGCCGTCTTGCACGCGTTGTTGCTAACCCTACCACCCCTCTATCGTTCAAGTGGGAAAAAGACACCGAGTTCCGCGACACCGTTGTAACGCTGCTGCTTGATAACTCTGGTTCTATGCGCGGACGGCCCATTTCAATCGCCGCGATTTGCGCCGATGTTTTGGCGCGCACGCTTGAGCGCTGCAACGTAAAGGTCGAGATCCTCGGGTTTACGACACGTGCCTGGAAGGGCGGCCTTTCGCGTGAGAATTGGTTAAACGATGGACGCCCACAGCAGCCAGGCCGTCTGAATGATCTACGCCACATCATCTACAAAAGCGCCGACGCACCTTGGCGCCGCGTTCGTCCGAACCTTGGATTGATGATGAAAGAGGGTTTGCTAAAAGAAAACATCGATGGCGAGGCCTTGGAATGGGCGCATCGCCGTATGCTAGCACGCCCCGAGCAACGCAAAATCCTGATGGTGATCTCGGACGGTGCGCCGGTCGATGATTCAACACTTTCCGTAAATCCGGCCAACTATCTGGAAAAGCATTTACGTGATGTGATCGACATGGTCGAGAAGCGAAAGATGGTTGAACTTTTGGCCATCGGAATCGGCCATGACGTGACGCGGTATTATGAGCGCGCGGTCACTATCACTGACGTTGAGCAATTGGCAGGCGCAATGACCGAACAACTGGCAGGCCTGTTTGATAGCGACCCAAGAGCACGCGCTCGGGTGATGGGTATCAAAAGGGTCGGCTAAGTGCTTTAGTGCGCACTCGGCGAGCACGACCGAAATTTTATTGTGATTGAACAGGGCACGCCCTGTATTGGGGGGCCTATGCTGCAATCCTTTGAAGTGACTTCTGATCCTGCCACTGGCGTCGAGCGTTTGGCTTTGTTGCGCAGTGCAATCCATTCCAATCGTTTGGATGGGTATCTAGTGCCGCGTGCTGACGCGCATCAGGGTGAATACGTCGCTGCGCGCGATGAACGGCTTGGGTGGTTGACCGGCTTCACTGGATCGGCAGGGTTTTGCGCTACTCTAAAGGATGCTGCAGGGGTATTCGTAGACGGTCGTTACCGTGTCCAAGTGCGAGAGCAGGTATCGCCTGATGCCTATTCGCCCGTCGATTGGCCTGAGGTTTCTTTGGGTTCTTGGTTGATCGAAAACCTACCCGAGGGTGGGAAGGTCGGTTTTGATCCTTGGTTGTATTCCGTGGCTCAAATTGACGATCTTGAAAAAAATCTCGCTGGTTCTGAAATAACAATTGTTCAATCCGGCAATCTGGTCGACGATATTTGGCTTGACCAACCCGAGGGTCCTTCAGCCGCTGTTTTTGAGCACCCGTTAGAGTTTGCAGGTGAATCCAGAGAAGATAAATGCGCGCGACTCGCTGCGGAACTAAAGGCAAGCGGACAGTCTGCAGCCCTTATCACGTTACCAGATTCGATCATGTGGCTGTTGAATATCCGCGGCGCCGACATACCCCGCAATCCAGTCGCACATGGTTTCGCCATCCTGATGGCTGACGGGTCGGTTGATCTGTTCATGGACCCGCAGAAGCTTTCGGGCGTCAATTTCGGCGACAGTCTGAATGTCCGCAGTCACGCGCAATCTGATTTCCTTGCGGGCGTCGGCAAGCTTAGCGGCAAAGTGCGCGCAGATAAGCTGACCCTTCCTTGCAAGGTCGCTGATGCGTGTGAAGGTGAATTGGTTTGGGACGGTGATCCCTGCGTTTTGCCAAAGGCGTGCAAAAACAAAACCGAAATCGGCGGAATGGTTGCCGCACATTTGCGTGACGGCGTCGCCATGTGTGAGTTTCTGTGTTGGGTCGACGCGCAGGAACCCGGCAGCCAAACCGAAATTTCGGTTGCCTCGGAGCTTGAGCAGTATCGCAGATCGCTTGGCCAATTGCATGACATCAGTTTTGAAACGATATCCGGCACCGGCCCTCATGCCGCTTTGCCGCATTATCGCGTCTCGACCGAAAGCAATTCAACGGTCGAGGAAGGCCATTTATTGCTTGTGGATAGTGGTGGGCAGTATTTGGACGGCACAACCGACATTACCCGCACCATGGCCATTGGCACCCCAACATCCGAGCACAAAGAATGCTTTACCCGCGTTCTACAAGGCATGATCGCGGTTTGTCGTGTGCAATTCCCGAAAGGTCTTTCTGGTCGGGATCTTGATGCATTGGCGCGATACCCGCTTTGGACCGCTGGAAAGGATTATGACCATGGGACCGGTCACGGCGTTGGTGCGTTTCTCAGCGTGCACGAGGGCCCTCAGAGGATTTCACGCGCATCAGAGGTTGCATTGCAAGAGGGCATGATCCTTTCAAACGAACCAGGATATTACAAAGTTGGCAGCTTTGGCATCCGAATTGAGAACCTGATTGTCGTTCAAACTGCACCACGCATTGAAGGGGATGACGGGCGGGATATGTTGTCTTTCCTCAATCTGACATGGGTACCTATTGATAAACGCTTAATCGACGTTTCGTTACTTAGCCCTGCTGAGGTTGACTGGATCAATGATTATCATGCACAAACCCACGACAGGATTTCTCCACGTCTTAGCGAAGCAGCAAAGATTTGGTTGAACGAGGCGACATCGCCACTCTGACCAACGCGTTTATATGTGTTGAAAGGGGCGAGTCAGGAAGCGACGAGAGGAAGAGAGAATGACCGATATTAGAATTCGCAAAGCGGATGGAACTTGGGTAGTTCGGGCCGCTGGTGCCGTAATTGCTGAGAGCAAAAACGCTTTGGAGCTCAACGAGGATGGTCATGACGGTGTAATTTATTTCCCTCGTTCATCCATTGCGATGGCTTTCCTTGACGAAAGCGACCACCGCACCACGTGCCCCCACAAGGGTGAGGCCAACTATTTCGACATCGCCGCAAAAAGCTCGACCATCAAGAATGCGGCGTGGAGTTATGAAAACCCACTTGAAGCAGTAGCTGAGATCAAGGATCACTTGGCGTTTTATTGCGGTGAAAACGTCGCCGTTGAGCAGCTTTAACAGTTCAAGAATGCTCTTCTTTGGCCGTGGCAGCCAAGGCCCGATTATAAGCTTTTAGAGAATCTACAAGAAACAGCACCCCGATGATATTCGGGGGGCCGTCGTCTGTGTTGACCTCAATAACCGGCAGCCATTCACAGTTTTGACCTT
>ENA-UZWY01009457-UZWY01009457.1-metagenome-genome-assembly--contig:-Day-2--50m-contig-9457_pt1 | contig 11193 bp, 10 predicted proteins | sample MGYA00260341_ERZ794901 | MGnify/ENA metagenome assembly ERZ794901 | reverse complement strand
ATTATTCGCATAATATGAGTCTAGTATATTATCCCAATTAGGTTCGTTAAAGAAAATCTCAATGTTACGAATACCAACATCAAATACATCCTGAGAAAAAGAAGAAATAGAACAAGATAAAACAAGAACTAAGAGTGTTATTTTTCGCATTTTAAAATTTTTGTAAAGTTAAAAAAATAAAAGAAACTTATTCTATTATAATTTTCTGATTTAGAACTAGGTCTTCAGAAGTTAAAACAAGATGATATATTCCGGATCTAAGATGAGATAAATTAAGTTCAACTTCATTTGGAGTATTAGTCTTTTCAGAATGAATTAAACTACCTAATATATTATATACTTCTATATATTTAAAATTCTCATCAAATGAAACTGTTATAACTCCATAAGAAGGATTTGGAAACACCTCAGTCTTTGCAATAGAAGCAGGACTTGTAGAAGTAGAGATAGAAGATATTTTAGAAACTCCTGTACTAGTAGCTACCCATACATTATCTTCAGAATCAATTGCTAACCCCCTTACATTTGGCCCAACTAATCCATCTGAAACATGAAAATCTTCCCATTGATTTCCATCCCAATAAGCTATCCCACCTTCTGCCAAATAACCAACATAAATAGCAGCCCATATTCTTCCATATGAATCCATTGCAATATCCACCACAGGATTTAAAGTGTCTGGAGGAGGCATTATATACATCCTAGTATGCTGAGTAAAAGATGTATTAGATGCATTCAAAACCGACATTCCACTTCCAGTACCTATCCACTTATTATCCTGGTTATCGATTAGTAACGCAGTTACATTTTGTGAAAGTAATCCGTTTGAAGTATCGTATACAGTAAATATTGTTCCATCAAAATGGGTAATTCCTCCTAAAGGTGAAGCAAACCACTTATCTCCATTTGAATCAAAAGCAGTGGCATTCACCCCACTCCAATGCAAATCAGGAGAAGAGTAAGACACCCAAGAGTTACCGTTAAAATAAGAAACTCCTTGACTAGTTCCAATCCATATTCCTCCAGTTTCATCTTCATCAATACTTTTAACTTGATTTCCAACAAGACCGTTGGTATTATCATAAGTTACCCAAGAAGGATTAGAAGCAGGAACTTGAGCTCCAAAATCAGTACCTATCCACAATTGTTCCTGACCAACAATTTGTGGATTTTTGGTTAATTTAATTTCTTTAATATTCTCTGAAACCATTCCAGAGAGTGGACCTGTTAAGTTATAGGTTTCCCAAGAAAATACTGATTGATTAAACCCTTGAACTCCAAGTGAAGTGCCAAACCATACATTATCATTTACATCTATATCTATACATTCCACAAAATTATCTAAAAGCCCATCTGCAGTAGTATAGTTTGTAATAGTTTGAGCATTACTATTAATCAAGAAAAGGAGAGTTATTAAAAAAGAAAAAAACTTCATAATTATTTGATTTTAATTAGCTTAATTGTTGTGTTACTATTACCCTTCAAATGTATAAAATAAAGTCCATCACTCCAAGAAGAGGTGTTAATTGTTTTTTCTGAATGATTTGACTCTAGAATTATTCTACCAAAAATATCCATCACAAAAAACCCTTCATCAGATATAACATTTAATTTATCTGAAAATGGATTTGGATAACAAACAAAATCAGAAATAGAAATATCATCAGTTGCAGTAATATTATTGTTATGGTTAAAAGTTGGAGGCATCATGCTAAAAGGACCAGTTCCGTTCGGATTTCTAGCAAAAGATATATCATCCACTTGTGGCAAGTATGTAATAGAATCGATAATAGAGCTGTCGGAATTAGATAATATAAGTTGTTCTCCAAAATTAGAAAGTTTAAAATTTGCATGTTCTGCACCTTGATTTCCATCTTCATCAGCCCAAATAATAAAATATGAGTTTGGAGCAATTATATGATTCGGTAAAGCCCATTCATGAAGGTTTGAAAGAGTATCTGTTATAAATAAATTATTTGTAGAAATTGGAGAACTTGTAGTATTATATAGTTCTATCCAATCTTCATACTTTCCACTATTATCTGTAACTGTACTTACATTATTAGACATCACTTCATTTATTACTAAATCTCCCGAACTTACACCAAAATGAATAGAATAGTATTCATAAGCAGCTCTTACAGGAGAAAATACTCCTGCGCTATCATTATCTGCATAAAAATAATAATCCATTGCATTACTACAATTACTAATCTTACATCCGTAAACTCCATCTCCAGCTGCTCCATCATTATGAGTTCCATCATCAAACATTTCTTGATTTTTAAATCTTTGATTTTCTCCAAAACGATAAGATACTCTTACATAAGTAGCATCCAAAACCTCAGCTGTTATCCAAAGATTATCTCCTAAACTAATATTTTGAGAAGTTGAAATATTACTAATAGATGGCTCTCCAGAATATCCAGAATAAGAACTTAAATAAGTAGAACGAGCATCCATTAACTGTGTAATTCCAGGACAAATAGAAGCAACTAATGCAACTTGATTAGTAAAATTAGTAGTGAAATCAGAATAGGAATAAAATTTATTAGTATCACTTTGTACATCTTGATCAATTAGGTTCTGCAGATGCTGTCCTCTAACAAAATAATCCTGATTTACAAAATTCTCTACCATTATTGTTCTGATATGAGCCAAATACATTTTCCTGTTCCTTTCAGAAGAAAACAGATTTCTCATTAAAGGCCTTGGAGAAACTGATATAAGATTATGATGCACTAATGGGTCCATTTCTTGGGCCTCTGTAATATCAAATCCGTTAAAATATAATTGAGAAGCGTCTGTTAATCTAAATCCTCCAAAAGACATATTGAAATCCCATAAAATAGGATTAAATTGTTTTGTTCTGTCTTTGTACAAATAATAATTCTGTGCATATCCAATGTAAGAATCAAAATTTATAAGAGAATAATTGATAGCATGCATCCAAAGAGTCCTGTCTACATTCAAAACTTGTTCTACGCTATCAGGGAAATTATTTAAAGTATCTATCAGATTATATAAATCTTCCCAACCATAATCAGACTCTATACTATAATATGGAACATAATTCATACTATCCGTTCCATGAGAATTACTTAAATTAGAATTTTCTCCACCTATTTGAACATTTATATTCTCAGGATTGCATTTGAAAAATGCATTGTACTTACTATCAAAATGATCTATCAAGAACGATTTATTTACTGCCTCTACATTTGTATACAAACCCCATAAAGTATCGTTAATATATAAATTAGTAAAGTTTGCCCGAGAAGAAGGCATGTACTTTCTGGAAATCTCATAACTCAACACCTCTCTGATAAAAGAAGGATCCTGAATTACATTAGAAAGTTTAAGTTTATCAATTCCTTGGTGATCTTGTCCATCAATTATATAATCTAGTTTTATATTAAAAGGATTCTTAACCCTATTTACACTCACAGAACTAAATCCTTTATACCTAACACCTACACTATCATAAGTAATTCCATCAATAGTTAAGTCTGCCAGAATTCTATCATTATCTCCAACTACATAAAAGCTATCTAACTGATAATCCCAATCAGATTGATAAAAATACAAACGAATCTCTCTTATCGTGTCCGAATCATAAAAATTAGATTGAGAAAACGAATTTATTTGTAATAGAAATGCAAGAATAAATATCAGAAATCTCTTAAACATATTCTATTTTATATAGGATATTCTTTTTGTATATAATTTCCCAGTATTACTTATTATATTTACAATATACACTCCTTCAGAATAATCCTCTAAATTTATTTTTTCCTTAAACTCACCTGAAAAACTACTTATTTCTCTATTTAAAATTTCTTGACCTAATGCGTTATATATTCCAATCTTAATTTCATCACTAGAAAGAGATTCAAATTCAATAGTAAAAATGCTATTAGTAGGATTTGGATAAATAAATATAGAGTTGTTTATGTCTTCCAAAGATGTAGATTGACACTCAAGATTACAATCATTTATTGATGAATATTGTCCATTCCCTGTTCCAGGATCAAAACAGTTACCCTGTCCATCACAATCCCAACTTTCTGGGACAGAAGCAAAACATGAAGTTGTAGTCGTATTAGTCATATATGGTTCTAAGGCAATAATACCAGGATAATTACATTCGTATCTGAACCCTTTATGACTTTGTGCATTATAAGGACCCCAAACAATATTTCCTAAAGAATCAACCTCATACATAACTCCTGCTCCACCTTGTCCTCCAGATGCATTTACATACACATTTCCATTTGACATTCTATCAGATGCAGACTGTCCAGAAGCAGAATAAGCACATTCATATCGTGTAGTATAAGATGATGGTCCAAAAGCTTGACCAGGAGTTCTTAAATAAGTATTTGTTGCAGCGTCCCATGGAGTTTCAATACCATCAATTGCAGATTGAGAATTACTCACTCCACTATTGTTAAATACCTGTAGGAATCCTCCATTTGGTCTTCCATCATCTGCAATCCATCTAGCATCATGTACTGCATTATCAATAATCTGAGATCCGGACATACCGTAATTTGATGGATTTCCCCATCTGTATAATATATCACCTCCCATGCCTGAATTTCCACCAGAATGTGAAGCTGCCTCAGTAACTGTTGTACTATGATCAATAATAAATATCTCAGAAGCATGTCTTGAAGAGAATACAATCTGATCGAGATCTTCATTATAATCTACTCCATTCACATGAAACCAATCTCCACCTCCACCTCCAGGACCACCTCCAGAAGACTGAATCATATTAATGTCAATAAGTTCTGGATGATCAGAAATATTAGAAACATAATTTGGTTTATTTGGATCAACATCCTGACACAAATGATCCCAGATATGCCATTCCCATACAATAGTAGCTCCTCCATTACCATCATCTTCTAGTTCAATAAAATGAGTTGGCCATTTATCTGAATTTGTACTATAACCGGCAGCACTTACCTCAGCAGCTGTTTTAACTTCCCAAGCGGTAATCAAAACATTATCTCCAACTAAAGTCAAATCATGATGACTTAATGTAGAATCAGTTGAATAGATAAAATCCCATACTACAGATCCATCTGGAGCAATTTCTTGTACTCTACCACCCTCCGCTGCTCCACCTAAAATATTTCCATTATTCTTAGTTCCTCTTATTAAATTCCCATTCTCTTTTAATTGAACCGCATAGTTACATTCTGTATTTAGATTCCAAGTATGCGCTATATTCTCATTTTCATCAATTAGATAAGTTGTCTGATCTCCAGCTTTATTATAAAGAGCAAATCCATTGAAAGATTGTGAATAACCAATTTGCATTGATAATATTAAAGTTAAAATTGTAATAGTGTTTTTCATTTCTTGTTTAATTAAATGTAGTTTGCAAATATAAAAACTATTTGAAGACATATTAATCTATATCATTTGCAATATAATACTCTTCTTTCGCTTTCTCCCAAAAAACATCCATATCAGAAAGTTTCATATCAGAAAGATTTAATCCTTTTTTAGTAATCATTTTCTCCATAATCTGAAAGCGTTTAATAAAACGCTTATTAGTTCTTTCTAAAGCGTCTTCCGGATTTACATTAATAAATCTGGAATAATTGGTAAGTGCAAATAAAACATCACCAAATTCAGATTCTATTCTATCTTGATTTCCTTCTTCAACCTCATCCTTAAGCTCCTCTATCTCTTCCAAAACCTTATCCCAAACTTGATCTTTATTATCCCAATCAAAACCTATTCCTCTTACTTTTTCCTGTATTCTGAAAGATTTTACAATTGCAGGCAATGATTTCGGGACTCCTTCCAAAACAGATTTTTTTCCTTCTTTTAGTTTTAGTTTTTCCCAATTCTTTTTCACATCTACTTCATCTTTCACCTTTACATCTCCATAAATATGAGGATGTCTGTGAATTAATTTATCGCATACATTATTTATAACATCTGAAATATCAAAATCCTTTGTTTCAGAGGCGATACGAGAATAAAACACAATATGAAGCAATAAATCTCCTAACTCTTTTTTTATTTCTTCCATGTCTTTCTCTAAAATTGCATCAGAAAGTTCGTACATTTCTTCAATAGTGAGGTATCGCAAACTATCCATAGTTTGTTTTTTATCCCAAGGACATTCTTCTCTTAACTCGTCCATTATAGTAATAAGTCTTGAAAAAGCATCTGTTTTTGTTCTCATAGAAATTATTTTACGCAAATTTAGTTAATCCTAACAATTGATGTATTTTTGCAGTCAATTAATTAAATTATGGGGCAATTCTTACCACTATTTCTTATAACAATCGGATTTTTAGTATTTGTATTTGCTGGAATAGGAATTAAAATTCTTTTAAAGAAAAATGGCGAGTTCTCTGGAACTTGCGCAAGTCAGAATCCTCTTCTAAATAAAGAAGGTGAAGCTTGTGGATTTTGTGGAGCCTTACCAGAAGAAAAATGTAAGAATGAGGAAACAGAATAAATATCTATTTTGGAATCTCTAAGTTTTCTGTAGAAAAAGTTTTCCAATCTCCTTGTTGATCAGAATAAACAATATATACTTTTAATTCAGAATGTGAATTTGCAAAATCCTTGCTCTTTTTAATTCCCATTGCCATAAATGCAGTTGCATATGCATCAGAAAGCATACAAGAAGGATGAATTACAGTCACTGACAACATCCTGTTTTTTGCAAAATATCCTGTTTTAGTACTGATTGTATGAGAATATTTAACTCCATCTATTTCTTTAAATTTTCTATAATTACCTGATGTTGCTAATGAGGAATTCTTCAATGGTAATATTATCTGATATCCTTGAGATTCTTCCTCATTCTCAATTGGTTTATCAATTCCAATTAACCAAATTTTATTATCAGAATTTACACCATTTGCTTTTAACTCACCTCCAATCTCTACTAAATAATTTTTTATTCCTTTCTTTTCTAAAAATGACGCAACAACATCAACAGAATATCCTTGCGCAATAGAATTAAAATCTAATTGTATTCCTTTAGGCAAAAGTAAACTATCATTAAGAATCTTAATCTTTGAAAAATCTACTAAATTCAATCTTCTTTTCACTTCAGAACTATCTATTTCATAAAGATTATCTTCAAATCCATAACCCCAATAATTGCTTAGAGGAGCAACAGAGCAATCAAACATCCCTTCGCTTTCCTGATAAACTTTTTCAGCAGCATAAAATACTTCTTCAAAAAAATTATCTACTGTTAATTTTTCTCCTTTATTTAATCTGGAAATTAAAGAATATTCTTTATAAGTAGAAAGAGAAGAATCTATCTCCAAAAGTAAACTATCTACCTGTTGTTTGTAATCTTTACCTCCTTCTGAAATATACTGTATATGATAAAATGTTCCTTGAGTTTCTCCAGTATTTTTCACTAAGATATCTGTAACTCTTGAAGAACAAGCAGAAAATAAGAACGCAAAAGAGATGAGAATATATTTCATCTGGCAAATGTAAATATTTAATATATTTGAAGAATGAAAATCAAAGCAAATAATATAAAAGAATATTTACAAAACATTCCTGAAGACAGAAAAGATGTTTTTGATAAACTTATGAAAACCGTAAGAGAGAATATTCCAAAAGGATTCTCAGAAGAATTATCCTATGGAATTCCAGCATGGGTAGTTCCTCATTCCCTTTATCCTAAAGGATATCATTGCTCTCCAGAATTACCACTGCCATTTGTGTCTATTGCCTCACAAAAGAACTTTATTGCACTCTACCATATGGGGATTTATGCTACTCCAGAACTTTTGGATTGGTTTATGAAAGAGTATCCTAAACACAGTAAACGAAAATTAAATATGGGGAAAAGTTGTGTTCGATTCAAAAAAATGGATGATATTCCATTTGAATTAGTTGGAGAATTAATGGGAAAAATGACTCCTAAAGATTGGATTGAAAAATACGAAAGTACTTTTCTGAAGTAATTTTACTCCGTTAGTCTTTCTCCAGTGCTTTTTATAATAAATTGTTCAATTTGATTTGTTCCGCTATTTCCTCTTACTCCTTTAAAATGTTTTACTATTCCATTATTATACAGTTTATTTGGAGTGTCAAATACTTCACCTGTTAAGAGAAGTTTTAGCTTAAAATCATTAGTTAAAATCACATCATAATCTAATCCTTTATATGGCCTAACTAAAGTTAATGGAAGTTTAGATCGTTTTCCAATATTCTGTAACCTTTCATCACTTTCATTATTTGACGGATTTAAATCCAGAATATTATGACGTTCCGATCCATATAAAGTCAAAAACTTTACAAACTCGGAAACCAATGTATCGTCATCATCTTTAAACCACTCACCTTGTGTATTTCTACTATTTAAAATTGCATGTAATAACTTTTCCACTTTATTCATATCATCAACAAAAAAAACTTCTAGAATTCTATATCCTATTGGAGATTTAGTCCTGTTTAAATCTCTTTCTCTTGAGACTGGTCTTTTTGATTTACCTATTTTTTTGTCAGATATCCCAACTTTTCTATCATGAATATCAAAATGTTCTCCAATATAAATGTATCCTTCCATTCTTTTATTTTATTCTTCAGTCTTTATTTTTGATGAGTTGCATACCTCCTCCACTTTTCTAAAAGCAAAGAAAAATCTTCTGGTAATTCTGAATCAAATTTCATCTCTTCTTCATTAGTCGGGTGTAAAAACTCTAAAGATTTAGCATGAAGTGCTTGCCTATCGCATATCTTAAAACAATTCTGCACGAATTGCTTATATTTGGTAAAAGTAGTTCCTTTCAGAACTCTATCTCCTCCATATTCTTCATCATTAAATAATGGATGACCTATATGCTTAAAATGAGCTCTAATTTGATGAGTTCTTCCTGTTTCTAGTTTACATTCAACTAAGGTTGTGTAACCAAGTCTTTCAACTACCTTCCAATGGGTTACGGCATGTTTGCCAAATTCTCCATCTGAAAAAACATCCATAACTTTTCTGTTTTTTAAACTCCTTCCAATATGACCTGTAATTGTTCCTTCTTCCTCTTTTATATCTCCCCAAACAAGTGCCAAGTATTTTCTATTTAAGTCTCTATTTGCGAATTTTTCTCCCATTATTTTCATTGACTGTTCATTCTTAGAAATTATCAAAATACCAGAAGTATTCTTATCAATCCTATGAACTAAACCAGGACGATTTTCATTACCCATATTTGGTAAATTTTTAAAATGAAAAGCAAGTGCATTAACAAGTGTTCCTTCCCAATTACCAAATCCAGGATGAACTACCATGCCAGCATCTTTATTTACAATTAAGATATCGTCATCTTCATACATTATGTTTATTGGAATATCTTGAGGAATAAGCTTGTGATCTCTAGGAGGGTTTTTGTATTCTACAGTTACTACATCTCCTGATTTTACTTTATAATTTGCTTTTACAGACAATCCGTTTACATGAATATACCCATCTCTTGCAGATTGCTGAATCTTGCTTCTACTAGCATTTTCAATAAAATTTATCAAGAATTTATCTACTCTGAGTGGATCTTGTCCTTTGTCTGCTACAAATCTGTAATGCTGAAAAAGTTCTTGTTCTGATTCCATCACTTTTTATAATTCATTACCAATATTTCTGTTCCTTTATTCTGAGTTCTTCCTTTTGATGCAGATGACGCTTTAACAAAATCTTTACTTTCCCAAACAAATTTTTCTTTAGGAAGCCACTCTCCTAATTTCTCAAACTCATAATAAGATAAAGAAAATCTACCCTTAATATTTGCTAATTGCAGACATAGGTTTTTATGGTCTTCTACATCAAAATCATGTAAAGAATAATAGTTTTCAGTTTTCCAATAGGGAGGATCAACATAAAAATAGGTTGTAGAAGAATCATATTTTTTAATTATCTGCTCATAACTCAAGTTCTCACATTTTGTAATTTTCCTTAACTTCTTAATAAACTTAGGATTCATTAATCTTCCTCTAAAAGAATCAAACTTTGATTTATATTTTCCTTTCAAGTCAATAAACTTTGCTTTCTCCGCATTTAATCCTGAAAAAACTTGAGTCATAATATAAGCGTATTTTTCTCCAAACTCAAAATCACCTAATTCAATCTTACTAATATCCTTATTCTTAAAAATCTCTTTCTGAAATTTATAAAACAACTTTTCATCTTGAGATTTTAAATCTATCATATATTTATGAAATTCCTCAGGAGTTCGGCAACATTCGAAGAAGTTTGCCATATATCTGTTGAAATCGTTATAAATAACTTCTTTTAACTTTGGTTTTTCATGAACATCTCCATTTATATACACCCAAAAAGCACCTCCAAATACTTCGACATAAGTTTCTATATTGTTTGGAATATATTCTCCAATCCATTTTGCCATCCTACTCTTTCCTCCTATATAGCTTATCATTAATTTATTACTATTTTTTTTGTTTGCACACTACCTCCCTCTATAATCTGTATAATTATATTCCTCTTCTCAAATCTTCTTTATAAATATCTATTATATTTTCTGATGATGAAAAAGAACGAACTGTTCTTCCCATCATATCAAACAATTTAAATATTCTTTGAGAGTTATTATTAAAATAAATACTTGTTTTATTAGAAAAAGGATTCGGATAAATTTTACAATAAATAACTACTTTTTCTGAAAGAGAGCTAATTATCGGAGCGTCAAAATTTACAACTGGTCTAAACATCCAAGCTCCGGGAAATTGAGAATTTACCCATCCACCACCAATATTATATAACATGTAGTCGTTTGCAACAGAATTTTTGTCTAATCCTAAATTCAGAATATCATTAGTAATTTGTTCCCATCCAACAAAAAATGTTCCAATAAGACCCACTCCATTTTTCAGGTAATAATTTGTAAATTTCCCTCTATCTTTATACTCAATTTCTACAGTATCCTTATACAATTCCTGTCCTGGATTTCCATTATTATTATCCCAAATAGTTAATGCAAATTTATTATTAGTTAAATCTTCATGCATCTCAATAAACTTCATCTGAACTATTCTTAAAGTATCTGGTCTGTTTAATTTAAATTCATAGGCTAATTTAGCTCCTTGTACATTTATTCCGTAGGCAGATTCCGCACTTCCGTCATCATAGGCAAAATGACTATAAAATCTCTGTAAATGAAAAACTGTATCATTATTCTTAAAATC
>ENA-UZWY01019848-UZWY01019848.1-metagenome-genome-assembly--contig:-Day-2--50m-contig-19848_pt1 | contig 11211 bp, 8 predicted proteins | sample MGYA00260341_ERZ794901 | MGnify/ENA metagenome assembly ERZ794901 | reverse complement strand
TTACTTGCCTTAGCCTTGAATCTATTAATAAACTTCTCTTGCTCTTTAATATACTGCTCCTGATTAGCTGCTTGTCTAGCAATTAAATCATCTCTCTCAATTTTGGCGTTTAAATAGAAATCATAATTACCATCCCATAAGTAAAGTTTATTGTTACTAAGTTCTGCAGTTTTTGTAATCATTTTATTTAAAAATTCCCTGTCGTGAGAAACAATAACTACACTACCTGGGTAATTACTTAAATACCCCTCAAGCCACTCAATACTTGGTAAATCTAAGTGATTAGTTGGCTCATCCATTAGCATAATATCTGGTTGTTCCAATAGCATTTTTGCTAATACTACACGCATTCTCCAACCACCACTAAACTCTTCCATTGGCCTATTTAAATCAGCAGTTTTAAAACCTAACCCTTCTAATATTTCAGACGTTTTATTGTCAATATTATATCCATCAAGAGCATCAAATTCTTCTTGGTAATCTGCCATTTTCTGAATAATTACCTCGCTGTGATCGGTTTCCATTTTAACGTATAGCTTTTCCAATTCATCTTGGATAAAGAGAGCTCTTTTAAAAGCCTGTTTGGCGTGTTCTAAAATTGTTTGACCCCCATCTTCGCTAATCATATCTTGGCTTAAATAGCCAAGCCTAATGCCTCCTTGTTTATTAATTTTCCCTTCTCTAATTTCATACTTACCAATTATAAGTTTTAAAAGAGTGGATTTACCAGCACCATTTTTGCCTATTAAACCAATACGTTCCCGCGGCTTAATAAACCAGTCTATATCTTTAAAAAGGTAGTTTCCTCCAAATTCAAATGAAACGTTTTGTATATGTAGCAATGGAAAAGATTTTTATAAAATGAGCACAAAGATAATTTCATTTCTATGCCGCCATAATTCCATTTCGCTATACAAGATTAAATAATCACTTACCTGTCAAAAGCATTGCTAGTAATGAGATAAGAAATTGCTAAGGTTACAAAATACAGAACTACTATACTTAAGGTGACCATTCAAAAGATTTGAAGATAAATTCTTCTTTTACGTTTCTTTAAAAATGCTATTGCTTTTTTTCGAGCCACAGCCAACTCTTCTTTAGAAAGAGGAGGAGTGGGTTCTATCCTTAAAAGAGTTTGATTTTTGTTTAAGCCAGCAGAGTTTTTGCTGCCAGGAACTAGGTAAAGCCAAATAGACCTAAAACTAATATGGAAATAATAGTAAATATTACAGGCCACATTTGCTACAAATCGTGTCCCATTTTTTCTTTCTTAGTATTTAAATAATGAGAATTATGTGGATTTGGTTCTACTTGTAAAGGCACATTATCTACTACCTCAAGTCCGTACCCAATTAATCCTTTCCTTTTTTTAGGATTATTACTCATTAATTTCATCTTATGAACACCCAAATCTCTCAGAATTTGAGCTCCAACACCATAATCTCTTTCATCCATTTGAAATCCGAGTTCTAAGTTAGCTTCTACAGTATCTAAACCGTTTTCTTGCAGTTTATAGGCTTTTAATTTATTGAGTAAACCAATTCCTCTACCTTCTTGGTTCATATAAACAATTACACCTCTGCCTTCCTCTTCAATTTTTCGCATTGCACTTTGCAACTGCTCACCACAATCACATCTACAACTCCCAAAAATATCACCTGTTACACAACTACTGTGTACTCTTACCAAAACAGGTTCTTCTTTATACCAAGTTCCCTTAACCAAAGCAAGATGATCCATATTGTTAGATTTTTGCTTGTAAGCATACAAATCAAAATCCCCAAAGTCTGTAGGCATTTTTACATCTATCTGTTTTTCTATTAGACTCTCATGTTTAAGTCTATACTCAATTAAATCAGCAATGGAAACAATTTTCATATCAAACTTTTCTGCAACTTTAACTAGATCTGGTAACCTTGCCATTGTTCCATCTTCATTCATAATTTCAACTATACAACCTGCTGGTTCAAAACCTGCTAGTCGCGCTAAATCTATAGCTGCTTCTGTATGTCCAGCTCTTCTTAAAACACCTGCCGTTTTTGCTTTTAAAGGAAAAATGTGGCCAGGTTTGCCTAATTCCTTAGGGTCTGTGTTTGGGTTTACAAGAGCTTGAATTGTCATTGCTCTATCGTATGCAGAAATACCCGTGCTTGTACCGTGACCAATTAAATCAACTGAAATAGTAAAAGGAGTTTCAAATTGGGCTGTGTTTCTTCCAACCATCAATTCAAGGTCAAGCTCTTCACATCTTTCTTCTGTTAAAGGAACACAGATCAAACCTCTACCTTCAGTAGCCATAAAATTAACCACTTCTGTAGTTACATTTCGTGCTGCGGTTAAAAAGTCACCTTCATTTTCTCTATCCTCATCATCCACAACTATAACTAACTTGCCATTTCTAATTTCTTCAATAGCTTCTTCAATAGTATCTAGCTTAAAATCGCTCATAATTTATATTCGTGCAAAAATAATATTAGTATAGATGTTTGATGTTTATTGTACAATTACTTTGCTTGTCCACAGCAAACCATTTTTTAATACACTAACAAAATAAACCCCAATTGGTTGGTCACTTACATCGAATAAAACCTTGGTATCTGTTCTTTTTGAAACAAGATATAAATCTTGGCCTAAACTATTTATCAGTTCTATTTTTGCATTTTGCAAATCAAATCCTTCTAAAGTTAACATATTGGCGGTCGGATTTGGGTAGCATTTATAACCTAGAGATAGCTCCTTAGGAGTTGATAATGCGTGATTAACAGTAAAATTTAAAACGGATCTTTTACCAAAATCAGATTCAATACTTTGTAATACTCCACCACCAACTTGCATTAATCTAATAAACCCAGCTCCATCATTATTTGCAAAAAAATCAAGCCCATCATCATCAGAATCTTCAACGGTGTATGTATGGCAACCTAGACCCAAAAGAACGGTATCTCTGTAAAGTTGATTGGGAGCAAAGTCTGTTCGCTCATAAACCACATCACCCCATTCGTTTTCTATTTTCATTGAAGTTTCTTGAGAAGCACTGTTGCTTCTCATCATGAGGTAGATATGTTTAGGAAAAGTAGGAGTATAATCAAACGGACTGGCATATAAATCATTGTTAGAATATTCATCTGTTTGATTATTGACCTCAACTACTTCTGCATAAAAAGTGCTGCCGTCTGGAGATGCTGAACTCCATATTGAGTTATCAATTGGTAAGTAAATGTCTTCTTTTTTCCCTGGGAATAAATGACATTGCCAAGTTGCAGTTCGCTTATTACTATTGTCGTTTACCCAATAATCTACTTTAATACTAGTAACTAATTCACTTCCGTTGTTTTGAGCTACAATAATAGGGCCACTGCACATGGGATTTGTGCGAGCATGTTCTACTTTTTTGGAAGGATTTTTAACATCCACCATAGCTACGTCTAGCTTAAAATTATAATCTCCGTACGTTACAATTTGATTGCTCACGATATATCTAGAATCCCCAGAACCACTTTCTACTCCATAATCTAGAGTTAACTTTTCTTCTCCTTTTAAGTAGTCATAAACATCATATTCTTCAACATCGGTAGCCATACCTGGGCACCATCCAGCTCTATCGTATATCCAGGTTCCTCCTTGAGGGTAAACTGGATTGTCAGCACATTCTTTCCATACTGTTCTATCAAAAATTAAATCATTATTTAGGCTAATAAAGTGTTTTCTAGGTATAAACTCACCCTCTTGACCGTGACCTGTAATACTTGATCTTAATTTAATACCTTTTATTGCTGATGAAATGTTTACTTCAACAGGTGGAAAGTAAACTGAATTATCTATTATTTGGTTGTAGTTTGCACTAAAATAGGCAGTTGGCCAAATTTGATTAATATCTAAAACTTCTCTGGAAGGGGTTCCTCTTATAAACTGGAATTGAATATCCATTTGCTCTTGCCATTGGCCACCTCTGCTCATAAATATTCTTTTTTTACCTTTAAGTACAGGTGCAAAGTCTGTTACATCAAAGGTCCACGTTTTTCCATCAGGTCCTAAATCTAGGAATAAGCCATAAGGCGTAACAAACGACATTATTTCTAATGCAGAAGGCCAACGTCTCATATAATTAAGTTTACTAATTTCAATACTACCTGAGCTTGCAATACTCTGACTATTATATAAGTTACCAAAATCATCAAAATAGTCTTGAGCTTTGTCTGTATTCCATTTATTATTTGATTCAAACTCCTCAATTATATCGCTCTTAATATTATTGTATTGGGGAACAATTCTAAATTTCCTTACCATATTAGGTAAATGAGATATACTATCAAAAGTATAAGTTGTGTCGTTAAATAATGTAAAATCACCTGTTAGCCACCCTATATTAACCCTATAGCTTTGTGAGATAAAATCTTTAAAAATGTGGCTAGGTAGAAAACTTTGTGCATTTTGAAATCCAACTATACTGCCGTGCACATTATTTGCACTATAATCTAACCCTAAATCTATATCGTTAAACCTATAATATGCTTTTAAATTTCCATAATTTAAATCAGAAGGAGCTGAGCCTTGTGCAACTAATTCTTTAATTTCGGTAGAATTAAGAGCCTTATCCCATATTCTAACCTCATCAATATCACCTACAAAATATCTGTCATTAATTCCTCTACTAATTCTTACTTTTTTATCAGCAACAGTATTAATAGTTAAATCTGCAATTCCTCCAATGGTTTCAAGTTCTCCATCTACATATAGTTTGATATTCGAAACTTTTGTTCCATCTAAAACACAAGAAACATGGTGCCAATTATTATCATTTACAGCAGTTTTTCCATATACGCTTCCTCCATTTACTTCCACCCTAATAGTTCCATCTCCATTTATTCTAAAAACCCATTTTTGACCACTACTATTCTTGCCCCAGCTACAAATTTCTTGGTTAACATTAGAGGTTTTTATCCAAGCATCACAACTTCTGTTTTGAGAGCCTAAAATGCCATTAAAGTCTGTTGCTTCAAAATAATTTGTTCCATTGAATGTAATAAAGTCTCCAGCCTTGGCACTTATAGAATTGTTACTAGTTTGAATGCTACTCTCAATCAATAAATCACTTATAACATTATTACTTCCGCTTGTAAACTCAATAATTAAATTAGAAGAGCCATCCCAAATAAAAGGTGTGTGAAATTGTAATTTGTTGGATCCAATATTAAATACGTGTGCAGAAGTAAAAACATTATGTAGCCCACTAAACGCATTGCTTGGCTTAAGAATAGTATCTGCTGTAGACCCAAGACTTACTTTTATATTCTCTAGAGAAGCACTGTTCTTCGCAGTAACTACTATTCCATTTATTTCACCAGCGACCAGACCTGCAGAACTTAACTCTGCAGCAGAAAATAAATGCTGTGATTTTGCTGCTTCTTTACCGCCAGGTATAGCATCGGAACTTGAGTAAACACCTATGCCATTTTTAAATGTGTCGACATTTAGAGCACTACTTATGGCCGTATTAATATTCGTTGTTCTCTAATAATTATGCAGAGGACTATTGCTGTAATTAAAATCAGAACCACTAAAACCATCAATAACATACTCGTTTGTAGTAGATTTTAAAGAGTCTATTTTGGTGCTATCTACAATGTAAGTGTTACAACTATAATCCCACTCTCCGCAACCTTTATTTCTATCACTTCCATCCGAAACCAAATTGTTTTTACACCTCATATTGTATTTCAATATGATTCTCTCATAGGTTTCACCATTGTCTGGAAAATCTATAACAGTATCACGAGTTGTACTTCCGTAGTTAAAAGTACTAACCTTTATAGTGTCTTGAGCAAATGAACAAAATCCTATAAAGAGGAAAGTACTAAATGCAATAAGGTGTTTAATTAACATAAGATTCGAAATTAAGAGTTTATCAAACTCCATCATAATAAAATTAAGTCAAGTTAAACAATCAAGATTAAAAGTGACAGAATATAACTACCTAATTAATTATTTGTCAATTAGTTAGCTCTGTGTTATTCTAAAATAATGAAATATGTCTATGTGAACATTCTATTAAAAATTTGAGTTTATTTGCATCTGTGAATATTCTTTTTGTAGCGAATAGATTTCCTTATCCTCCTTTTAGAGGAGATAAGCTTAAAATTTATAATTTAACAAAGAGACTATCGCACCAGCATAAACTTTATCTTGTTACTTTTTACGAAAAAAGAAAGGAGCTTGAATACTTAAAAGAAATTCAACCATTTTTCGAAGAAATAGAATTGGTTTACTTGCCAAAGTGGAAGTCTATTCTAAATGGACTTCCAGCACTGTTCACGAAAACACCATTGCAAATGGCCTATTTTAAAAGCAACAAAATGCATAGAATGGTCCAATTAGCTATGGATAGGTACAACATTGATGTTGTGCATACGCAGCATCTGAGAATGAGCCAATATACTAAACATCTTAAAATTCCAAAAATATTGGATTTACCCGATGCCTTTTCACTTTATTTTAAACGAAGAAACCAAACAAAAAGACCATTTTTAAACAAATTAATAGATTCCATTGAAATTGGAAGATTAGTAAAAGCTGAAGAAGTGATTATATCATATAACAAAACTTTAGTATGTTCTAAAGAAGACAAACGCTATCTTGAGAAGCTACACAAAACCAATAATGTAGATATTTTGCTTAATGGAGTAGATCTTAATACATTTACTCATGGTGGCAACCATAACTACCAACCAAACGATTGTCTATTGTTTACAGGAAACATGGATTATGCACCAAATATAGATGCAGTTCAATATTTTGTTAAAGAAATGTGGCCTCAAATCTTGGAAAAGAACCCGCAAACAAAATTTATAATAGCTGGGCAGCGACCTGTAGATGTTGTAAGAAAATTAGCAAATAAGAGCATAATCGTAACAGGTTTTATTCCTGATTTAAGTGAAATGTATGCTAAAGCTAGCGTGGTAATTGCTCCATTAAGATTTGGAGCAGGTACACAAAATAAAGTTTTGGAAGCTATGGCAATGGGTGTGCCCACCGTTTGCACTAATATAGGATTTGAGGGTTTACAGATAAAAAGCGGAGAAGGAGTTATTTTGGCTAAAACAAAAGCAAACTTCATCAAAGAGGTTTGTGATTTACTGTCTGATCAATTTAAACGTAAACAAGTGGGAGAGAGGGGCCTAAAAGTTGCTCAGGATACTTTTAGTTGGGACAGAATTGCTGGTAAATTAGAAACTTACCTGGAAGAAGTTCAAAACTAGATCTAACTAAACGTAAGAGGCCCAAATTGCAAGCAATTTGGGCCTCTTTAAAAAGTTTAAAAATAATATATTAATATCTTCTTTCTCTTCTCTCTGGTCTAGCTTCAGCTGCTTTAACCACAATAGTTCTTCCTTCAAAAGAAGAATCGTTTAACTCAGCAATAGCGTTCTTACCTGATTCATCATCAGACATTTCAACAAAACCAAATCCTTTAGATCTGTTTCTGTCTCTGTCAAAAATTACTTTAGCTGAAGACACGTCACCAAATGGTTCAAATAACTGTCTCAAATCATCATCATCTGCACTGAAAGGCAGACTAGCTACAAAAATGTTCATGTATATATAAATTAAATTGATAAGAGGAATTTCTAAATTTGATTATTAAGTTTTTAGACCTTTCCCCATTAAAGGTGCAAATGTACTTTAATCTTTTGTAGTGTGTACTATTTTTATTTTATAAATTTTTATTTTGACTATTATGGGAATTCCATCAACATGTGGATTGATAGCACATTCAGATATGTTCTAAATTTTATTTCTCAAGAAAAGAGTAATAACGATCCCACTTGTAAAATACATTATCAAACTGTACACTGCCGGTGCTATTCCATATGCAGTGTTAGCTAATAGTGTTCCAGCTATTGCAAGAGCCATTGTTCCATTTTGAACTCCACTCTCTAAAGAAATTGTTAGAGATTGCTTTCTGTCTAAATGCATAAATTTAGCTGAGTAATAACCGAACCCCATTGTTATTGCATTTAGCATTAAAGCCAAGATACCTGCTCTTGCAAAAAACTCAACAACATTATCCTTCTCTTTTATGACAATTCCAACAATTATTAGAGCTAAAAGAATTACTGATAAAATTCTAGTTGGTTTTGCCATTTTATTAGCAAATTGGGTTTTTTTAGCTCGCACTAACATTCCAATTGACATAGGTATAATTACAATCACTAATAAAGTAAGGATAGTTTTTAATACGTCTATTTGAATATTTTGTCCTGCTCCTGCAAATCTTTCTAAACCAAAATTTACAATAAAGGGAATTGTAAAAATTGTAACTAAACTAGTAATAGCCGTCAAGCTAACAGATAATGCAGTATCTGCTTTTGCCAACATACTCAAGAGGTTAGATGTCGGCCCACCGGGGCAAGCAGCTAAAATCATAATGCCTACTGCAATTTCTGGGCTACTGGGTATAAAGCTTACAAGTAAAAAGCCAATTAATGGCAATAATACTAATTGGTTAAGAAGCCCAAGATAAACAGCTTTGGGATTGTCAAGAATTCTTCTAAAATCTTGCATTACAAGACCTAAACCCATACCCCACATTGTAACAATTAAGGCAAAGGCAAGTATAAGAGTTGATATATTATCCATGTTATAAATTTAAGGTGATTTTAAGGGAAATTTATCCTCAATAATAATCAAGTTGTTACATAAAACCAATATTAACTGCTAATATTGCAGCCCTTAAAATAGCAATGATTACGGTTAGCGATTTATCACTGAGGTTTGGTAAAAGAGTATTATTTGATGAGGTAAACCTTAAGTTTACAACAAATAATTGTTTTGGTATAATAGGAGCAAACGGTGCAGGTAAATCTACGTTCTTAAAAATTCTTACAGGAGAAATTGAGTCTACAACTGGACACGTATCTTTTGAACCAGGAAAAAGGATGGCAGTGTTAAAGCAAGATCACTACGCTTTTGATGAATATCCTGTATTGCATACCGTAATGATGGGATTCAAAGAGATGTATGCTATTATGCAAGAAAAGGATGAGCTTTATCTCAAACCAGATTTTAATGAAGAAGACGGTATTAAAGCTTCTGAATTGGAAGAAAAATTTGCAGAAATGAACGGTTGGATGGCTGAAAGTGAGGCCGGAGAACTGTTAAGCGGCTTAGGTATTAAGGAGAATAAGCACCATATGCTTATGAAAGACTTGAGTAATAACGAGAAAGTACGTGTATTATTAGCTCAAACTCTTTTTGGTAATCCAGACATACTAGTAATGGATGAGCCAACAAACGACCTAGATATAGAAACGGTAAACTGGTTAGAGAATTTTATCTTAAACTTCCCAAATTTAGTTATTGTCGTTTCTCACGACAGACACTTCTTAGATTCTGTATGTACCCAAATTGTAGATATTGATTTTAGTAAAATCAACTTATTTGGTGGAAACTATACTTTTTGGTATGAAAGTTCTCAGTTGGCATTAAGACAGCAGCAAAACCAAAATAAAAAAGCTGAAGAAAGAAAGAAAGAGTTGCAAGAGTTTATTGCAAGGTTTAGTGCTAATGTTAAAAAATCTAAGCAAGCTACATCTCGTAAAAAGATGTTGGATAATCTTAACTTAGATGAAATTAAACCTTCTAGTAGAAAATATCCAGCAATCATTTTTAACCAAGAAAGACAAGCTGGTGATCAAATACTAAACGTTTCTCATCTCACCTTAAAACCATATTTTGAAGATGTATCTTTTAGCTTATCAAAAGGTAATAAAGTGTTTTTATACTCTCAACATGGTATTATTACTACTAAACTATATCAAGTATTAGCGGGAGAATTAGAGCCAGACAGTGGCACCATTGAGTGGGGAGTTACCATTAACTCTGCATATTTACCTACTGATAATGAAGATTTCTTCAAATCAGATTTAAGCTTAGTTGATTGGTTGCGTCAGTACTCTGTGGAGAAAGATGAAACTTTTATAAGAGGTTTTTTAGGGAAAATGCTTTTTAGCGGAGACGAAGCTCTTAAACAATGTAACGTTTTAAGCGGCGGTGAAAAAGTACGTTGTATGATATCAAGACTTATGCTCGCTAATCCTAATACTTTGTTGTTGGATGAACCACTGAACCATTTAGACCTTGAATCCATTACAGCCTTTAATAACAGTTTAAAGGATTACAAAGGAACTGCTGTTTTTACTAGTCACGATCATCAATTTGTGCAGACCATTGCAAATAGAATAATTGAAATTGGGCCCAATGGGATTGTAGACAAGCAAACTGAGTTTGATAGGTACATTGAAGACGATGATTTAAAAGAGAGAAGAAAAAAATTATATACAGGAATATCTTTAGAAATTTAATAAATGAAAAAAACAACAATTATAGTAGCAGTATCTGCATTATTTATCTTAGGAGCGTGCAACAAATCAGGTGAAACAGACATAAGTAAGCCAACTGTTCTAGAAACTGAACTTGACTCTGTAAGCTATGTATTAGGTACAGGTTATGGTGAATGGTTAAAAACTAACACAGGAATGAAAGAGCTGAATGAAAATGCATTCATGTCAGCAATACTTAGAGCTGTAAACGAAAAAGAAAGTGAAATCCCTAAGGAAATTACTAATACTCTAATGAGAGGGTTTATGGACAAACAAGCTAAAATTAAAGAAGAAGAAATGGCTAAAGAGTTTGCTCCTAATGCAGAAGAAGCTGCAGCTTGGTTAAAAGAAGTTAAAAACGAAAAAGGTGTAATTGAATTAGAGCCAGGGTTATTGTATAAAATAGTTAAAGAAGGATTAGGTTCTAAACCAGTTGATGGAGATCAAGTATCTGTAAACTATATTGGTAAACTAAAAGATGGTTCAACTTTTGACTCTAGTAAGGAGGGCGAACCAACTAGTTTTGGCGTTAACCAAGTTATACCTGGTTGGACAAAAGCTTTAAAAAATATGCCTCTAGGATCTAAATGGACGGTATATATTGCTCCAGAATTAGCATATGGTCTTTATCCTCCAAGAGGAAGTTCTATTTCACCAAACAGTGCATTGATGTTTGATGTAGAATTATTGGATATTAAAAAAGTAGAGGTTCCACAACCAACTAAGTAATGAATTTATTACTACTAAGCAATTCAACAAATGCTGGCCAACAGTATATGGAATGGTGTAAAAACATCATTAACAATTTTGTTGATGAAGACAAAAAAAATAA
>ENA-UZWY01009064-UZWY01009064.1-metagenome-genome-assembly--contig:-Day-2--50m-contig-9064_pt1 | contig 11297 bp, 19 predicted proteins | sample MGYA00260341_ERZ794901 | MGnify/ENA metagenome assembly ERZ794901 | reverse complement strand
ATTTATATTAAAGATTCTAATTATGCGGCAGTAATTCTGCCTCGTTCTGGTTTGGGTCACAAACATGGAATAGTTCTTGGAAACCTTGTAGGATTAATTGATTCTGATTACCAAGGTGAGTTATTAGTTTCTTGCTGGAATAGAAGTAAAGATGTTTTTTTAATAAACCCACTAGAAAGAATAGCTCAATTAATCATTTTACCTGTAATGCAAGCGAAATTTAATTTAGTAGAAGAATTTCCAAAAAGTGAAAGAGGTGAAGGTGGTTTTGGTAGTACTGGTAAAACTTAAAAAAAACTTGTAAAGACAGGAGTTTATATGGTCTAATGGTCGTCTTTTTTAAGAATTTAGCTAAGGAATATATGTCATGGCTCGTATATGTGAAGTAACTGGGAAAAAAACTGTAACTGGAAATAATGTATCCCATGCAAACAATAGAACAAAGCGTCGTTTTCTTCCAAATCTACAAAATCGTAAATTTTGGGTTGAAAGTGAAAACCGTTGGGTATCAATGCGTATATCAGGTGCAGCTCTCAGAACAATAGATAAATTAGGAATTGATGCTGTAATTACTAAAATGCGAGCAGAAGGAAAAAAGGTTTAAAAAATGAGAGAGAAAATCAGATTGGATTCATCAGCGGGAACAGGTCATTTCTACACAACAACTAAAAATAAAAGAACAACGCCTGATAAAATTGAAATTAAAAAATTTGATCCTACAATAAGAAAGCATGTTTTATATAAAGAAAATAAAATTAAATAATTTATTTATCTTTTTCTGAATTAATAATTTCAACTGTTCTGTAAGGATAAGGTATTTCTATATCGTGCTTCTGAAATTCATCCCAGATTTCTCGATAAATATCAGATTTTAATCCCCATGACCCCTCTTCAGGGTCTACAATATAAAAAGATAACATCAAGTCAATTCCGCTATCTGCAAACTTCATTAAGAATACTGCTGGCTCAGGATCATTTAATACTCGTGATTCATTTTTAGCAGAATTTAACATAATTTCAAATGCTTTATCTACAGAAGATTTATAGCTGATTTGAACGTCGATAGATATTCTTGATTTTCTATCAGATAAAGTATGATTAATAATATTTTCAGATATTAAGGTCTCATTAGGAATAATAACTTCGATGCCATCAAGTTTTCGTAAAACAGTATATCTTGATCTTATTAGAGTAACTACTCCGTAATGCTCACCTACCATTAAAATATCGCCAATATGAATTGACTTATCAAGCAAAATAATAAAACCACAGACATAATTGCTGGCAATTTTTTGCATGCCGAATGCCAAACCAACACCAAAAGCCCCACCAAAAATAGATAAGAATGTTAGATCTAAACCAATAGATGATAAAGCTATAACTACAGCAACAACATATAATGTTATCTTTAAAATTTTATTAAGCATTACTCTGGCATTCATATCCAATTGATCTACTTTCATCAATCGATTTTCAATAAATTGCCCTATCGTTACTGCAAAAAGAACAGCTAAAGCAGATCCAAATATTACTTGTAATGCTAATAATAATGAAAAACTATTATCACCAAAACTAAATTGTATTTGAGCAAGGCCATCTCTAATTGGTGAAAGAAGTCCAAATAAGTATAAAGCAACTATTACCCATACTAATGATGCAATTGTGTTTTCTAATGCTCGAATCCAGGGTCTTGGTTTTATAAGATACCTAATAAAATAAACACCTAATCTAATTACAATAAGAGCATTTATAAGGCTAATAGCGATATGTAAAAATACCGTTGGCTGAAAAGTATCTAAATATATTTTTGAAAAGAAAAGAACAACTAGAATTATAATAGGTGAAATTATTCTAACTAATCCATCAGTCGCCATTTTCCAATTATCTTTTGTAGTACCAACAACATAGTTTTTAATAAATTGGTTGGTGAAAAAAGATAGGCCTAATGCTATAAAAATAGCTAAAAATTGCCATAAAGTCGGCATAGATAACAAAAAATCTAAACTAAAATTATTTCTAATGAACTCAAAATTATTCATAATTTATCTATAATAAAACTAAGGTAGCTAACCCTAAAAATATAAAGAAACCTCCACTATCAGTCATTGCAGTTATCAACACACTTGATCCTACTGCTGGATCCCTACCTAAACGATTTAATACCAAGGGTATCATAACTCCCATTATTGCGGATAAAATTAAATTTAATATCATGGCAGCAGTCATTACATATCCTAATTGAATATTCCCATAAAGTAAGTATGCAAACACTCCTAAAACGCTTCCCCATAAAATTCCATTTAATAATGCCACTCCTATCTCTTTTAACATAAGTAATCGAAGATTACTAAATGTGACTTGACTTAAAGCAATAGCTCTCACAATCATGGTTGTAGTTTGATTGCCTGAATTACCTCCAATACCAGCGACTATTGGCATTAAAGCAGCAAGGGCTACAACTTTTTCAATTGATCCCTCAAAAACACCAATAACTCTTGATGCAATAAGAGCTGTAACTAAATTAATAGCTAACCATGCCCAACGATTTTGTACTGATTTCCATATTGTAGAAAACATATCTTCTTCTCTTAGCCCTACCATAGATAGTTTTTCAGTTTCTGTCTCTTCTCGAATATAGTCCATAACTGCATTCACAGTAAGCCTTCCAAGCAGCTTACGCGACTCATCAACCACTGGTGCTGTAACAAGATCATAGCGTTCAAATGCATTTGATGCTTCATGAGCGGTATCTTCCGGATTAAAAACAACTGCATCAGTTGCCATTACATCTTTAACTTGTAAGTGAGATTCACTTACAACAATTCTTTCTAGAGGAAGAACTCCAAGAATTGATCCAGAATGATCTACTACAAATAATTTATCAGTATGATCGGGTAATTTTTTTATTTTTCTTAAATAACTAAGAACAACTTCTAATGTGATATTTTCACGGATTGTTGCAATATCAAAATCCATTAATGCCCCTACTAACTCTTCTGAATACGATAATGCAGATTCTAACCTTTCTCTATTTTGAACATCTAAACTTTCCAGTAAATCATTTAGAACATCTCCAGGAAGGTCTCCAGCTATATCAGCTATTTCATCTGCATCTAATTGTTCTGCAGCAGCTAATAATTCAGTACTATCCATATCAGCAATTAATGTTTGTCTAACAGCATCTGATACCTCAACCAAGATATCTCCGTCATTTTCTGATTTCACTAGCTCCCATACTGTTAGCCTTCTTTCTAGCGGTAAAGCCTCAAGAATATCCGCAATATCTGATGGATGAAGGTTATCTAATAAGCTTTGAAGAGATTTTAAATTTTCTTTATTAGTTAAATTATTAATTAATTTATTCTTTTTTATATCTTCAACATCTCCATCATCTTCTATTGTATTTTGTTTGCCAAGTAATAAATCAATTTGCTCTAAAATAGCAGTTAGGCTTTCTTTTTTTTCAATATTTTTTTTCATAATTCAATTTAGCTTATTATTTATTGTGATATCTATTATATGGATTTTTTTAAAAATTAATTGAAAATAATAAAAAAGCCAGCAAAGCTGGCTTTATATAGATTCAATTTTTAAATATTAAATTAAACTTTTTTTTCAGCTTTTTTACTTTCATTTTTTTTAGCCGGTTTAGGTTTAGTTTTCGGCTTAGTTTCTTTAGCTACCTCTATTTTAGGGTCCTCTATAACTTTTGAAGATTTTGAATCTTCTTTTAATTCTTTTTTATCTTCTTGTGGACGATCTACAAGCTCAATATATGCCATAGGTGCATTATCACCTTTACGAAAACCACATTTTAAAATTCTTGTATAACCACCATTCCTTTTACTATATCTAGGCCCAAGTTCTCCAAATAATTTAGTGATAATATCTCTATCCCTTAAACGACTAAACGCAATACGTTTATTATGAACACTTGATTCTCTTGCAAGAGTAATTAATGGTTCAGCATACTTTCTCAGTTCTTTAGCTTTTGGTAAAGTAGTACGAATTATTTCATGTTTAAGCAATGAAGTTGCCATATTTTTAAACATAGCTTTTCTGTGACTGCTTGTTCTATTAAGCTTTCTATGATTTTTTCCGTGTCTCATTTATTACTCCATATTCTTTTTATTTATGCTATTTCTGTGCCAGCTGGAGGCCAGTTTTCAATAAGCATTCCTAACGAGAGACCTTTTTCTTGTAAAATATCTTTAATTTCATTTAATGATTTTCTTCCAAGATTTGGTGCCTTTAGTAAATCGCTTTCCTGTCTTTGAACTAAATCACCTATATAATGTATATTTTCAGCCTTCAAACAATTAGCTGATCTTACAGTTAATTCAAGATCATCTACTGGTCTAAGAAGTATTGGGTCTATTTGAGGTGCTTGTTGAACCTCTACCTCTGTTAATTCACTTTCCAAATTAGCAAATACAGATAATTGGCCCATAAGAATTCTTGCTGCATCACGAATTGCTTGTTCTGCATCAACTACTCCATTTGTTTCAACATCCATAATCAATTTATCTAAATCAGTTCTTTGCTCAACTCGAGCACTTTCAACAACATAACTAACCTTAGTAATAGGGCTAAAAGATGCATCAATCATAATAAAACCTAACACATTATCACTTTCTGAACCCTTAGTTCTTACAGGAACAGGTTGATAACCTCTACCCATTTCTACTTTAGCTTCAATATTTAATTTTCCACCTTTATTTAAATTTGCTATAACATGACTTGGATTAATAATTTCAACATCATGTCCTACCTCAAAATCACCAGCAGTTACAGGGCCTTCTGCATCCCTATTTAATGTAATTGTAGCTTCAGCAGTATTATGCATTTTTAGAGCTATTTTTTTAATATTTAAAAGAACATCTACTACATCTTCTTGAACTCCATCTAGTGTTGAATATTCATGAACAACACCATCAATTTTAACTTGAGTAATTGCAAATCCTGGAATTGATGAAAGTAATACTCTTCTAATAGAATTTCCTAATGTAAATCCAAATCCTCTTTCCATCGGCTCAAGAACTACCTTCGCTCTTTGAGGGTTAACAATATCTACATCAACAATTCTAGGTTTTAAATATTCTGTTGGATTAATTTCCATAGGTTTCCTTTTTTTTACTTAACTAATTATTTTGAATAAAGCTCAACAACTAATGATTCATTAATTGTTGTAGGTAAATCATCTCTCTCAGGTTTATTCTTTAAAACACCTTTAAGAGCTTTTATATCTACTTCTAACCATTCTGGGAATCCTCTTTCCTCAGCAGCTTCTAATGCAGCTTTAATTCTTAATTGTTCTTTTGATTTACTGTCAATTGATACCTCATCTCCTGGTTGTACTTGATATGAAGGTATATTAACTCTCTTACCATTCACAAGAATACTATTATGTTTTACCATTTGACGAGCCTCTGTTCTTGATGCACCCATTCCCATTTTATAAGTTATATTATCTAATCTAGATTCGAGCAACTGAAGGAGGTTATCACCAGTAATTCCTTTTCTTCTATCAGCTTCAGCATAATAACCATGAAACTGTTTTTCTAAGATGCCATATATTCTTCTTAATTTTTGTTTTTCTCTTAGTTGTACGCCATAATCAGATAATCGAGATGCCCTTCTTTGTCCATGCTGTCCAGGAGGATAATTTCTTTTTTCTATCGCACATTTGTCAGTAAAACATTTCTCGCCTTTAAGAAAAAGTTTTTCGCCTTCTCTTCGACATTGACGACATTTTGGGTCAAGATTTCTAGCCAATTCTATTCTCCTATTAATATCTGATAACTAAACAAAATTAAATTCTTCTCTTCTTTGGAGGTCTGCATCCATTATGAGGTACAGGCGTTACATCTTGAATACTTGTTATTTTTAAACCTACAGCATTTAAAGCTCTAACAGAAGATTCTCTTCCAGGACCTGGGCCTTTAATTCTAACTTCAACATTTTTTACACCGAATTCTTGAGCAGATTTACCAGCTGCTTCTGCTGCAACCTGTGCTGCAAAAGGAGTGCTTTTTCTAGAACCTTTGAATCCAGCTCCTCCAGAAGTTGCCCATGACAAAGCGTTGCCTTGTCGATCAGTAATTGTAATAATAGTATTATTAAAAGAAGCATGAACATGAGCAATAGCCTCTGCAACGCTTTTTTTAACTTTATTTTTTATTCTAATATTATCTTTTGCCATTCTAAATTTATCCTTTACTATTTTCTAATTGCTCTAATAGGGCCTTTTCGTGTTCTTGCATTGTTTTTTGTATTTTGTCCTCTAACTGGTAAACCCCTTCTATGCCTTACACCTCTATAGCAACCTAGATCCATTAAACGCTTGATATTCATTTGCACTTCTCGTCGAAGGTCTCCTTCAACAGTAAAGTTATTTAATTGCTCTCTAAGTTTCTCAACATCAGACTCATTTAAATCCTTAAGTTTTAATGTTGCTTCGACACCAGCAGCAATGCATATTTTCTTAGCTATACCTCTTCCAATACCATATATAGCTGTTAAAGCTATTTCGGTATGCTTATTATCTGGTACATTTATTCCTGCAATACGGGCCATACACAATACTCCAAAAAAAATGGCATTATTTTAATAAAGCCTTAAATTATAACTATTTTTTGCGCTCTTAACAATGTAAAAGTTAATGACATGCGCCTTGTCTTTGTTTATGTCGAGGGTCCTTACAAATAACTCTAACTACTCCTTTTCTTCTAATTACTTTGCAATTTCTACATATTGCTTTTACTGATGCTCTAACTCTCATAATATTTTCCTCAATTTCCAACAAATAAATTTATTTCTCTCTAAATGTTATTCTTCCCTTTGATAAATCATAAGGTGAAATTTCTACAGTAACCTTATCTCCAGGAAGAATCCGAATATAATTCATTCTCATTTTCCCTGAAATATAGCCAAGCACCTCGTGTCCATTTTCTAGCTTTACTTTAAAAGTTGCATTTGGAAGGTTTTCTAAAACCTCTCCCTCCATTTCAAGCACATCTTCTTTTCCCATAAGCTTATAGACCTCCTCTTCCAGAGCCTGACTTAAAGTTTGCTTTTTTTAACAAACCATCGTACTGATAAGACATCATTTTGGATTGAATTTGTGTTAATAAATCCATTGTTACAACCACAATAATAAGCAAAGAATAGCCGCCAAAATAGAAGGGGGTATTAAACTTTAATATAAGAAACTCAGGAACTAAACAAACACCAGTAATATAAATTGCCCCAATTAAAGTCAGTCTTCCCATAATTGTATCTATATAGCGAGCTGTTTGATCTCCTGGTCTTATACCAGGAACAAATGCTCCGCCTTTTTTTAGATTATCAGCAGTTTCATTTGGATTAAAAGTAATCGCAGTATAAAAATATGCAAAAAAGACAATTGCTGATCCAAATAATAAAATATATATTGGTTGTCCCGGAGAAATAGCTGCACTTAAATCTTTTAACCAGAACATATTTTCATTTGAGCCGAACCAACCTGCTATTGTGGCTGGAAACAAAATTACACTAGAAGCAAAAATAGCAGGAATAACACCTGCTTGATTTATTTTAAGTGGTAAATGAGAAGATTGTCCCCCATACAATTTATTTCCTACCTGTCTTTTGGCATAATTAATTGTGATTCTTCTCTGTCCTCTTTCAACAAAAACAACTAAAGCAGTTACAAGGACAACTGCTGTTATAAGAAAGAAAACTAAAGGTATAGAAAAAGCCCCTGTCCTAGTTAATTCAAGTGTATTTCCTAAAGCGCTTGGTAGTCCTGCAACGATACCTGCCATAATAATTAAAGAAATGCCATTACCAATTCCTCTTTCAGTTATTTGTTCCCCTAACCAAACTAAAAACATCGTGCCACTAACCAAAGTAACAATAGCTGTTAATCTAAAAATTAATCCGGGATCTAATACAAGACCAGGTTGTGATTCTAAAGCAACGCTTATTCCTAAGGCTTGAAAAGTTGCTAAAACTACTGTTGCTTGTCTTGTGTACTGAGTTATAATCCTTTGCCCTGCTTGACCTTCTTTTTTAAGATCTTTTAATCTTGAATTCATTGAAGTTAAAAGAGTCATAATAATCGAAGCTGAAATATAAGGCATTATTCCAAGAGCAAAAACCGTAAAACGACTTAATGCTCCCCCTGAAAACATATTAAACATTCCTAGAATTCCACCGCTTTGAGACTCAAAAAGTTTTTTTAATTCTAATGGATCTATTCCAGGTACAGGAATATGAGCTCCTAAACGAAAAATAATTAATGCGCCAAGAAGAAATAATAAGCGATTTTTTAATTCACTCATTTGACCTAATCCACCGATAGAATTATTCTGAGCCAATGATTATTCCTTTTTTTTCGCTGGCTTAGCTGCTGATTTTTTTGCCGCTGGCTTAGCTGCTACTTTTTTTGCCGCTGGCTTAGCTGCTACTTTTTTCTCTTCTGGTTTAGCTGCTGCTTTTGTATCCATTATTTTTCCACCTGCATCTTCAACAGCTTTTTTTGCTCCTTTTGTAAAAGAAAGGCCTTGAATAGTTAATTTTTTCTTTATATCGCCAGATAAATATATTTTTACATTAAGAGTTATTTCAGGAATTAAATTTGCTTTTTTTAAACTTAATAAATCAACTATATCTGAATCTAATTTATTTAACTCACTTGTTCTTATTTTTGCATTAAACTTTTTAGCTAACGACCTAAAACCTCTTTTTGGCAATCTTCTTTGAATAGGCATCTGCCCACCTTCAAATCCTACCTTATGAAATCCACCTGCTCTTGATTTTTGACCTTTCATTCCTCTTCCAGCTGTTTTTCCAAAACCAGAACCATTACCTCGCCCTACTCTACGAGCATCTTTTATTGAACCATTAGCTGGTTTAATTGTATTTAATTTCATTTAACTCTCTACCTTAAGAAGAAAATTGACTGCATTAATCATACCTCGAATTTCAGGTGTATCTTGAAGCTCAACTGTATGGTGTATTTTTTTTAATCCTAATCCAACAACAGTTCCTTTCTGAGAAGCTGTTCTGCCAATTAAACTTTTAATTAATGTCACTTTAATTATTTCTTTTTGTTTAGCCATAAAATTAACCTCTTATTTCTTCAACAGACTTACCTCTTTTAGCTGCTATTGATGCAGGACTATTTGTCGAAGCCAAACCATTTAGTGTTGCTCTAACAACATTGTATGCATTAGCTGAGCCAATACATTTTGCTGTTACATCAGTTATTCCCATTACTTCAAATATAGCTCTCATTGCACCACCAGCAATAATTCCTGTACCTTCAGCAGCTGGTTGAATTAACACTTTTGCAGCGCCGTGCCTACCAATAACAGAATGATGAAGAGTTCCATTATTAAGATCAACTTTTACCATACCTCGTTTAGCTTCTTCCATTGCTTTTTGAACAGCTAAAGGAACTTCTCTTGCTTTACCTTTACCCATTCCTACAGCGCCATCGCCATCACCAACTACTGCAAGAGCAGCAAAACTCATAATACGGCCACCTTTCTCAACTTTAGTTACCCTATTTACATTAATCATCTTTTCTCTCAAACCGTCAGTTTGAGTTTGATATTCTTCTTTTTTATTATCTTGTGCCATCTTAATTCCTAAATATGTTAGAAAGTTAAACCGTTATTTCTAGCAGCTTCAGCTAAAGCTTTAATTCGACCATGATATTTAAATCCAGAACGATCAAAAGCAACAACTTTAATTCCTGCCTTAATAGCTTTTTCAGCAATTCTTTTTCCAATCTCTTCTGCTGCCTCTTTATTGCTAGTGTTTTTTAATTTCTTTTTTACATCCGCTTCTAATGTAGATGCTGCTGCAAGTACTTTATTATTCTTTCCATCTATGATCTGTGCATATATATTTGTATTAGAACGATGAACTGTTAACCGATTTACATCTAATTCAGCAATTTTAACTCTAGTTTTTCGAGCTCTTTTTAATCTTGTATTTTCATTTATCATAATTCAACCTCTAAGCTTTTTTAGCTTCTTTAATTACTACATGCTCATCAGAATAACGAACACCTTTTCCCTTATATGGTTCTGGCGGACGATAAGCTCGAATTTCAGATGCAACTTGTCCTATCATTTGCTTATTTGAACTTTTTAATAAAATTTCTGTTGGGCTTAGTGTCTGAGCAGTTACTCCATCAGGTAATTCATGATTAACTGGGTGAGAAAAACCAAGCTCTAAATTAATCTTACTGCCTTGAACAGTTGCTCTATAACCAACACCTATTAATGTTAATTTTCTTTCAAATCCTACAGATACTCCTGTAACCATATTTTGTACAAGTGATCTAATTGTTCCCGACATTGCTTTTGAAAATTTTGTTGATTTTTTTGCGCTAAAAGTTAAAGTAGTATTTTCTTTTTTAACCTCAACATCATCAGTTAATAATTGTTTTAGTTCTCCTAATGGGCCTTTAACAGTAATTAAGTTATCAGTTACATTTACTTCGACTTTCTCTGGAATAACTACTGGATTTTTTGCAATTCTTGACATAATTTTCTCCTATGCTACGTAACAAAGCACTTCACCACCAATACCAGCAGCTCTTGCTTTAATGTCAGTCATAACACCCTTAGAAGTTGTAATAATTGCAACTCCAAGCCCGTTCATTACTCTTGGAAGATCTTCAGTTGATTTGTATATTCTTAAACTAGGCTTACTAATTCTTTCAATTGTTTCTATAACAGGCTGTCCTGCATAGTATTTCAAATCTATATTTAATATTGGCTTACCATTATTATCAGTAAGACTAAAATCCTCAATATAACCTTCATCTTTTAAAACTACAGCAATAGATTTCTTAATTTTTGATGCTGGCATTGAAACCGTAACCTTGTTTCTCATTTGTCCATTTCTAATTCGAGTTAACATATCTGCGATTGGGTCATGCATACTCATATTTTTCCCCCTCTACCAGCTTGCTTTTGTAATGCCAGGAATTTCACCAGCTAACATAAGCTCGCGTAATTTTCCTCTAGCAATACCAAATTTACTATAAACACCTCTTGGGCGACCTGTTAAAGCACATCTATTTCTTAATCTTACTGGACTAGAATTACGAGGAAGATTTTGAAGTTTAGTTCTAGCTTCTGCTCGATCTTCTCTAGAAGCATTAACATTATTAATTATTTCATTTAAAGCTAACCTCTTAGCTTTATATTTTTTAACAACACTTCTTCTTTTTTCTTCACGTTCAGTCATACATAATTTAGCCATATGTTATTTATCCTCCTGCTGATTTTCTTCAG